>Ga0316207_10005007_pt1 | contig 11190 bp, 13 predicted proteins | sample 6weekpyrite_MG_FD_204943 | JGI IMG/M metagenome (GOLD analysis project Ga0316207, IMG submission 204943) | Microbial mat bacterial communities from mineral coupon in-situ incubated in ocean water Damariscotta River, Maine, United States -... | ecosystem: Environmental > Aquatic > Marine >...
CCTGGGTTACCGGTTGTAGCCGCACCACTACTGGCAGTTTCGACGTAGAGGTTTTCACCAATCGGTTGCAAACCGGGTGGGTTTACAAAGTCAGCCAACTGGATAGTACCCACTTGCGTAGGTGTTGCACTGCCTGGTTGTACGGCAGAGACTGTCCCATCACTACCTATCGTGACTGACAAGGCATCACCCGGGATCGTGATAGCAGGTGTTATTGCTTCACCACTTGAAGTGACAACCTGACCAGTATCATCGACCTGTAATGAACCGTTACGGGTGTAACCCTGTGTACCATCTGCGCGCGTTACCTGCAGGAACCCACGGCCCTGAATTGCCACGTCAAGTGGGTTCTCGGTGAGAACGATGTTGCCCTGCTCATGATTCTTTGCGGTTGAAACTGTCCGCACACCAGTACCGAGCGTCAGGCCTGTTGGCAACTTTGAATCCTGCGTATTCGACGCACCGACCTGACGAACGTTCTGGTACAGCAGGTCAGCGAACTGAATGCGGCTACGCTTGAAGCCCGTGGTATTGGCATTCGCCAGGTTATTAGAAATCACCCCAAGGCGATTTTGCTGGGCTTCAAGACCGGTTTTAGCTATCCAAAGTGCAGGAACCATTGTTCTATCCTCGTTTGTTCAAACTGCTATGCAACGCGTAATAATTCAGCAGATGCCGCGTCGTTCTGTCGTGCGGTATCCATTAATTTCACATTCATCTCGAACTGGCGTGCCAGTGAGATCATGGTGACCAGTGATTCAATCGGGTTAACGTTACTGCTTTCCAGGGCACCCGAGGCCAGGCTGACACTGGCATCCGCAAGCACCGCATTTTCAGGTGTTGCTTCAAGGTCAACTCGCAAGAGTCCATCTTTTCCCTTGTACAAACTTTCAGGCTCAGGGTTTACAAGACGGATTCGGTTAATCGTTGAAAGTGTGTTGGCAGATTGGCCGACAGGACGGATGGTGATCGTACCGTCACCGCCAACTTCCATTGTTTCAAAAGGAGGTATAGCAATCGGGCCATCATTACCCAGTACTTGCAGACCATCACCGGTAAACAGCTGGCCCAACTCATTAACAGACAGGTTGCCCGCACGTGTGTAGGCTTCGCTACCATCCGGTGCCTGTACGGCAATCCAGCCTTCACCATTAACGGCAACATCAAGCGGGTTACCGGTGGTGTTAATTGTTCCCTGGGAAAGATCGACACCCTGCCCCTCGCTAACGGCATAGGCACGGCTATCGTGCCCCGGGCCATTCACCTGTAAGGTGGTGAATGACTCGAGGTCTGCACGAAAGCCCGTGGTACTGGCATTGGCAAGATTGTTACTGTTGACGCCCTGGGCGCGGGTTATTTGTCCTGCCCCGGTCATCGCGATGTATAACATTCTGTCCATTTTTCAGTCTCCGCCTATGCCTTAATTAATTAACGAATGTTAATAATGGTTTGAGTGACGGTATCCGCAGCTGAAATCACCTGCGCATTCGCCTGAAAGTTACGCTGTGCGGTGATGATGTTCACCAACTGTTGCGTCAAGTCGACATTCGAACCTTCAAGAGCGCCCGCCTGTATCAAACCAAGGCTACTGGTACCCGGTGCACTAACCAGTGGCGCACCTGAATCGAATGATTCACCCCAGGTGGTATCACCCAACTGACGTAGACCTTGTGGATTACTAAAGTTAGCGAGTGCAACCTGACCCAGGATTTGAGTCTGACCATTGGTGAAACGTGAGGTCACAATGCCCGTGTCATTGATGTCAATACCACTCAGACGACCGGTTGTGAAACCATCTTGTGACAGTGAGTTAACAGAGAAGCCGTTACCAAACTGGGTGGTATCACCAAGGTTGATAGTCAATGTCAAATCAGCCGCACCCCCACCTGGGTTGTAGTTAGGAATGGTGATGGTGCCACCGGCAATCAACTCACCCAGGTTATTGAACTGGATAGAGTCATCCACGATTACAGCGGGTTCGAGATCAGTACCTGCAACGCTGGTTCCTGCTGTAGCAAAATCGCCGACTGTTGCGATACCGCCATCAACGTTACCGTCAAAGCCTGCAATCACAGGTGCAGCTTCACCTGAACCGGTGGCAACCGTAGTAATCACCAGGTTATTACTGCCATCGGCTGATACCGTGTAAGTACCGGCAGCGAGTGCATCCAGATCGGCCTGAACCTCGGCCACGACACCTGCTACGTTGGTGTAATCCGCATCAAGCTGAACGGTATTGCCGTCAACGGTGAAACTGATTGAATCACCGGAGTAATCAAAGATGGCAATTGCACCTGCAGAGGTGTAATCCGCACTGCCCGCATCGAGACCAGCAGCAGTAGTAGCGCCTTCGATAGTCGTTTGATCAAATCCACCCGGGCCAGATGTAAATGTGACGGTTGGTATTATTCCACTTGCGCCCGCCGTAGTATCAAAGAATTCCAGGTTACCACCACCATCATCGCGAACATTGATGCCTGTATTATTGGTCGCATCATTCAACAGGGCATTAATTTCACCGATCGTCGTGGCTAGATCAGAGTTAGTCGACGTCAGCGTGATCGTATCGGTTGTTGTCCCATCTGATACGTCAAATACAAGGTTATCTGTTCCAAAATCCGCAGCCACATAAGCTGTATCTGCCGTACGCAGTGCATTGGTTGCATCAGTACCCGCATTGCTTGTACCGCCCGATATAAAATCTGCAATGTCGGCTACACCGCCATCAACGTTACCATTAAAATTATTGACGACAGGTGCAGCACTGGTTGCGCCTGTTGCGGTTCTTGTAATTACAAGGTTGTCTGTGCCATTAAATGCAGCAGTATACGTACCAGCGACCGGTGCATTGATTTGTGTCTGGATAGCCGTTGCCAGCGTTGCCAGATCTGTGTAGTCCTGATCGAGCGTTACAGTAATCCCGTCGACATCAAAACTTGCTGTGTCTGCCGAGAAGTCTGTAACGGTTGCTACGGTACCACTGGTAAAGGTACCCGCCGTTGCCGGAACAGCAGGTGTTTCGATGACACCGTTGATGCTCTGGTCAACCTGCACACCGTCAACAAAGGTAAAGGTATCCCAGTTGTTTTCACTGGTCTTTACATAGTAAAGGCTGGCGAGATGTTCTGTACCTAATGAATCAAAAACAGTCAGTGATGTTGAGCTGTTAAAACTACGCGCGTCGTTGACATCAAATGTGGTTACTGTAGGAACAGTCGCTGATGCATCCAGGTTCAGATTAACATTAATCTCATCCGTTGCATTTGGTGCGATGTTCGATGTATCAAGTTGCAAGTCACCTTGTGCACCGGTGAGTACACCGTCTGCATCAGATGTGAATGCACGTAGACGTTGTGACTGGCTATTCACCACGAAACCGTCACGGTCAACATTGAACTGACCCGCTCGAGTATAGATATCGACACCTGCATCACTGACAACGAAGAAACCTTCGCCATTTACCGCCAGGTCAAGACTGTTATCGGTAAAGTTGATATTACCCTGTGTAAATTGCTGCGAAACACCCGATACCTGTACACCATTACCGATGGCTGTTGATGCAACACCCAGGTTTGATGCTGCAAAGATATCAGAGAATTCGGCACGCGATTCTTTAAAACCCGTTGTGCTTGAGTTTGCCACATTGTTACCGATCACCTGGAGTTCGGTACCTGCCGCATTCAAACCACTTAATGCTGTACGAAATGTCATAGTTGTTCTCCTATTGCTGTCTTATCTACTGATAAGGATTTATTCGCTTAACGAATTTCCTGAATAATATTGAAGTCTGTTGCGCCCAATAATGAGAGGTTTAACGTTGTCCCTTCTCCGGCACGGCCAAGCGTGACACTCTCTACGCGATCAGAAATAAATGTTTCCAATGCTTCCTGTTCACCATTCCTTACAGATGAGGCGGTGACCTGGTAAAGGCCGGGGTTAACCACGCTGCCGTCATCCGCAATACCATCCCAGACAAAACCTACTGAGCCAGCCTGTTGTGATCCCAGTGGGATTGTTCTAATCACTTCACCTGCGGCATTTGAAATCTGCAGCCGGACTTCACCAGCGCTCTCCGGCAAGTCGATTGAACCAGAAACTGTGCCACCTGCCGTCAGGACACCTGCATCACTGGGGACAAGCACACTGCGTCCCACTAATGCAGAGGCTTGCAACGCCTGGTTTGATGAAAGGGAACCGGCAAGAGAGGTAAACGAATCCTGTAATTCCTGTACGCCTGTAACGGTACTGAACTGCGCGATCTGGGTAAGGAATTCACCATTCTCAAGCGGCTTGAACGGATCCTGGTTCCTGATTTGGGCAATCATTAACTCAAGGAATTGTTCCTGACCCAATTCATTCTCGGATTTACTGTTTGCGGTACGCTGTGTTGCGATGCCGAGACTTTGCAGTGTTTCAAGATTGTTAGAGACTTCATTCATTGTGATAGCTCCCCGTTATTGACCAAGACTTAAGGTTCTTAGCAATAACTGTTTGGATGTGTTCATGACCTCGATATTTGACTGGTATGAACGTGATGCAGAAATCATGTTTGCCATTTCACCAATGGCATTGACGTTTGGTAGCCAGACATTGCCATTGTCATCGGCAAGTGGGTGCTCGGGTTGGTACTGCTGACGCGGTGCAGCACTGCTTTCAAGAATCTCGAGTACTTCTACGCCACTGGCGCCATCTTTATTGATCGCGTCGTTAAACAATGTCTGGAACACGGGCGCCTTGGCCTTGTAGGTTTCTTCCGGACTACCACTGACCACCTCGGCATTAGCAAGGTTACTTGCAACCGTGTTTAGACGAACCGTCTGGGCACTGAGTGCAGAACCTGAAATATCAAAGACGTTAAACAGGGACATGGTTATTCACCTCTCAGCGCAGTCATGAGGCCTTGTACCTTTCCGGATACAAAGCGTAAGGTTGTCATGTAGCGCAGGGCGTTATCTGTAAAGGCGGCTTGCTCGGCCTGGACATCAACCGTATTGCCATCCAGCGAAGGTTGGTGAGGCTGGCGGTAAAGACGTTCAGCGGCGCGTGAAGTCATGGTCTTCATGCCGAAATGACCCGCCTGGGTTGCCGCCATTTGTGAAGATTCAGAGCCTCCTGAAGACAAGCGCGTCAGAATGCCTTTAAAGTCAATGTCCTGAGCCTTGTAATTAGGTGTATCAGCATTAGCCAGGTTTGCAGCCAGAACGGCAGTACGCTGTGAATATAGCGACAGCGCCCGTGTGTGTATGCCGAATGCATTGTCGAGATTGATAACCATTTCCTGCTCCGTTTCCTGATTTAAGGTCAGTCACTTGATGACTGTTTACAGGGATAAGAGCAAGCGGCGTGCCAGATATATTATTTATTTATTTTTCATGTAGTTATATGTTGTCGGCAAAGGATTTGCCGGGGTATATGGCAAGGCAGTGCCAGTTGGTGGCAAGGTTAAACACATAACATCGTTCCAGCGAATAACATGAAACACCGGAAATGATTAAGGCCTTCATGGTTCAGCTTATAGTTCAAAATGGATTCCAGCTTTCGCTGGAATGACAATTAAATTAGAAACTAATAACCATGCTGTCATTCCTGCGGCGACTTGAACTATTGTGTATTAGCCTGGACGACTATCAGCCTTAGTGTATCCAAATGTAGCCAAAAGCCTTATGCTTCTTAAAGAACATATAATGAAGCTCTAAGGAATTCTTAGGCGGCTAGTACGACGATAATCTACGTAGGCCGTCATTCCAGCGAAAGCTGGAATCCATTTTAATATTTAGTAAAGAATTATTTAAGCTTGTAGTAAACCGCACCACCACTTCTGACCATCGTGAAGTCATCTGAATGACCGGCGATTGATTCTGAAGACCCGAGGAACAGGTGCCCCCCCGGGTTCAGCGCCTTGGCCATACGCGCGATGATGTCGCGTTTGAGTTCCGCTGAAAAGTAGATCAGGACATTGCGGCAGAAGATGGTGTCAAATTTTCCAAGCGTGGCAAAACTTTGCATCAGGTTCAATTCACTAAAGCGCACGCGACGGGTAATCTCCGGCCGAACCTCCCAGACATCACCTTTTTTCTGGAAAAACCGTTGTAGACGATCGTCTGGCATACCCCGGGCAAGAGACAGTTTGTCATACTGCGCCTGTTTAGCTTGTGCAAGTATAGATTTCGATATATCTGTGGCAACAATCTCAACATCACGTGCCAAGCTGCCGGGGTTTGACTGTATGTATTCCTGGGAAATCATACTCAGTGAATACGGCTCCTGACCTGATGAGCACGCGGCTGACCATATTCGTACAGGTCGTGCACGCTCTTTTGCGCACTCTGGCAATATTTCATTACTGAAAATCTTAAATGGATGTGCATCACGAAACCAAAGCGTCTCGTTGGTGGTCATGGCATCAACAATCTTGCCACGCAGACCAAGATCGCCACGTTCAAGTTTTTTTGTCAGTTCCCCAAGGTTTTCAATTCCAACACTATCCATAAGGCGTTGCAGACGGCTGCTAACAAGATACTGCTTGTTTTCACCTAATAATATCCCACAGGCCTGTTCCAGGAAATTGCTGAACGATTGGTATTCAGTAGCTGAGATCGGAGTACTCACAAATGTTTTCCCTAGGTGTTACTTACAGAACTGTAAAAGGCTAATGATGGCATTGTAACAAAACTTTTCTTGAAATTACGGCTTCAAGCGGACTTTGTCGCCAGAAATTCCAGTACAGAATTCGCAAGATCATCAGCACTGAATTTTGAAATAAACTGATCGGCACCGACATTTTTGACCATTGACTCATTAAAGCCGCCACTGAGAGAGGTATGTAAAACTACATGTAACTTTTCAAGCCCAGGTGTTTTACGGATATTTGTCGTTAAGGTGTATCCATCCATTTCTGGCATTTCTACATCCGAGATTAACATATCAATTTGATCTTCAATCGGTCCGTTCTTCAACAACTCCCGGAGTTTATTAAATGCTTCCTGGCCATCATTCAATACAATGGTATCCACACCTATCTGCTCAAGCGTGTTACAGATCTGTTTGCGTGCGACACTCGAATCATCTGCAACCATCACGCACCGCTTTGTTTCCTCAAGCAGGTTTTGTCCGTCAAGCACTCCCCCTGACACCAGCACTGTTTCACCAATAACTTCAGAGAGGACTTTTTCAACATCAATGATTTCAACCAGCTGGTCATCAACGCGGGTTACCGCCGTTAAGTAATGGTGCTTACCCGCACTACGGGGAGGTGGATGGATGTCTTCCCAGTTCAGGTTAATAATCCGATCAACACAGCGTACAAGAAACCCCTGCACTTTACGGTTAAACTCACTGACGATTACATAACTTTCTTCAGAGTCTTTCAGCGGCAGTCTACCAATGGCCGCGCTTAAATCCAGAATCGGAATAGTCATGCCTCGCATGTTAGCCACCCCACAAACAACGTGATGGGCTTCTGGCAACTGGGTCAAAGGAGGACACTGAATAACCTCCTTTATCTTGAATACATTTATACCGAACAACTGCCGGCCATTAAGATGGAATAACAGTAATTCGAGGCGGTTTTGACCCGCCAGTCGTGTTCGTTGATCTACGACGTCTAATACACCCGACATACAATATCCTCTGGATATATAAAGATAGTGTGTTTCATCTCTCTGAATGACTATCGGCAGCAGGAGATATTTCTTGAGTTTGTAAATACGGCATGGCATTTGCATTTAAATACGTAAATGGGCAACGACAGCCCGTACGTAGTGGAGAACTTTGGTGTTACTGACGATTACACACAGAAACGGCAACAATACACGACGGGGGACACCTCGAACTGCCCGACTCTGGCAATTGTTTGCCATCCTTGGCTATGGACTCGTAACCCCGGTGCAGGCCGCTACCTATCATGACCTGCAAGATATCCGTCAATCCAGTGAATCATTTATCCGTAGCCAACTCGGCGTCGAGGCGCATAACAGCACAGACATTAATGTTTCTTCAGGTCAGCTGGATGTGCGTTTACGCCTTTCTCAATGCACTAAACCACTCGATCACCACCTTCCACAAGGGCGTAAGGTACAGGGTCGAATTGCCGTAGGTGTCGCGTGTAATGACGGTAAAAACAAATGGTCAATCTTCGTCCCCGTCACTATCACTCAATATGCAGATATTGTAGTGACAAACCAGCCTGTATCACGCGGCACCCCGCTCGAAAAGGGTGACCTGAAACTCGAACGTCGTGCCCTGAATAACCTGCATAACGGTTACATCAAATCGCTTAAACAGGCACAGGGCAACACACTAAAGACGTCTCTGCCAGCCGGTGCGGTCATCACACCGAGCCAAATTAAACGTCAATATGCCATTAAACGCGGTCAGACTGTCAATATTTTGGCGAAAAGTCGTGTCATTGCCGTTCGAAGTAAAGGTAAGGCACTCGCAAATGCTAGAATTGGCGAGAAAATAAGGGTAAAAAACCTCTCTACAGACAAAATCGTAGAAGGAACAGTAAGTTATAACGGTTCTATTGAAATAAAGCTATAATGGGCAAATTATTGACTTATTTTATTAAAGTTTTACAAACAGCAGCCGTTACAGTGGCTAGCAGACGATTATATTTATTGGAGCATTAACAACATGCCTATAGAAATCACAGGACAAGGTAATAATAACCTTGGTTCCAACAACCGAACGGAACGCCCCGAGGTGAATGCAGGCCGCCGGGACCCTGCGAACTCGCAACAGAGTAATGGGCGCCCTTCCACGGCAGATACTGTCAGCCTGACGGAAACCTCTTCACAGCTACGCAGTCTTGAAAATACATTAGCTGAATTACCTGTCGTTGATACGCAACGCGTTGAAAGTATTCGTCAGTCAATCGCAGATGGCAGTTACCAGGTTAACGCTGCTCGCGTTGCCGACCAACTTATTAACCTCGAACGGACACTGGATCAGTAAATGATGAATGAAGACATGACAGCGGCTTACATGGGTACATACCTGGAACAAAGTTATGCTCAGGCCTCTCGTCTTCTACAATTGTTAACAAATGAGCGCGAGGCAATATCGAAAAGTGATGCAGACGCGCTTGAAGGCATTACTGCAGAGAAAAAGCACATTGCCCGACAGCTTGAAAATGCCACACAAGCATGCATGGCCTTACTCAAGCAATCAGACTTCTCAAGCGATGATAAAGGCATGCTGGACTTCTTTGCCTCATGTGAAGAACCTCACGCTGTTCAACTTTCAGAACAATGGAATACTCTGCAAGGTGTGTTAAAACAGTGTAAAGAAGAAAATCGTATTAACGGCCAACTTCTTGAGAGCTCGCAACGTCGTATCAAACAAGCCATTGGTATCCTTCAGGGTCAACCTACCGACCAGGAACTGTATGGTCGTAAAGGCAAGACGCTTGCCACTTCGCTGACAAATAGCCTGACGCAAGCTTAAGTACTGTCCATCGGTCTTATCCCGACCTGACCTTTCCCTGCTCTCTCCCGGCAAGCACATGGCAGAAGAACAAGAATACATACAAAACCCGGCACTTATCAGTACGCATTTACACCGCATTCAAGAACGCCACTTGTTGGTGTCTATCACTATTGCCGATAGACAAGATACCCATAACAGTATCCTGGTGAGCCTTGATGGGATCCATAAACAACTCCTGCTTGATGCACTCAATGACAAGAAATCCCATGAGGCACTCATGCAAGCGAGAGTCTTCACGCTATTAGTAGAATATGATGGAATAGAAATTGGCTTTGAAGGCAAGGTAGAGAACTTTGTCGAGTACGAAGGCAGAATGGCCTACCTCGTCAACTTTCCTAACAAGCTTATTTATAACCAGCGCCGTAAGGCCTTTCGTGTCCCGATCAGCCTGGATACGGATTACACAGTCATTCTCCAGAACGGCGATCAAGAATGTGAAGGGTTAATCACCAATGTCTCACACGGCGGTTTAAGACTTGAGTTTGATAACCGAGTAAAGTTTGACTTTAAGAAATACGGGGCAATAGATGCCTGCCAATTTTATACCAGTGAAGGTATCGAGATTGTATGTCGCGTTGAAGTGCGGAACATCGTTCGCAACAATGAGCAACGTGTGATAAAAGTCGGCGTTAAATTCACGAACATCAATCGCATACAACAACAATATATACGCAACTTCGTCTCACAAATGCAACGTACCATGCTCAAACGTCGTCAGATTGCCGGCAGCGAATAACAGGATACGTTGGTTGTATCTCAATGGATACCCGCTTTGCTGGTATGACGAAAACAGTGACCACTGCGTCTTTGTCGTCATTCCAGCGAAAGCTGGAATCCATTTTGACTATGAAAATATGTCTAGATGCCTGCTTACGCAGATATGACGAATACGTCATAACAAAGTCGTCTTTCCAGTGAAAGTAGGAATCCTACCGTATCTATAGAAACGCTAGTGGATACCAGCTTTCGCTGGTATGACGAAAACAGTGACTACTGCGTCTTTGCCGTCATTCCAGCGAAAGCTGGAATCCATTTCGACTATGAAAATATGTCTAGATGCCTGCTTGCGCAGATATGACGAATACGTCATAACAAAGTGACTTTCCAGCGAAAGCCGGGCCCCATACCAACTATCAAAAACACTTTGGATACCCGCTTTCGCTGGTATGACGAAAACAGTAACTACTGCGTCTTTGCCGTCATTCCAGCGAAAGCTGGAATCCATTTCGACTATGAAAATATGTCTAGATGCCTGCTTGCGCAGATATGACGAATACGTCATAACAAAGTGACTTTCCAGCGAAAGCCGGGCCCCATACCAACTATCAAAAACACTTTGGATACCCGCTTTCGCTGGTATGACGAAAACAGTAACTACTGCGTCTTTACCGTCATTCCAGCGAAAGCTGGAACCCATTTCGACTATGAAAATATGTCTAGATGCCTGCTTACGTAGGTATGACGAAAACAATGACTACTGCATCTTTGCCGTCACTCCAGCGAAAGCCGGGCCCCATACCAACTATCAAAAACACTTTGGATACCCGCTTTCGCTGGTATGACGAAAACAGTATCTACTGCGTCTTTACCATCATTCCTGCGGACCCAGGTATAACATACTGGGGTATTCAAAGTGCTCATAGCGTCATTCCAGTGAAAACTGGAATCTATGTATATTTATTACATCATGTAGTTTTTTAA
>Ga0316207_10005008_pt1 | contig 11190 bp, 22 predicted proteins | sample 6weekpyrite_MG_FD_204943 | JGI IMG/M metagenome (GOLD analysis project Ga0316207, IMG submission 204943) | Microbial mat bacterial communities from mineral coupon in-situ incubated in ocean water Damariscotta River, Maine, United States -... | ecosystem: Environmental > Aquatic > Marine >...
CCCAGGCATCTGGATAGACCATCACCGGGCATATTAGCGAAACGAATCCGGCACAGATGGTCTATCCAGATGCCTGGGACGCAGCAGACTTGAAGCTAGGCATTTGGCGAGGACGATCAGCGAGGATTGAAAAAGTCGTTGAAATTAAGTCGATGCCGAGCGGTAACTCTGAGTTCGTGGAATACGCATTCTTAATTCAGTCAAACTCTGCACGGGTTCTGGCAGGCGCCGACCATACCGTCAGTCCGTGGGACGAAAGCGGACATGCCGAACTAAACAATGCCGACGCGTTCGTCTCGCTGTCAGGCTCACAGTTACGCGGGGCCGTGCTTCGGACTCCAGTCGCCTGGTATTATGTTGATGGCGAGATGGTTCGTGTTCCTGTGTTGGTGACGTTTGATATTCAAAGCGACGGTGAAACAGTCAGAGCCACAAAGCACATCCCTCGCACGCTGATAACCACGGCATTGGCGGCGGGTTCGCATTTATTCACAGACGCTACATTCGACCCGGACGCTCACCCAGAGACATCCTCAGTTGACGGATACGTTGAGCGCTTTTCCGCTGAATCATGGTCGTCACTGACGAGCGGCGCGGGCACCAACAGTAACGACAACAGCAGTAACTCGTTGCAGTTCAGGATTAGCAACGACGGCAGCGGCAACCCGTGGCAGGTTCAGCGGCCAATTTTCACATTTGACACATCGTCGATCGGATCAGGCCAGCAAATCGATTCGGGCACAGTTGAGATAACATACGGAATCATGAGCGACTCCGCGGGATATAGCTCAAACTTCACAGCCGCTCTCGTCGCATCGACTCCTGCCAGCACAACGAGCATTACGGACGCCGATTATTCCCAGCTTGGTTCAACAGAACTGGCAACCGGTCGCCACGCTTACGGCACAACTGGTGCGCGAACTTTCACTTTGAACGCTTCCGGGCTGGCGAACGTTGATCCTGAGGGTGATGCAAAGTTTGGAATACGTGATGGCTATTACGATCTTGATGGCAACACACCATCGGGAACTGCTGGCGAATACATCCGCTACGAGCCACGTTCGTCAGAACATGGCGACGCGGCTGAGTTGGATGTCACTCACTCGGCTGCGTCATCATTCAACGCAGGCTACACAGTAAACGCAAACCCTGAAGGGAACTGAGATGATAAAGAACACAGCAAGCCAATATGTCTCCGCGCAACTGGTTGCAGTCGCAGATGGTGAGGACATCACCAGCGGAACGACAACGGTGTATGTGACTGGCGATGCCGGAACACAGTCGAGCGGCTCAGGCACAGTCACACACGAAGGCAATGGGTGTTGGTCGTACGCTCCGACACAGGGCGAAACGAATTACGATCACGTTGCCTACACATTCGTAAATACATCAGCGGTTAGCGTGACGGTTCAACGCGATCCGGTCACGGCTTCAGACTATCAAGCAGACGTTTCCAGTCTTGCGACAGCGGCAAACCTTGCGACTGTCGATACGGTGGTTGACGCAATTAAGGTTGTGACTGATGCATTGCCGGACTCTGGTGCTCTTTCCAGCCTTGCCACCGCTTCAGCACTGACGACCGTTGACACTGTTGTTGATGCCATCAAGGTCAGCACCGACAACCTTCCGAGCGATCCGGCTGATCAATCACTAATCATCGCGGCCACAGACGCTCTAGCTGCAATTCTCGGCACTCCAGCCGGTGCAGACCTTGCAGCAGACCTCGCAGCCATTAAGAGCGATTCAGCGGCGGTTCTGCTCGACACTGGAACTGATGGCGTGGTGATCAGTTCAGCCACACAGGACGCGATCGCGGCGGCAATCCTCGACCTGTCAGACGGAGTCGAGACGGGCGAAACGATCCGGCAGGCACTCCGGTTGATGCGTTCGGCTCTGGTTGGCAAAGCGGCTGGACTTGGCACAACAACCGCAACCTTCAGAGACCGAGCTGACTCGAAAGACCGAATCACCGCGACGGTCGACGAAGACGGAAACCGGACAGCGATTTCAACTGACGCAACCTAATCAGGAGTCATCTTATGTTTGGTCATCGGTACTTTGGCGGGCGTCACTTTGGATGCCGTTACTTCGGCGACTGTGGGGCAGAAGCTCCCGCGGGCGGTTCTGCGGTTCCCTGCACGATAGCAATCTCACTCTCAATTCAGCTTTAAGGTTCAATCATGGCAATCAGCACTTCACCGGCCTCTGGCTGGCGTTCAATCACAAAAAGCGACTCGACCGCCTTGGATGACATTCGCGGTCTTTATGTCGGGGGAGCTGGCAATGTGGCCCTCGAAGGTGGAGATGGCGAACAGGTGACATTCTCAGCGGTTCCAGCCGGGACAATCCTGCCAGTTTCGCCAGCAAAGGTCTTGTCGACGGGAACGACTGCGACACTGATTGTGGCTCTTTACTGACATCCTCTGCCGAGCGGTATGCTCCGCTGCTCGGTCGCCTGCAGACGTTCGCCCCATCGTCTGCAGGCTTTTTCGTGCGCTGTGACGCAGGCTGTGGCGTGGCTGAGTGTGCTGGTCTACTCGGTATCTACAAAAACGCCTCGACGTAACCTGTTGCCACGCCGAGGCTTAAACAGCACGCCCGGTAGGACTCGAACCTACGACCGCCGGATTAGAAATCAAATTCCGGTATCTTCGGACTCCTCACGAATTCGTTGCAATTCCTGACAGGTGTTTGACTTTAGGCCTGTTTTACTTAAAACGATGAGGATGAAAAAGCGACAGGAAACGACACAGAACGACGGTCAGTGTACGCCAGAATGTACGCCAAAGCGGTCGTTTGCGTTTTCTCGCGAGAAGCTGGAAGCGTTGCAGGCTGAAGCGAAGCGGGTGGTGTATCACGATTCACAAGTTCCCGGCTTGGTGCTTCGAGTAAACCCGACTGGTTCAAAGTCGTTCTATCTGTATCGTCGAATTCACGGCAAAGTCAAACACATCAGATTGGGTCCGTTTCCGGGCTTAGCGATCCAGAACGCTCGGGGTAGGGCTTCTCGATACAACGCTGAGATAGCGGAAGGCCGGTTTCTCGATGCGACCTCACTGCGAATGAAATGGAGCGAACTCCATCAACTCTACATCGAAGATGCGAAGACTCGAATCAGCTCTTGGCATGACGCTGAGTTGCTTAATTCAGCCCATCTATCGGACTGGCAAGGGTTGCCGCTCAAATCGATCACCTTTGAGGCTGTAACGGCTCGGCACATGAAGTTGGGTCAAACGTCGCCTACGGTCGCGAATCGTCTCTTGTCGATGATTTCGAGTACTTGGAAGCATGGCGTGCGGTCGGGCTTAATTGACCGTCGCTTTGAGAATCCGGCCAAGGGTGTGGCGAAGTTTCCAGAGAAGGCTCGAAAGCGTTTCCTGTCGCCTGAAGAGTTGGTCCGGTTTCTCGATGCTGTTGAGACGATCGAAGGGCCGTTCCGTGACTTCTTCCTGTTGTTGCTGGTGACGGGTCAGCGATCTGGCAAGGTTCGGTCGATGGAGTGGGACGACATCAACTTCGATCAAAGTCTCTGGCGAATCGCAAAGAACAAAAATGGTGAGTCAATCACGATCCACCTGCCTGATCCAGCGATTGAGATTCTTAAACGACGAGACCGGTCTGGCCAGTTCGTCTTTCCGTCATCTGCAAAGTCAGGCTATCTGCGGTCGCCTTGGAAGACATGGGCAAAGGTCTGCAAACAAGCCAACCTGACCGATTTCCGAATACACGACCTGCGCCACACAATGGCATCGTATCAAGCGATGAACGGCGGCAACCTCACAGTGATCGGCCAAAGCTTAGGACATCGCTCAACAGCCTCCACAGCCCGTTACGCTCACGTCTCGATGGATTCGGTTCGAGAGTCGGTTGATTCAGCCGTCGCGACGATGATGGGCGTCAGAGGCTCTCAGAGCGATCCTGAGGCGACTCTGAGTGGTAAGAGTCCAGTCGAGCGGTTGAAGGCCTTAAAAGAGCTTCTAGAGGCCGATCTAATCAGCATCGATGAGTTCAACGCGAAGAAGGCTGAGATTCTGGATCAACTTTGATCGAGTTCCGGATGGATTTCGAGTTCATCCATCGCTTGGGATGCCCATTCCTGAGCGTCTACGGTTGAAGCATAACCATTAGCGAGACGCTTAAGACCTCGAACAGTGACTGGAAAATCGTCTTCAGTGATCTGATTGTCGTTAAATATCTTCTGTTGATCAATGATCGCATCGGCAAATGGAGCAGGATTCACTCCAGCCGCCAAGCAATCAGCTACAAATTCAATATGGCTATTCCAGTCTTCGTCACTGCCACATTCAAGAGAGACCAGAACTCCAGTCATCTCAATATCTTCCTGCCCTAGAATATAAAACGAAAACCACTTTGCTGCCGCGGACAAGTCGTCATTCGAATGTTGAACTAAACGAGTCATAAACCAACCTATGCTCTAATACGATACAAGAAACGTCACAAGCCATTACTGAGGGACAAGTTAAGGAAATCGCTTAAGGGGACCAAGACCCACTCTCTCCTGACTTCTGTTCTCTTCTGTCTGTTCTGTAGTCTTCAGTACTCTTCTGTTAAGTAGCCTGAGGACTCATCAAGAGATTCTGGATCAACTTTGATTCTTTCTTCGCTCCAGATCGCGACAGCCAGCAAACGTCACCACAAACACAGCCAGAACTGTCGCAGTCGCCGCGTAGTTGTTCCGCTCAGTCAGAACGACTCGACTCACAGGAATCGCAACCGCACAGGTCAAAGCAACTAGAGCCGCGGACTTTACTGCCTGACCGGTGTGGTAGTAGTTCTCGCTCCATCGTCCAAGCGTCTCAGTTAAGAGTTTGACGGCTAGGATTGCGACGAACAGGGCAAACTCTGGCATGGTCGGATTCTATCCGAGAGTTTGCGCGGGGCCAGGTCGGTCAGCTAGTTGTCCTACCTGACGAGACCGCGTCAGGAATACGACCGTTTTCGACTTTTGACTGACTTTGGATCGGGTAGAATGCACCCTCACAAGACGAATGGAGATTGACGCTCATCGGATTGGGCGAGACTCTGGGCTGGTATCCGCGAACCAATTTGCGGCTAGATCGAAACGACGATGCTCTGCACTGACTCACGCTATCGCGCTGTTGCTTTCGAGCGCGAACACGCTGGCACTTGCTTTGATGTGCCGCCTCCTGAGTGAAGAGATTTCACTGGCTGATTTTTCTCTTTTCACTCAATGGGGTATTCGGAATGGCGTCATTCAACAAAGTCGTACTGATGGGCAATCTAACTCGGGACGCGGAGCTCCGACACATGCCGTCAGGTTCTGCTGTTTGTGAGCTCGGACTGGCAGTTAACCGGACATGGTTCGACAAACAAGCCAATCAGAAACGCGAAGAAGTCACGTTCATCGATGTCACGCTCTGGGGCCGATCCGCTGAAGTTGCGGGCGAGTATCTCGGCAAGGGCAGTGGAGTCCTGATCGAAGGACGTCTACAGCTCGACCAATGGGACGATCGCGAAACTGGCCAGAAGCGGTCGAAGCTGAAGGTGGTCGGCGAGAATCTGACGATGCTGCCAAAGGGTGGTCAGGATTCGCAGAGTCGGCCGGTTCAGAACCAACCGCAGACGAGTCAGTCAGTGCTGACTGTTGCTGGCGGGGATGATGACGTTCCGTTCTAGGCACCTTCGCGAAGCAGATGGACTGTCTGCCGCTGAAGCTCGGTCGATTCTCGTAGATGTTCTTCAACATCAATTGCGAGTTCGATCGCTTCACCTGTCGCTATCTGAGTGATTCCGCTGACGACTGTCGCGATAAATGCGCCTAGTGCTATCGCGAACTGCATCCCTGCGCCTTCACTGTGAGTCGCTTGGAAGCCGGAATAGATCAGGTACGCAGTGACGGACAAGCCGCCAATCAGGGTCAGGACTCCGCCGAACCAGTACCAACTCGCAACCGTGTTTAAGGACTTGTATCGCTGTGATTTTGCCATTTGCCGCTCCGTTCAATCAGTCCAGATCAAAACTGTCACATTACTCAATAAAAGCGGCAAGATGATGAAGATAAAGAGTCCAAGGACAACACCAATGCCCATTTTGAACAGGAATCCAGAGGATGGTTCGTCAAAACAACATCCGCAGTGTGGGCATTTATCTGCCTGTGACGACACTGAGCCGCGACATTCTTCGCAGATTTGCAGGGCCATCGAGGTCGCTCCATTACTTCATTTGCGCGTCCATGATTGCAGACTCTTTTTCCCACATCAGAACGAACTCTTCAGCAGATTGGCGAAGACTGCTCCCTTTGTTCGTCAAGTCCTCTTCAGTCAGTTCGCCGCTATCTGGAGTCGCTGCCCTGTGGATTGCAATCATGGCAGCCTGTATAGCTTGTTCGTGCTTATCGAGCACATCGTCAGCAGCATCATGCAAAACCTGACGAACCCAGGCATTTATAGTCAGATGCCGAGTGCTTGCGGCGTGTTGCCACTTGGCTCGATCAGTTTTGGTGCATCGCACGTTGATGTTTGCATCAAATCCCATGCGGTAATGATTTCTTTCTTGTTCACAAACAGCAATGAGCAACTGCCAGAAAAAATCAGAACGTTCTCGTTGATTCTCAAATGTAAACCATTGACGATCGGATGGATGTCGCTATCTTCAGTCTCGTCTGACGGAGCGAGCATCACGAAAGGAGTCAAAGTCAATGACAATTCAGCTTCTACACGCCCATTCAGTGATGCGATCCGTCAGACAGATCGACTCCGTGGATGGGCGTTTTTTGTATCTACTCAGCCGGTCGAGCCTTGTTGGTTTGCTCCCGGCTTTTTTCGTCTCTGGAGAATGTCATGAAAGCATTGTCATCCAAAAACGTCACCTCAGAGCGACACTTTGAAATGACACCTCTCAACGTCTCACTCTTTGAAGTCTTTGAAATCTGTGAAGTCTGTGAAATCCTGTGTATTCCTGTGAAGTCTGTGGAATCTGTGAACTCTGTGTCCTCTGTGTCGATTGAGGCTCCACTGATGGTTCAGCAACTCGATGAAGCACTTCGCTCAGTCAAATTCACAGGCGCAAAAGTGAACCCTCCTGCTTTTAAGTTCGTGCGAAAATTAAGAGCAATCAACGGGCTGAAGGGAAAAGATTTCGACGAGATCGAAGACGCACTGGCACTGATTCTTCAGGTCTGGATGCGAAGCGTTAAAGACAAAGTTCCAATGAACTTTCAGGAAAGTTTCAAACTGGAAGTTGAGATCATTTGGGACAACGTCAAGCGACCTTGGGGCGAATCTTCTCTGGAAGACGCAATCAACATGGCGATCGAAAGGCCATACCAGCACCCAACGATCGAGCTTTCTGGAATCGAATCAACGATTGCCGCGGTGTGTGAGTTGCTCGCTGACGACGAGGGGCTGTTTTTCCTGGCTGTGCGAGACGCAAGCAAAGCCGTTGGAATGAATGGAACGAGTCCCGGAGGTCCAGTCCTGAAATCGTTATGCAGAAAACGGTTGATAGAGTTGATCAGGACAGGAGGTAAAGACGTGGTAGATGAAGACGGGAACCTGAAACGTAAACGATTCCGAAGCGCTTCGGATTATCGCTGGATCGGATGAAACCAAAAGGAGCAGCAAAATGAGTGCAGTAGCAGACTACGTCATTCCAATTGGTTCAAAGCGTGGAAAGCGATTGGGAGATTTGACTGATGAATCATTGTCCGGCCTACGTGGCTCATATGCACAGATCAAAGGTGACACTGCGAAGGAGATAACAAAAAACGCCAGCTTTTTACTAATGGAACGCGGGCGGAAGTTGAAAAGACTGAAGAATGAGCCTCATCGCAGTCTGAAAGTTCGGAAGCCTCATCCGGCAAAGCGAGAGAAGTCTGAATCACCACAGGTGACAAAGCTTCGCAACACAATCAAAGAATTGAAGAAGGAAAACAGAAGCCTGAAACGATCAAAGAGTGACCTGCTTAATCAGCAGCGAAAACAAGACCAAGCCTTGAATCTGCTTTCTGAAAAACTTCTAGCATACGAGGGTGAATCTGAGGTAGCCGAACTGATTCGCACAATCCTGTAACTAGAGAAAAACTGCCCCTGACCTGAATCACGCCAATCGGCAAAATAAAAAAGGAGTGAGCGAATGCCCACACCAGAGAAGATCGCAGTAATGCAGGCATTTCTTGACGGTGAAACAATCCAGTGCAGAAAACACGGTTCAAAGAAGAATTGGGGTGTGGTTCGCAATCCTGATCCGAGTTGGAACTGGAAAGACACTGACTACCGGATCAAACCAGAGCCACGTGAGTTCTGGCTTAATATTTACGACAACACAGCAGTTTCCTTCTCTACAGAAGAAGCAGCCGAGAAGCACGTTTGTTTTGGTCGCACTGAACGAATTCGAGTCCGTGAGGTTATTGAATGATCCTAGCCAAGACACTCGAAGCAATCGGCAGCTTGATTGACGCCGTGCTGAGTTACTTGAACTCAAATCGAACTGAATAAAAGTGTGCAAAAGTGTGCGGTGGCTACCGATCCAACAATCTTGATGGATTGAACGCCCATGCTTATTGCCCCCCCCCTTAGTCTTAACGTACGGTGACGAAAAGAGACGGTTTTAAACGAAAAAAAGCCCGTTCGAGGCGGCAACCCCGAACGAGCCAAATGTTTGTGACGACTCAACCCCCACTGAGAAGTTGCTCCGACACGATCCAGAATACGTAAAATTCCCTGCTTAGATCAAGGGAATTCGTATTTTTCCGTGTCCGGAGCCAAACGGACACGATCCACCATGCGGCAACTACCGCAAGCGATACAGCCGGACGGCATCTATCGCAGTGATGAACTCGCTGAGTTCTGGCAAATGAGCCGACTCACCAAGGCTCCTTGGTATCGCGTTCTGCGAGTCTCAGTTGACCCTGAAGTTGGCCGAGCTGGCGACCATTACATCATCACAGGCCGTGCTGCACTGGCCACTCTCGCTAAAGCTGGCTCTGAGTCTTCAGATTCAAAGAACACAACCTCTACATGATCACGACATGATCGCTACAGGACTGCGCATAGTGTGTGAAAGGGTGGTAAAAACGCTTTAGTAGTAGAAAAACGTTGTTACCGTCCGACCCATCAGAGCAAACACAACACAGCAACAAAGGAGCAACGGGGATGTCTAACGCGAAAAAGATCACAGTTGATGGAATCGACTACTACCAAAAGACAACACCATCAAATTGGAAGATTGTTGTACTAGATCGCGGGTATGTGGTCGTTGGTAATGTCGAATTCGATGGCAATTACGTTGTGGTGACCGACTGCTCAACGATTCGCTTTTGGGGCACAACAAGAGGACTTGGTGAGATCGCATTCGGTGGGCCAACCGAGAAAACAAAACTTGACGCACAACCAACAACGAGAGTGCATGAGCTTCAGGTAGTGCAGATGATCGATTGCGAGGTTGAGAAATGGAATCAGTAATTCCAATCGGCAACGGCAACGGCAACGGCGACGGCTACGGCAACGGCAACGGCGACGGCAACGGCGACGGCTACGGCAACGGCGACGGCAACGGCGACGGCTACGGCAACGGCGACGGCAACGGCAACGGCGACGGCGACGGCGACGGCTACGGCAACGGCTACGGCGACGGCTACGGCGACGGCTACGGCGACGGCTACGGCTACGGCTACGGCTACGGCTACGGCAACGGCAACGGCAACGGCAACGGCAACGGCGACGGCGACGGCGACGGCGACGGCGAATAAATGGCACAACAACAACAACGAGCGAAACAATGATGAAAAAGACGCAGCCAACACTAATAACCAAAAAGGATGCAGCGTCGATTCTGTCATGTTCGGTTCGCACTATCGAACGGCTCGTCAATAAAGACGAGTTGCGATTGGTCAACATCAATCGAAAGGTTGTTCGGTTGGTCAAGAGCGATGTTGAAGAGTTCTTAAACGAGCGAATCGCAGCATCACAACAGGGGTGAGGTTTTACTAACGCGAAAGGAATCGCAGATGGCAGGCTTAGTGAGAACGTTGAGGGAAGGCGAATCGGTCAAAGTGAATGGTATCACCTTCAAAGTGTGGAAGATTCGAACGCGGGGTGTAGTAGTTCAGACTGACGCACCCAAAGACATGGAAATCAAAGTTCACAAAAAAGGGGCACACAATGAGCGAAAACAGGATTCAGCTTATGCGGGATCGGCTGGAAGAAGCGAAGGCGGAGTACAAAGGGCCGACGCTGGATGAATGCGAGCGGGAAGTTGTGGCCGCGAACGGATCATCAATCGAGGCTCAAGAGTCACTGTCGAGAGTGAAGAAGCTCTACGACAAATCGGTTCAGGATGTTGACGCTGCGGTGAGGCGGTGCCGAATGGCTCGGTTTTATCAAGAGTCAGCCGCACATCACGAAAACCTTATTGAACAATGGGGCGAGTCGATCGCGGAACTTGAAGCAGCGGGGCGAGGGGATGCGGTAAATGGTTAAGTACAACGGCGGGTCAGCATTTCCGATCGAGGCAGATTACATCCGAGGTGATAAGCCGAACGAGTATCAATTTGAGGTCAGACATCAACCAGGGATGACGCTTCGTGACTATTTTGCAGGCCAGTACCTAACCGGCGCAATTTCAATCGGAAACATCGGCTTCAACGAGATAGCAAAACGAGCCTACGAAATGGCTGACCTGATGATTGCAGAAAGGGACAAAGATGAAACGTGATCCGGGTGTTTATCCTGATCTGCCATTCATTGATTACTTCAAAATTGACGCGATGAACTTTCACACGCTAAAGGAGATCGACAAGTCACCGCTTCATCTAAAGGCAACGATTGACGGCCTTCGGAAACCTGACTCTGATACGTTTCGGCTTGGTCGGGCGATTCACTCTGCGGTACTTACTCCGCGGCTGTTCTCGAAGGAGTTCCGAGTCAGTGATGGCTGTTGTTCGCCACTCAAGTCAGGGCCGAACAAAGGCAACCATTGCAGAAAGTCTGCGCGATGGTCTGTTGATGGTGCGAACTTCTACTGTGGCGCACACAAGCCAACAGGATCGACTGAAGCTGGCGACATTCTTACCAGTAATGAAATGCAGACGGTTACTAGTGTTTGCCATCACATCAAATCGCATCCAGCAGCGGACGCACTGACCCACAACGGTGAGCCAGAAGTAACGATCGTCTTCGAGCATTCGGGCGTTCTGTGCAAATCTCGAAT
>Ga0316207_10005009_pt1 | contig 11187 bp, 9 predicted proteins | sample 6weekpyrite_MG_FD_204943 | JGI IMG/M metagenome (GOLD analysis project Ga0316207, IMG submission 204943) | Microbial mat bacterial communities from mineral coupon in-situ incubated in ocean water Damariscotta River, Maine, United States -... | ecosystem: Environmental > Aquatic > Marine >...
ACGATTTTTACTACGAGATGGAAGAAGGTGGCGTACTTGATAAAGTAGCGCTAGTTTACGGCCAGATGAATGAGCCTCCAGGAAATCGTCTACGTGTTGCATTAACAGGTTTGACTATTGCGGAAAACTTCCGTGACGAAGGTCGTGACGTATTAATGTTCGTTGATAATATCTACCGTTATACACTTGCGGGTACTGAGGTATCTGCACTGTTAGGTCGTATGCCTTCAGCGGTAGGTTACCAGCCTACACTTGCGGAAGAAATGGGTGTTCTTCAGGAACGTATTACATCTACAAAGACTGGTTCGATCACATCGTTCCAGGCGGTATATGTACCTGCGGATGACTTGACTGACCCATCTCCAGCAACAACATTCGCTCACTTAGATGCGACATTAGTATTGTCTCGTCAAATTGCTGAATTAGGTATCTACCCAGCGGTTGATCCATTGGATTCAACATCTCGCCAGCTTGATCCACAAATCGTTGGTAACGAGCACTATGAGATCGCTCGTGGTGTACAGGGTACTTTGCAGCGTTATAAAGAGCTAAAAGATATCATTGCAATCTTGGGTATGGACGAGCTTTCTGATGACGATAAGTTAGCAGTAGCTCGTGCACGTAAGATGCAGCGTTTCCTTTCTCAGCCATTCTTCGTAGCGGAAATATTTACTGGTGCACCTGGTAAGTACGTAAGCTTAAAAGAAACTTTAGCTAGCTTTAAAGCAATCCTCGATGGTGAGCTGGATGATATTCCAGAGCAGGCGTTCTACATGGTAGGCGGCATCGACGAAGTTAAAGAAAAAGCGAAAAACATGTAAGGAAAGCTTATGGCTATGACAACACATGTAGACATCGTTAGTGCAGAACATGAGATCTGGTCTGGCAAAGCCACTATGGTTTTTGCTCCAGGTGTTATGGGTGAGCTTGGTATAGCGCCTCGCCACACTCCATTACTTACCAAGCTTAAGGCGGGTGAAGTACGAGTACGTGGTGAAAATGGTGAAGATGAATCATTCTTCATAACTGGCGGCATACTGGAGATTCAACCACATGTAGTGACTGTATTATCTGATACAGCAATACGTGCGCACGATCTCGATGAAGCTGCTGCGATCGAAGCTAAGCAACGCGCTGAAGAAGCTATGCAGAACAGAAGTTCTGATATGGATTTTGCGAAAGCAAAAGCTGAGCTAATGGAAGCCGCTGCGATGGTAGAGACTATCAAGAAGCTTAAAGGTCGTTAATAAAGGCATAAGTCTTTATCAATGATTGAAAGATCTTAAAAAAGCCGGACATTGTCCGGCTTTTTTATTGCCATAAGAAAAATCAACGATACACTAGAGTCAAAATGAAAGTGCAAATAGCAAAGCTATTTAAATAGCGTAATAAAGGAACTCAGATGTCACTAAGTGTAGTTATCCTGGCCGCCGGTAAAGGCACACGAATGAAGTCTAATAAGCCAAAAGTATTACATGAGCTTGCCAAAAAATCATTAGTTGAACATGTTTATGATACGGCTAAGTCACTGGGTGCTGAAGAAATCGTTGTTGTTTATGGGCACGGCGGGGAAATGGTGAAGCAAGCCTGCGCGCATTTTGATGCTAAGTGGGTAGAACAAAAAGAGCAGCTAGGCACTGGGCATGCTGTGAAACAGGCTTTTGATTCAGTTAATCTACAGAATAATATTTTGGTTTTATATGGAGATGTACCACTTACTTCTAAGCAGACGCTTGAAGATCTTTTGGAAGGAACAGAAAATAAAATTGGTTTATTAACGGTCGATCTTGGTAAGCCGTTTGGATATGGTCGAATTATCCGCAATGAAAGTAATAAAGTGACCGGTATAGTAGAGCAAAAAGATGCCAGTGAAGAGCAGCAAAAAATACAGGAAGTAAATAGTGGAATATTGAGTTGTCAGGGAGAAACATTACAGCGCCTATTAAGTGAAATAAATAATCAAAATAGTCAGGGCGAATATTACCTGACAGATATTTTTGCATTAGCAGCCAATGAAGGCATAGAAATTAAAACATCTAAGGCTACACAAAGTTATGAAGTGGAAGGCGTAAATAACCGGCTTCAATTAGCAACATTAGAGCGTATACATCAGTCTAATATTGCAAATGCGTTGATGACAGAAGGTGTTGCACTAGCAGATCCGGCTCGATTAGATGTGCGCGGAAATGTGAGTATTAGCAATGATGTATATATAGACGTCAATGTTGTACTTGAAGGCGAAGTAAAAATTGGTAGAGGCAGTAATATTGGCCCTAACTGTGTAATTATGAATTCAAGCATTGGTGAAAATGTAAACATTAAAGCCAATTGTGTTTTAGAAAATGCAGTTGTAGATGCAGGATGTGAAATAGGGCCGTTTGCACGCTTAAGGCCAGATACACACTTATTTGAAGAAGCCAAAGTTGGTAACTTTGTAGAAATTAAAAAAGCAAACATTGGTAAGGGTAGTAAAGTAAACCACCTTAGTTATGTTGGCGATACCGAAATGGGTGAAAATGTGAATGTAGGCGCAGGAACAATTACCTGTAATTACGATGGTGCTAATAAACATAAAACGATAATAGGTAATAATGTTTTTGTGGGCTCAGATACACAAATAGTAGCACCAGTGAGCATTGCAGATGGCGTAACCATAGGCGCAGGTGCAACAATAACAAAAGATGTAAATGAAGAGAGTTCATTAGTAATTAGTCGTTCGCCACAAAAAACAATTGCAGGCTGGGAAAGGCCAAAGAAAAACAAGTAGAGCATAAGATAATATTTACTAGTGAATAATCAATACGATGTGATCATTATAGGTGCAGGTGCAGCGGGATTATTCTGTGCCTATAATACAGCTCTACGCGGCAAACGCGTGCTGGTACTTGATCATGCAAACAAAGTCGGCAAAAAGATACTTATGTCTGGAGGCGGCCGATGCAATTTTACAAATCTTTTTACTAGCGACGAAGATTTCACATCTAAAAATCCACATTTTTGTAAGTCTGCACTTAATCAGTATTCACCCTATGAATTTTTAGCATTAGTAGAAAAACATAATATCGAGTATGTAGAAAAAGCTGCAGGACAATTATTTTGCAAGCATAGTTCAAAAGATATTTTAAAAATGTTATTGGATGAGTGCGCAAGTGCTGCGGTAAAAATATATAAAAAGTGTACTATTAATAAAATTGAAGAAGATGAAGATTTTTTAATAAAAAGTAGTTGCGGTAAATTTTCATCAGCATCGCTTGTTGTAGCAACGGGAGGCCTGTCTATACCAACATTGGGTGCAACAGGTTTTGGTTATGACATTGCAAAACAATTTGGTCATAAAATAATTGAAACATCGGCTTCTCTAGTGCCGTTTACCCTAACAGAAAGGCAGCTAGAAGAAATGCCTGGTATGTCGGGTGTAGCATTGCCCGTTACAGCGCAATGTAATGTCGACAAACAAACTATAAAAATAGAAGATGATTTATTGTTTACGCATAGGGGCTTAAGTGGCCCGGTTATATTAAAGTTATCAGCATACTGGCAGTTTGGAACGGAAGTTGAAGTGGATTTTTTACCGACTCAGCAGATAGCTGATTATATCGTGGAGCAGGTAAAATCAAATGGTGATAAGCTTTTTATAAATCATCTTGCTCAATTACTGCCGAAGAAAGTTGCCGCATTTATATGCGGAGATGAATACAAAGACTATAAAATAAAGCAATTAAATAAAAGTGATGTAGAACATTTAGAAAATAAAATACATCATTGGAAATTTGTACCTAATGGAACTGAGGGCTATAAAACCGCAGAGGTTACTGCTGGTGGTATAGATACAGATAATATTTCATCCAAAACTTGTGAGTCTAAGCTAAAAAATAATTTATATTTTATTGGCGAAGTATTGGATGTTACAGGTCAGTTAGGCGGTTATAATTTTCAATGGGCATGGGCATCTGCCTGGTGTGCTGCAAATAGCATTCGATAAATATAAGATAGAATATTTAGAACTTTACCCAACCACCAACAGATTGAAGTGGTTTAAGATTGTCAGGTTCACTAACCCATATTGCTAGTGCGTATTTCTTTGCATCAGCATGTTTAGGCCTGGATAATTTTTCTGACCATTTGCCATTTTTAGACAAGCTTGTTTGATGACTTAAAACAATAAAGTTTTCTGTGAAAGAACGATCCTTGTTTTCGCCTGTAAGTACGTCTGTTTTTATATCAAAACCCAAGATAGCAACATTCAATATAAGTTGTTTATAGCTTTCATACTTCACATCAAGTTGGTTGTTTATGAAAGAGGCGCTAAGTACTTGTGATGGATTAGATTCAGTAGGGATACTCTTACGTAAAAACCAAGAACGCCATTCAGATCCATTTAAAATAAAACCGGGAGTATAAACTGAACGAATGGAGCCTTGTTGGTGATAGGTTCTCTGGCGTTGTGAATAAGCAGGCTTAGAAAAAGGGTCGCGCCAACCTAACTGATTCCAGTAATCGACATGAAAAACTATGGGTACGAAATCTATCCATAATGATTTATGGTTAGATAAATTTGATATCCAGCGTTCAGCAGGTGGGCAGCTACTACAACCTTGAGAAGAATATAGCTCAAGTAATGAGGTTTGATGAGTAGTACTTTGGAACCTTTCAGCGGATGCAGAAAAACTAGTAAAGAAAATTAGAAGTGGAATTAGTTTCATAAATAAGCTCCAACACTAGCTTAGTGTGTAGCGAATTATAATGGTTCAATATTATTCACTCTTCTCGTCAGAACTCTCTAATAAGGACTCCTCAATAGCATATTCCGGTGTATCGTGTAAAAACGCGCCATGCAGAGGATATAAAGCATGTAGCTTTTCTATATATTGAGCCTCATCTTTTTCCACAAAAACAATGGTTTTAGTATTGGGCGAATATTTGGGCAGGCTGGAGAGTAATACATCAAGATTGCTGACATTTACGCCAGCATAATTATTGCCATAGCCATAAAAAAATTCTGCAACGATAAAATCAGGTTGATAAGTTTTTAATGCTTTCATAGCGTTGCGAGTAGAGTTTACCTTGATCTCGCGTGCGCCCATGCCAGTAAATAAGCTGGAAAGCTTTGGATGTGTGGGTGACTCGATTATGGACAGAATAGTGAGCATAGGCCTAAATGTAATAACTGTTTAAAAAACCAATAATACTACCCGGGTCTGATAAAATACACGGGAATTAAATAGAGCATCATTATGGCACTTCTAACACTTAGAGATATAAAGCTGGGCTTCGGTGGCCCAAATCTGCTGGACTCACTCAGCCTACAAATAGAGCCGCGTGAGCGCCTATGCTTATTAGGTAGAAATGGTGAGGGTAAATCTACATTAATGAAGCTTATCGCTGGCTTTATTAAGGCCGATGAAGGCAATATTGAGCGTAAACAAAACCTCAGAATAGCTTACCTAACGCAGGAAGTGCCCAGCGATATCGATGGTAGTGTTTATGATGTTGTTGCATCTGGCCTGGAAGGTGTTGGTGAAATATTAAAAGATTATCACCATGCCAGCCTTGCGCTAGCTGATGACTATTCAGATGAAAAAATGGAAGAGTTATCTCGAATACAGCATAAGCTTGAAGCGGTCGATGGCTGGAGTCTTTCACAACAAGTTGAAACCACTATATCGTTACTGGATTTGCCAACCGATGAAGAATTTAGTGCGCTTTCGGGCGGGCTTAAACGACGTGTTTTGTTAGCTAAGGCACTGGTAACTGACCCAGATTTATTATTATTAGATGAGCCAACCAACCATTTAGATATCGAAGCGATTCAGTGGGTAGAAGAGTTCTTGCTCAACTGGAATGGCAGCTTGATGTTTGTAACGCATGATAGAGCCTTCTTAAGAAAAATGGCAACGCGCATTATTGAACTTGATCGAGGTAAGATAAGTTCATGGCCGGGTGATTACGAAAACTACTTAGTGCGCAAGCAGGAGGCGCTGGATAACGAAGAAAGAGAAAATGCCTTATTCGATAAACGACTCGCACAGGAAGAGGTGTGGATTCGCCAGGGCATAAAGGCACGACGTACCCGAAATGAAGGCAGAGTGCGCGCATTAAAAGCATTGCGTGTAGAGCGTTCGCAGCGACGTGAGCAGAAAGGCCAGGTCAATATGGAAATATCTGCTCAGGAGCGTTCAGGTAAACGCGTTATTGAAGCGGAAAATATTAGTTACAGCTATGGTGACCTGCCAATTATTAAAAACTTTAGCACGGTTATTAGTCGCGGTGATCGCATTGCCATATTAGGGCCAAATGGTGTGGGTAAATCAACGCTCATACACTTACTACTGGGTAAGCTAACACCGGATGAAGGTACGGTAGAAATAGGTACAAAGCTTGAAGTGGCTTATTTCGATCAGTTTAGATCAGATCTGGATTTACAAAAAAGTGTAAGAGAAAATATAGTAGAAGGTTCAGATAGTATTGAGGTCGGCGGTCGCACAAAACATGTCATGAGCTACTTAGGTGACTTTCTTTTTTCACCGGATAGAGCCAATTCGCCCGTGAGTACATTGTCCGGTGGAGAGCGCAATCGTTTAATGTTGGCTAAACTATTTACAAAACCGTTTAACTTATTGGTAATGGATGAGCCAACCAATGATCTTGATGTAGAAACATTGGAATTATTGGAAGAGCTGTTAATGGATTACGAAGGCACCTTAATTCTAGTAAGTCATGACCGGGCCTTTGTTGATAATGTAGTTACCAGCACCCTGGTTTACGAAGGTGATGCCATTGTTAATGAGTATGTTGGTGGCTATGAAGACTGGTTAAGGCAGTATAAAAATAAACAGTCAAAAATAAAATCGGCTGAAACAAAGAAAGTGCTAAAAGAAAAACCGTCACAAAAAAAAGATACAAAGAAATTAAGCTTTAAAGAACAGCGCGAGCTGGATGAATTGCCGAAAGTAATAGAAGTGCTGGATGCAGAATTGTCTGAGTTAACAGAAAAAATGGCTAATGCTGATTTTTATCAGCAGGAGAAGGATGTGGTCGCGGCGGCAACACAACGCTTGAGTGAAATTGAGGCGGAGTTGACTATAGCTTATAAACGATGGGAAGAGTTGGAGGAGTGATTGCTTTCGGATGACAGTATTGAAATTTTTTTTGTGGTGCTTGTTAAAATATTTAAGCTACCGCAGCACTGTCATATTTTTATTTTCATGTCCATAACTCTTTAACATTAATAACAGTGTGCTATTACAAGTTAACGCTAGAGATAAGTATGCTATCTTATAACTGATATTTGAACCATGATTCTGTAAATTAGTATTTGGATGAGCAACTGGTTACATGTGATTCTAACACTTTGCAACAGTTATGATTGCAAGTTACTTCGATCTTAAAAATACATAAAAGACTGCTTTAAAATGATACGTGTGATTCATGCACGCCATAAATAAGAGTATTAAATATTAACTGTAGGAGACGAAAATGAATGTAATAATAATGGCAACAAAAAATTGCAGTCACTGTAAAAATTTTTCTAGAGAGCTGGATGATATCGGCATAGAACACAGTGTGATTTATTGTGATGATAATCCAGAGCTGGTTCAGAAATATAGTATACGGCATTCACCTAATTTGATTGTTGATGATGAGGTTGTCTTTAGAAAGCAACCTACTGAGGGAGAATTAAAAGCGTTTTTTAATGGCTAGAAAAATCTAACTAAAAAAGTGATGGCACAGTCATAAGAATAACAGGAATCAATAAATTTTTTTTATTGCTATGTTGATTGTGCTATCAAGTTATGCGATTGCAGCCCAGATGAAAAAAACAATGCCCCTGACTTTCTTCACCTACTGAAGAAAAGTCTATTCCTGAATTAAATATTACGGCTTTATGATGATGACAAGGTAATCGATATGATGCATAAAAGCTTTCACTATAAGATGTTCATTCAACATTTCAATATTAATGCTGCATAGCGAGATAATAGGTAATGCTGCCGATAGCATAGTCTTTTTACATGGTATTGGTGGCACATCGAGGTACTGGAAAACGCGTGTATTACCTCTGGCCTCCAGTTATCGCCTTATATTTGTCGATCTACTGGGTTACGGGCAATCAGAAAAACCCTGGACGAAATATACGGTCGACCGCCATGTTGAAGAACTCTATCAGGTGCTGTGTGAAGATGAATCACTGACAATCGTTGGGCATTCGTTTGGTGCGATCATTGCCATGGCTTTTGCAGCACACTATCCACATCTGGTAAAACGTCTGGTTCTTATCAGTCTGCCTTATTTTGGCGATAAAGCCGGTGCGTTTCGTTACTTCCGTAAGCGTAATCTGGCTGATCGCTATGTGATGACAAACATTGCATTTGCTGCGCTAGCCTGTGTGATGACCCGTTATGTCTTACGTTGGCTGCTGCCTTATGTGTTGCGTGATATGCCTCGTGAAGTAGTAGAGGATCTTACCCAGCACACCTGGCGTTCTTATACCTCTTCGGTATGGGATGGCATCTATCGGCATGATCTTTTGCATGACACCACACAACTCGATGCTGATTGTGAGATTCTTTTTTTACACGGCGAACTGGATAAAACAGCACCTTTATCCGGTGTTGAGCAACTGCTGTCAGGCCACTCTGACTGGCAGTTATGTGTTTTAGCCAAGGCTGATCATCACCCGTTATTACGCGACCCGCAATGGTGTACGCGGGCGATAAACTCGCTGATGAATAATTCAGTTATAGATTGCTGTAGCGATTGAGGTCATAAAGTCCGGAGTGTAGCGGACGCTGGATTTTGTATTGCTGCTGAAACCAGTCAGCAGTGTCCCAGAATGCCGGGCTGGTTCTTCTCACACCAAAACGTTCAACGAAATGATCAAAATTTTCCTGCTTGTTAATAGAAGTATAATGTTCGACGAAATTATCTATGTCATTAATGTGCAGCTTAAAGAAAAAGTTTGGGTAGCTGCCAACCAACCAGTCCACCACGGTTAAACTGTCATGTTGTATATCTTGCTGATTGCGATTACGTTCATCTGATAACAGGGAAGTAACATTTTTATAAGCCTTGTTTCTCAGCAGAGAATAACTAAATGATAGCTCAGGGTCATCGGTAGTGATTTGCATAAACGATACTTCCGGAAGCCCGTGTAATTTTTTTCCTTTGATGCGGCTAACTTTTTTCATTGCAGCGTCTATTTGCATCTTCAGTTTATTTACGGCTAAGTCGGTATTTATTATTGTCGAGCAGTTTTTATTAGCACACTGATTAATCTTATACGCCTGCGGTAATAAATCACCTAGCCGTTGTTTAATGTGCTGGTAAAGTTCAGACTGAACATTTTCTGTTTGATAGCCGGTGACGGATTCAACATTGAGCCACTCCATGGGTGCATCGAATAAAACATCTAGCTCAGAGCGTATACCCTGATACCAGGTGTTGCGAATTTCCTTACGTTTACTGGCAGGTAAAAATGCCAGAAAATGATCCTCTCCTTCCATGCGTAAAAAATCCATATATAACCGGGTACTAAACTGATGCCCAACATTTCCGTAAATATTGAACCCTGCAACCAACAGGTAGTGAATACGTTCAAGGAGAGGGTAGTCGATTACCCAGGCCGTCTCTGGCTCGTCCCCGACCAGACCATATTCAACCGATGCACTATCAAAGTGCCGGAAAACAGTGAGTGCAGCATTGGGGTTAGTAGCATGGCCATTCCAGATATAGCTCAATGCATGATTTAGATTATGCGTATTCATATTTTTAAAATAATCTTGTTTGCTGGTTAAATACTGCTTTTGGCGCTGCCAGTAGTCCGTCCATATGGGAAGAAAATTAATGTGATTGCTACGTTCAGATGGCATCTGCAAGTAGTCAGACATGTTGTCCAGAAATCTTTGTTGAGTCGTAAAAATTTTTTGCTCCGGGTTAAAGAAAACAACCCAGAAATGATCCTCAATTACATTGAGTGCAACCTGTCCTCGGCAAACCGGCCCCTTAATAAATCCTTCAATAAAAAAACGCGCATCGTCCAGTAAAAATCGATAACGTGAATCCGGTGGAATAGCGGCATATACCTTGAATGGATTTGACGCAACTTCCGGGGCATAAGACGGCAGCTTGTCCACACTGTAGTCCGCTGCGATGAACAGCTGTTGATAGCGTTGCAGACGTTTATCTGAAAATTCATAAACAATATGATTTTTAGCCACAATGGTTGGTGTATAACGCAGCAGGCGATAATAAAACACTGCTGTGCCAGGATTGTCATAGGGCCTGAGTGTGGCAATTTCATCCACCGTTTCTCCCGGTGGAGTGTATGAGCGAACCAGGCGATAAAATTCATCAACAGGTGTTTCAGTGAAATGAATGTGAGCATGAAATAAATGCTCATAGATATAACGGCTTGTCAGTCGCTGTTTATTTGATGTTTGATTTAAAAATGTTTCCCATTTAGTAACTTGTGGTGATGCTTTATTATTTAAAATATCAGAGTCAGGCATAACTGCGCCAGCTTTAAGCCATTTTGCTAATATCCGGTTTTCATTCTCACTGAGATTAGGCATCGCATATGGCATGCCCCATAAGGGATTTTCTTCTGCGTATTTATTAAATTTGTTCTGCGTCGGACATTCCTGTTTGCGTTCAATATCCAATGTGAAGTCGGCAGGAAGTTTGCCGCTGCGGGGTTGTGGATTATGTTGTTTGAGTTCAAGCAGTAACTGCATTACAGGCTTATGATGATTTTGTTTAGTACCATCTACTACAGAATGAAAACCTTTGTTGCGCCATTCGTTGTCAGTTTTAGCATCGATAAACAAACGAGTAGGCTCTATCGCCGTAAGCCTTTTGGGATTATAGACTTTTTCTTTATTGGCACCGCGTGAAATACCTTCGACAGATGAAAGTTTTAACTGGCAGGGTGCGTCATAACAACTGTGGCAAACAATGCAGCGCTTCTCAAGTAATGGTTTGACATCTCGGCTATATAAGACAGGTTCCTGGTTGGCATCTGTAACCGGTTGATGATCAGTAATGGGATTTGTTTCGACACCTGTCCTGTAAGTCAGGAAATAAAATAAAACGAATATTAACAACAGAAAAATAATTACAGCAGCTTGTATATAGTTTAACGGTGACTTCGTAATATTATTCATATGTTTTAGTTGATCCCGTTATATG
>Ga0316207_10005011_pt1 | contig 11185 bp, 11 predicted proteins | sample 6weekpyrite_MG_FD_204943 | JGI IMG/M metagenome (GOLD analysis project Ga0316207, IMG submission 204943) | Microbial mat bacterial communities from mineral coupon in-situ incubated in ocean water Damariscotta River, Maine, United States -... | ecosystem: Environmental > Aquatic > Marine >...
AAATTCAAGTGCAACTTGGGTACATTTTGTCACGGGCAAAACTCCTTCCTTTTTCAATCTAGTCAATTGAATCTTATAGGATTAAGGGAGTTTTGCCTTTTTATTTGTGAAATATGCGGGCTAGCTAGTTTGTTTGGCTATGCTTAGGCGTTCATTGTTGCCAAGATCTTTTAGGGTGTGAATTTCGCTGAAATCTTGTTGGATTAATAGATCCCGCACAGCCTGGCCTTGATCATAACCATGCTCCAGTAATAACCAGCCTGGCTGACAGAGATGTTTTTTCATTTGCTTGCTGATAATGCGAATGGCTGCCAGACCGTCTGCGCCTGGTGTCAGTGCGTTTTGTGGTTCGTGTGGCAGGCCATCATGTCGCAGGTGTTTATCATCGGCATCGATATAGGGTGGGTTGGAGGCGATCAGCTGAAACTGTTCACCATCTTTTAATGCCTCGTGCCAACTGCCCTGGCGGAATTCGACATTATTGATGTTAAGTCGCTGGGCGTTGGCCTGGGCAATTGCTAAGGCGTCTGCACTGATGTCGGTCGCAACGATATGGCAGTTTGCTCGTTCGCTGGCAATTGCCAGGGCAATTGCGCCAGAGCCGGTGCCAAGGTCGGCAATCTGCCAGTGGGCGGCGGTAGGAATTCTTTCTAGTGCTTGTTCGACCAGCAGTTCTGTTTCCGGGCGTGGAATCAGGGTGGCGGGGCTGACTTGTAACAGCAGCGACCAGAATTCGCGCCAGCCGGTCAGGTAGGCCAAGGGTTCGCCGTCAGCTCTGCGTTTTACTAATCGTTGGAACTGCCTGAGCGCTTTGTTTTCTATTTCTCGTTCGGGCCAGGCGCGGAAGTAACTGCGATCCTTTTCCAGTACGTGGGCCAGCAGCGCCTCGGCATCGATGCTGTCGATGTGTTGTTTTGCCTGTTGAAGGATGCTCGTGATGTTCATTGTTTCAACAATGGCTACATTATTGTCGCTTTATTCGTCGCCCATAGCGGCCAACTGGTCGGCCTGGTATTCATTGGTGAGTGGGTCGATGACCTGGGCCAATCCACCGGTCATCACATCATCCAGCTTGTAAAGCGTCAGGTTGATGCGGTGGTCGGTGATTCGGCCCTGCGGATAGTTGTAGGTACGAATGCGCTCTGACCGGTCACCACTGCCCACCAGTTGGCGGCGAGTGTTGGCTTGCTCAGCGGCGGCCTTGTCACGTTGCTGTGAGTTGAGCCTGGCCTGCAGCAAGGACATGGCTCGGGCACGGTTTTTGTGTTGTGAGCGTTCGTCCTGACACTCTACTACGATGCCTGAGGGTAGATGGGTCAGACGGATGGCAGAGTCGGTTTTATTGACATGCTGACCGCCGGCACCTGAGGCGCGGAAGGTGTCGACTTTCAGGTCGGCTGGATTGATGTCTATCTTTTCCAATTCGTCCGGCTCAGGCATAACCGCAACGGTGCAGGCTGAGGTGTGGATGCGACCTTGTGATTCGGTCTCTGGCACGCGCTGGACACGATGGGCGCCGGATTCGAATTTCATTTTCGAGAAGGCACCGCGGCCAATGACGCGTGAAATGATTTCTTTGTAGCCACCATGTTCGCCATCGCTCTCGCTCATGATCTCGACCTGCCAGCCCTGGTTCTCGGCATAGCGTGTGTACATGCGGAACAGGTCGCCGGAGAATATTGCCGCCTCGTCGCCACCGGTGCCGGCACGAATTTCGAGATAGATGTTTTTGTCGTCGTTGGGGTCTTTTGGCAGCAGCAGTTTCTGTAGCTCGATTTCTAATTGGTCGCGCAGGGCTTTGGCTGACTTGAATTCGTCTTCGGCCAGCTCTTTCATGTCTGGGTCGGACATCATCTCTTGCGAGGTTTCGATGTCTTCTTCGGCCTGTTGGTGTTTGTTAAAACAGGCGATGACAGGCTCCAGCTCGGCATACTCCTGCGACAGGGCGCGGAACTTGCTTTGATCGGCGATGGTGTCTGGGTCAGACAGGAGTGCACTGGTCTCCTGCAGCCGTTCGGAGAGATTCTCCAGTTTGGCACGTATGGATGCTTTCAAGTGAGTTAATTATCTGAGTTTTTGAGTTGAAAGAGCAGCCGCGCGGCATCCAGGAGCTCATTGCGGCCTTCGAAACCGGCTTGGCGCATCTGGGTGCTGGGGGCGTGGGTAAATTTGTTGGTTAGATTGTGGGCCAGTTTCTGCAATACCTTTTCAGCGTTGGCGCCATTGCTGAGCATTTGCATGGCCTTGGCGACTTCGTCGTCGCGGATTCCGGTGGCGTGATCGCGGAATTGGCGAATGGTGTCGACAGAATTCAGTGACTGCAGCCAGCCCATGAAATGGCTAACCTGAGTGTCGATAATCTCTTCAGCCTGTTCGGCCGCTTCCTGGCGTGACTTCAGACCTTCTTCGATGATCTCTTTAAGGTCGTCGACGGTGTAGAGATAAACATCTTCCATTTCGCCGACCTCAGGCTCGATGTCGCGAGGGACGGCGATATCGATCATCAGCATGGGGCGGTGTTTGCGTTGTTTGATGGCGCTTTCTACGGCACCCTTGCCCAGAATCGGCAGTTGGCTGGCGGTGGAAGAGATGACAATGTCAGCCTCGGCCAGGTGGGCCGGGATTTCACTCAGGGCGATGGCGTAACCACTAAATTCTTCTGCAACTGCGTGGGCCTTTTCGACGGTGCGGTTGGCGATGATGATGCGGCCAATGCCGGTAGCGTGCAGGTGGCGGGCGGCCAGCTCAATGGTTTCACCAGCGCCGATCAGCAAGACGGTGTGTTCTTCCATGTTGCTGAAGATCTGTTTGGCCAGGCTGACAGCGGCAAAGGCGACCGAAACCGGGCTGGAGCCAATAGCAGTGTCGGTGCGTACCTGTTTTGCCACCGAGAAGGTATGCTGGAACAGTTTGTTGAGCATCTTGCCAATGGTGCCGGCCTGTTCGGCTTTGCTGTATGCGTCTTTGATCTGCCCTAAAATTTGAGGTTCACCTAGAACCAGTGAATCCAGGCCGCTGGCGACGCGCAGCATATGGCGGACGGCCATCTGTTCCGGGTGGACATAGACATAGGGGCGAACTTCGGCGGTGCTGAGCTTATGGTAGTGCTCAAACCAGTCGATAACCGTGTTGCCGTTGATTTCATTGCTGCAACAGACCAGTTCGGTGCGGTTGCAGGTCGACAGAATAGCGGCTTCGCTCACTGCGCTGGTCGAAGTGAGTTCATGAAGCGCATCGGTCAAGTGTTCGGGGGCGAAAGAGACACGTTCCCGAATGTCGACTGGCGCAGTTTTGTGATTTATTCCGACAGCGAGCAGGCTCATTGAAACTTTACTGCATATTAGTGAATCAAATAGATGGGAGATTCTGCTGCAAATGGGCCAGAATGGCAAGCATAGCAAGCAGTTAGAGTTAATATTTTGGGCTGACCCGGCAACGGGGTAGACTAGTAGCATACGATTTTTCAAGCGCCGCCGTGAGGCGTGTGATGGAGGACAGGATGACGCCTGTTAAATTATTTTTCGGATCTTTATTAGCAATTTCAATCCTTTCGGGTTGTGCCATGACCTCGCAGCAGGCTCGACTGGAGGCGGATATGCCGCCTCAGCAGCCATCGACAGGGCCTGTTTTGCCCGATGTCGAGTTGACGCCAGAATTGCTTAACGATTTGTTTGTTGCCGAGATTGCGCTGCAGCGAGCCCAGTATCCTATTGCCGTTGAAAATTATGCGCGCCTGGCAAAACAGACTCAGGATCCACGCCTGGTTGAGCGGGCCACCCGGATTGCTGTGTTTGCGCGTGAATATCAGGTGGCGATGGAGCTAGGTAAGCTGTTGATCAAGCTTGATCCGGCTAATGTCGGTGCCGGCCAGATACTGACAACTCTGTTGCTTAAGGCGGGAGATTATGATGCCGCGTTAGAGTCGCTGGAACAGGTGGTGCAGCAGTCGGCTGAGGGTGAAAAATCGCGTTACCTGATGATGATGCGTTTGTTGGGACGTGAGCAGGACAAGGATGGTGCGTTGAAGGTGATGCAGCGCTTTGTCGACCGACACCCCGATGATAATGCAGGCCTATATGCTTATGCCCAACTGGCATTGCGGGCCGGTAAACTGGATGAGGCCGAGCAGGCTGTTGATGATTTGCTGCAGAAAAAGCCTGACTGGTCTCAGGCTGTGATCTTGCGTGCTCGGATAATGCAGGCCACTAATCGTGAATTAGCCGCATTGGAATATATGGGGCAGGTGGTCGATCGTAATGGCAAGGATATGGAACTGCGTATTGCCTATGGTCGGATGTTAGTGGGTGTTGAACGGCCTGAAGAGGCGCTGACGCAGTTTCGCAAGGTGCTGAAGGCTGACCCGGAAAATAACGATATTCTGTTTGCCGCTGGCATGGTGGCTTTACGGGTCGATAATGTCGACGAGGCGCGCCGTTATTTTCTAAATCTGAATGATCGGGCTGTGCGGCTGGATGAGACAGGTTTTTACCTGGGACGCATAGATGAGATAAAAGAGAACTATTCCCGTGCGATTCGTTGGTATAGCACGGTCAGTCGTGGTGAGAATTACCTAAATGCTCAGATTCGCAGTGCCTTGTTGTATGCCCGTCAGGGGGATGTCGATGCCGCCCGAGCTCATCTGCATGCGGCTCAGGCGCGTAGTCCAGGGCAGCAGTTGCGGCTGTATTTGGCGGAAGGTGAGATTCTGCGTGATGTTGGCCATTTTGAAGATGCGATGGCGGTTTATGATCATGCCTTGAATGAGGTGCCTGGGAATTCCGAGTTGCTGTATGCGCGGGCGATGGTGGCTGAGAGGTTGGGGCGTATTGATCTGCTTGAACGTGATTTGTTAGCGGTGTTGGAGCGTGAACCAGATCATATTGATGCACTGAACTCGCTGGGTTACACCTTGGCTGATCGCACCGACCGGCTGGAAGAGGCCTATAGCTATGTGAAGCGTGCTTTGGAATTGAGGCCAGAGAGTTTTTACATCATGGATAGCATGGGATGGGTGTTGTACCGTCAGGGAAAGCTGGATGAGGCTTTGGTTTATCTCAGAAAGGCAATGCAGGCCAATCCAGATTCTGAGGTCGCGGCACACCTGGGTGAGGTGTTGTGGGTTAAGGGTGATAAAGATGCCGCGCGGGATATCTGGCACAAGGCCCTGAAGCAATCACCTGAGAGCAGTGCCTTGCTGGATACGATTAAACGGTTAGAACAATAATGTCGAAGTGTTTGTCAGTCGCCCGGGGTCGCAAGGCCCTGGGTGTTTTTTTTGTTGGTTTGCTCCTGTTTGGTTTGAGTGGTTGCGCCACTGCGCCGCAGCTTAGCCTGGTGCCACAATTCGACTGGTCTGAACGACAGCAGCAGCTGGCGCACATACAGCGCTGGTCATTCAGCGGTCGTGTGGCGATCAAGGGTGCCAATAACGAAAGCTGGAGCGCCTCGCTACGCTGGCAGCAAGATGGTGACAGCTATGATATTCAGTTGTCAGGTGCCTTTGGTCAGGGCGCGGCACGTCTGTTTGGGTATGACGGCTATGCGGTTATCGAAATGGCAGAGCATTCCGCGCTGACAGCAAATTCGGCCGAGGCCTTGATGCAGCAACAGCTGGGCTGGTATATGCCGGTGCAGGGGCTCAAATACTGGTTGCTGGGTATGCCCGAGCCAGACTCGGTTAGTCAGCATACCTTTAATGAAGTTGGCCGTCTGCGGTCGCTGCAACAGTCTGGTTGGCGAGTGTCTTATCGGGATTACCTGAATGTCGGCGGGCTTGAGTTGCCGCGCAAGCTGGAGTTGGAAAATTCAAGATTACGGGCCAGGTTGGTGATAGATGGTTGGCAGTTGCCTGTTTCCGAGCCTGGGGCGGAGGTTTGATGTTATCAATGCTGTGGCCAGCGCCGGCCAAAATCAATCTGTTTTTGCATATCACTGGCCGGCGTGCCGATGGTTATCACTTGTTGCAAACGGTGTTTCAGTTTGTTGATTGCTGCGACGAACTTGATTTTGCAGTCCGTGAAGATGGTGTGATCCGGCGGCTGAGCGAGGTTGACGGCGTGGCAGAGGCGGATGATCTGACTGTTCGTGCCGCTCACAGTTTGCAACAGTTGGTCGATACGCCTTTGGGGGCGGATATCCGCATTAATAAACTGCTGCCTATGGGTGGTGGTCTTGGCGGTGGTAGTTCTGATGCCGCAACTACATTGGTAGCCTTGAATCAGCTATGGGGCCTGGGCTTGTCGGTTGATCAGCTTGCTGAACTGGGCTTGAAGCTGGGTGCTGATGTACCAGTGTTTGTCCGTGGTCAGGCCGCTTGGGCCGAGGGTGTCGGCGAAAATTTACGGCCGATCGAGCTCAATGAGCCCTGGTTTGTGGTACTAGTGCCCCCTTGTCATGTCTCTACGGCAGAAGTTTTTGCCATTCCGGAATTGACACGGGACGCACAAAGCCTCAAAATGCCTGCCTTTCTCGAAGGGCAAGGTGTAAATGTCTGCGAAGATGTGGTGCGAAAGCACTACCCGGATGTAGATAAGGCCTTGAATTGGTTGTCACAATACAGCCAGCCCCGAATGAGTGGTACGGGTGCCTGTGTATTTGCCCCGTTTGCCAACGAGGCGGATGCGCGCCAAGTGTTGCAGCAGTTGCCGGGCCAATGGCGCGGTTTTGTTGTCAAGGGTTTAAATCGATCCCCACTGTTGGATCGACTGGCCCTGGAGACGCATTCAGACGAGAGAACAGTTTAAATATTGGGGTGTCGCCAAGTGGTAAGGCACAGGGTTTTGATCCCTGCATTCCCAGGTTCGAATCCTGGCACCCCAGCCATATTTTCCAGTGAGCAGAATAGCAAGAGAGGTTAAATCCGTGTCCGACAGTAGGATGATGGTGTTCACTGGCAACGCCAACCCCTTGCTCGCCCAAGCAGTGGTCAAATATCTGGACATATCACTCGGCAAGGCTGTCGTTGGTCGCTTCAGCGATGGCGAAGTCATGGTTGAGGTGATGGAGAATATTCGTGGTCGCGATGTTTTTATTGTCCAGTCTACCTGTGCCCCTACCAATGATAATCTGATGGAACTGTGCGTCATGATTGACGCCATGCGTCGTGCTTCGGCCAGGCGTATTACCGCGGTTATCCCTTATTTTGGTTATTCACGCCAGGATCGGCGTTCCCGCTCAGTACGTGTACCAATCTCTGCTCGTGTGGTGGCGGACATGATTACCGTTAGTGGTGCCGATCGCGTTCTGACGGTTGATTTGCATGCCGATCAGATTCAGGGGTTTTTCGATCTGCCGGTGGATAATATTTATGCCTCGCCGATTCTGCTGGGTGATATCTGGCGTCATAAGGCTGGCGACAATATGGTGGTAGTCTCACCTGATGTTGGCGGCGTTGTTCGTGCCCGTGCCCTGGCCAAGTTGCTTGATGATGCCGATTTGGCCATTATCGACAAACGTCGCCCCAAGGCCAATGAGGCGCGGGTCATGAATATCATTGGTGATGTTGAGGGGCGCACCTGTGTATTGGTGGATGATCTGGTTGATACTGCCGGAACACTGTGTAAGGCTGCTAACGCATTGAAAGAAAATGGTGCGACCAAGGTGGTGGCCTACTGCACCCATCCGGTCTTGTCTGGCCCTGCGGTAACAAATATTGAAAATTCACAGCTGGATGAGTTGGTAGTTACCGACACCATCCCATTGACTGCTGAAGCTCAGGCCTGTGGCAAGATTCGTCAGCTTAGCCTGGCGGAACTATTGGGTGAAACCATTCGCCGCATTAGCAACGAAGAATCTGTTAGCTCGCTTTTTGTTGAGTAAAGGGGAGAGCCTCTCCCCTTTTGAACCCCAAGCGCTAATGTGACCGCTGTAGGCGGTTGGGTATATTTAAAGAATTTGTGCAGTCAGTTTTTTGCTGGCAGCGCGAACCATGCCAAACCTGGTCGCGGGTGTGGCGTTACATTAACTGTAATTGAGAGATAGTAAAATGAGTGTTGAAAATTTTGTGGTTGATGCCGAGCCACGTACAGACGAGGGGAAAGGAGCGAGCCGCCGCCTACGTCGTACGGGTCAGTTTCCAGCCGTTGTTTACGGTGGTAATAAACCTGCTCAGAGCATCAGTCTGACGCACAATATCATGCTGCAACACGTTGAGCATGAGGCCTTCTTTTCTCACATCCTGGATGTGAATATTGCTGGCAAGTCTGAAAAGGCTATTTTGAAAGATATACAGTGGCACCCTTATAAGCCAACTATCATGCACGTAGACTTTCTGCGTGTTGATGAGAACTCTATCATCAAGGTTCACGTGCCTGTGCATTGCATTGGTGAAGATGTGGCGCCAGGCGTTAAGGCTGGTGGTATTGTTACGCATCAGCTGACTACTGTTGAAGTGAGTTGTCCTGCTGGCAAGCTGCCTGAGTACCTTGAAGCCGATGTTTCTGCGTTGGACCTGGGTGAGTCAGTACATCTGTCAGACATCAAGCTGCCTGAAGGTGTAGTAATCCTTGAGTTGGCTCATGGTGAAGGTCATGACCAGTCTGTTGCTTCTGTTGTTGTCACTCGTGGCGGTGTCGCTGAGGAAGAAACTGAAGCCGCTGCTCCAGAAGAAGGTGAAGCTGCTGAATAAGCTCTAGTTACACGAGCTGAAGGAGGTCGGCGTTGTCTGCTGTTGTCGCTTTAATTGTTGGTTTGGGAAATCCCGGGCCGCAGTATGAGGCAACGCGGCACAACGCCGGTTTTTGGTTTGTAGAACAGATCGCTAGACAGCAGGGTGAGCAATTTCGCTTAGAAAATAAGTTTCATGCTGAGATCGCCAAGGTGGTGATCGGCGCCAAGCAGGTCTGGTTGCTCAAACCCAATACCTTCATGAACCGCAGTGGCCAATCAGTGGCTGCTCTGGCGCGGTTTTATAAAATCCCGTTGGAAAATATTCTCGTTGTCCATGACGAGTTGGATCTTGATCCTGGTATTGCCCGTTTAAAACAGGGTGGTGGTCATGGTGGTCACAATGGTCTGCGGGATATCGTCGCCCAAATGGGTGGCAAAGATTTTATCCGGCTGCGCATCGGCATTGGTCATCCCGGTGATAGTAAACAGGTGAGCAATTTTGTGCTTAGCCGTGCATCTGCTAACGATCAGCGGGTAATAGATGAATCAATCGGTGATGCCTTATCGGTGTTGCCGCAAATCGTATCTGGTGAGTTTCAAAAGGCCATGAACGAGCTGCACACAAAGAAATAAACTAGGAAAAGAATCATGGGAATCAAATGTGGAATCGTCGGTCTGCCGAATGTGGGCAAGTCTACCCTGTTTAATGCCCTGACCGAGGCGGGCATTGAGGCGGCCAACTATCCCTTTTGCACCATCGAGCCGAATGTGGGAGTGGTGCCGATTCCTGATCCACGTCAGGATAAGCTGGCCGAGATTGTTCTACCCGAGCGTGTCATACCCACAACCATGGAGTTTGTCGATATTGCCGGTCTGGTGGCGGGTGCCTCCAAGGGGGAAGGGCTGGGGAATAAGTTTCTTGCCAATATCCGCGAGACCGATGCAATTGCCCATGTGGTGCGCTGTTTTGAAGATGAGAATGTGGTGCATGTAGCTGGCAAGATCAGCCCGCTGGATGATATTGAGGTTATCAACACCGAGCTGTGTCTGGCTGACATGGAAACTGTCGACAAGACTATGCAGCGCCAGGCACGCGTCGCCAAGGGTGGTGATAAGGATGCCACGGCTCAGCTAGCCCTGTGTGAAGAGATTAAGTTGGTATTGGATGAAGGTAAGCCCGTGCGAAGTATGGGGCTGGATGCAGATCAGCTTGATTTGCTGTATGACATGCACTTGCTGACCATCAAGCCGACCATGTACATCGCCAATGTCGCCGAAGGTGGTTTTGAAAATAATCCATATCTCGATCAGGTCAGAGAGCTAGCGGCGTCTGAAGGCTCGGCAGTGGTGGTTGTCTGTGCCGCAATCGAATCTGAGCTGATCGAGCTGGATGACGAAGAGAAAGAGATGTTTCTGGCTGAGATGGGCCTGGAAGAGCCCGGCTTGAACCGAGTTATCCGCGCCGGTTATGAGCTGCTTGGCCTACAGACCTATTTCACCGCCGGGGTGAAAGAGGTGCGTGCCTGGACGGTAAAAGTGGGTGCCACGGCGCCACAGGCAGCCGGCGTTATTCACACCGATTTCGAAAAAGGTTTTATTCGTGCTGAGGTTGTCGCCTATGAAGACTTTATTGCCGGAAATGGTGAAGCAGGTGCCAAGGAGGCGGGTAAATGGCGTCTTGAAGGTAAGGATTATGTGGTTCAGGATGGTGATGTGGTTCACTTCCGCTTTAATGTTTAGGTCATTCGCCACAAGATCTTGACAACAGGGCCTTAAACCCGGAAAATTCGCACCCTCATTGAGGGCGTCCCTGCCCGGTAGATGTATTGGCTACATAGCTCAGCTGGTTAGAGCACATCACTCATAATGATGGGGTCCCAGGTTCGAATCCCGGTGTAGCCACCATATTCCTGAAAAGGCTTAACTTCGGTTAAGCCTTTTTTGTTTGTGAATGTCCAGCATGCCCTCGAGCCGTTGTAGATTCATCATAAGTCCGGCAGGATCCTGTTCCTAAGGGTATTCTGATTTTGTTTGTTCAGATTTGCGGATCGGCTTGTTTATTGGTTAGTCTCTTATCTATTCATTTCAATCTAAACACACTGAAAAGGTTCTGTGATGGTAAAAAAAGTAGAAGTCAAACAAAGTCATATTCATGGCATGGGGCTGTTTGCTAAGGCCAAGATCCGTCGGGGAGAAGTGATTGGTGCCATTAAGCCAAAGCCTGCTAAGAAGGATGGCCCGCATGTGTTGTGGGTAACGGAAGAAGAGGGTTACAAGGTTGATGGTCCGCTAAAATTTATTAATCACTGCCCCAAACCCAATGCCTGTTATTACGATGATCTAACCGTGGTTGCGCTGCAGGATATTAATGTAGGTGATGAGATTACTCATAACTACGGTGATGGCTGGGGGCTGGATTAAGCGAAATCTCATTTGCTTAGGCTATTAAAGTTTTCCTAATTACCACCCAACGTAAGCTATCTTCAGAAGCCTTTCAGGCAAGGGTGGCGTGCGAAGTGCAACGAACATAAAGCGTGGAATAAAGTCGGATAAATCGAATCGGCGATTAAAGCGGTAT
>Ga0316207_10005012_pt1 | contig 11185 bp, 7 predicted proteins | sample 6weekpyrite_MG_FD_204943 | JGI IMG/M metagenome (GOLD analysis project Ga0316207, IMG submission 204943) | Microbial mat bacterial communities from mineral coupon in-situ incubated in ocean water Damariscotta River, Maine, United States -... | ecosystem: Environmental > Aquatic > Marine >...
CAGTATTCCCATTACGATGAAGTTATCTCCGCACTTCAGCGCATTGATTCCATTTACACAGCAATTACAAAAAAATGGCGCGAAAGGTATCGCCCTGTTTAATCGTTTTTACCAGCCCGATATTAATCTCGATACCCTGCAGGTCGAATCGAAACTGGAACTATCCAGTTCACAGGAATCCTTATTACGCATTCGTTGGACAGCAATTCTTTATGATCAGCTTGATTGTTCATTAGCGGTAACAGGTGGAATACATAATCACGAAGATGTCTTAAAAGCATTACTGGCAGGTGCGGATGTCACCCACATGTGCAGTGCGTTGTTACAACACGGGCCCAGCCAAATTGAAACGGTATTACAACAGCTTAAGCAATGGATGGAAGAACACGAATACGAATCAGTACAGCAACTAAAAGGGAGTAGTAGTCGACAACATGCTATTGACCCTGCTGCCTATGAACGATCGAATTATATTAATGTACTCGATAGTTACACGAGTCCTGAAGGGGTTTTAAGGTAGTTTTATTTGTTATTTACTTTTTTTTCGCTCTAACCGAGAGCGACCTACTTAATTTTATTCCCATTTCGCTTCGCTGAAGATTGTATTTTTTTCGTCCCAACTGGGACGAGATACTTTTCTTTGCTTGTCCAAAGAAAAGTATCCAAAAGAAAAGACACCCCCGTTGCGGGTGTACTCAGTGAGTTTTTGTATCTTTTGCCTTGACCGGTTTTGATTCGCATCCCTGCTCAACAAAACCGGGCTCGCCTTCCCTGGCTCGCGCTCTTTTTTTGACAACAACACAAAAACTAACACCCCCGCACATGGAGGCGTTTTTGCTCACACTTAGGGCAGAGATTCTGATGAGATTATTGACTCTGTATCGGCTAACGGATAATCCCCTTGCGCAGCCATGAGAGTCGTTTGGCTAAGCGCAAGTGAAACCCGAACGGGGCGAGGCAGGACGCCGAGCCTTTGTGATGAGCCAGGGAGGGCGAATCACAAAGTTTCACTGAGCAAGCCAATAAGACTCGAATATTTGGCGAGCGCAGGGGAAGAGTTTCTTTGCCTACTTTCTTGTCGACACAAGAAAGTAGGTCGCTCTCAGCGAGAGCGAAAAAACACATTCATTTTTTTGGGAAAATAAAAAGATTTGCACATGGATGTGCTTATACTGCGAAGGCCATGGAAGGCCGGGAGCAGTACAGAGACTCGTCCCAGTGGGACGAAATAAAAATAAAATCAAAAAAAAATAAATTCCCGCGGATGCGGGAATAACAAAACCTACTTCTTCTTTTTACCCCGCTTCAACGCGATATGCACATCCGATTGCTTGTAACCCATCTCATCTAGCTTACTCTTCTTGTGCGTGTGTATTTTAATAATAATCTTATCTTCAGGGATACCACGTTCAATGAAGTAATCACGAACCGCGCGAGCTCGACGAGTAGCGAGTCGGAAATTATAGCGAACCAGTCCCTTACTATGTGTATAGAGTTCCAGATTGACCTCATCGATACCAGGATCGGCATTGAGCATTTCCAGAATTTCATCCAGCTGTCGACCTGCACTGGCGCGTAGTTTCGAACTATCTGCATGGAAGTGAACAATAGTGCGTTTGACTGCATCGAAATCGTAGCGCAATACCTGTCCCAAACAGCGATTAAATAAGTCCAGGCTCTCTTGAAAATTTAAGGATGATAAAAGCACTTCCATTTCATCGGTGGCATCTGCCGCATCCCAGTAACGCATGACAGGTTGCATGCCTTCGCTTAACTCAAGCAATAGACGCTGCGCCCACTCAGGTGGTGTGCTCACAGCTAGATCGCCCGGTTCTATTTCAATCACACCAAGGTCTTTTGCACGAGAAAAATGACGCCATTCAGGTGGCTCGGTTCGTATGTGCGCTCTTCCTACGCCTGCGGGTGGGTATGTCACATATAACGCAAACTCCAGAGGTTGACCGACACCCTGGCGAAACTCAACGTGGCCATAACCTGGGATATTTTGTTTCATCGAACACATGATGGTTGATGACTGCACCTTCCAGAATTCCCGATAGCCGCTCGAAAAGCGATGCAAATCAGCAACGCCGAGCTGTTCTACTTTTGTTTCATGATATTCATGGGTCGTCACAAGCTCTTCGTTTTGCTTTATAGTCTTTTCTTTCGGAACAATTGGCTTGCGTTTAAATAACCGGAAAAGTGGTTCACGCTTTTTTGGGGGGTCAGCGGGCTTCGCGGCAGCTGTTGCAGTTGTCTCTGTAGAGCTGGATTGCGTTGAGTTGGCTTGTGTTGCTGGCTCGTTCACAACGATCTTGCCATCGACGTACTCAACCTTTGAATTATCTGTCGGTTGTGTTTCTTTTGTCGTCTGGTCCGCAGCAGGCTCATTGGCCTTTTCTGTTGCCTTGGTTGTTTCGTCAGGCTTCTTTTTAGGGATATGCGGTGTGCCATATCCGGAAAAACGCGGTGGTGCAGCAGACAGCGACGTCGCCACAGAAAATGCGGCGGCCATTAGGGTAATAAGCACAATACGAGTATACATGCCCTGTAAAAAGCAGGTTTTGTGCCAACTATGGGAATATAGGGAAAGGAAAAAATGGCCCTAGCTTGCTGGTTGCAAGTTAGGGCCCATTCTAGACCAGGATCTAGTTATTTCTTCTTACGTCGCTCACTTCTACGCAAACGCGATGCCAAACGGCGTGCCAGGTCGCCAAATAACTCTGTTTGAGTTGGATGAGGGTGAATAGCACCCCCCACCTGCTCTAGGGTCATGTTTCCAGCCACCATCATCACTGCTTCACCAATCAGGGTATCAGCATGATCGGCCAGGAAGTGGACACCAATAACCCGATGTGAGGCCTTATCCGCCACAATCTTAATCAAACCATGAGTTTCGTTATTTATCATAGCTTTAGCATCGATACTCATGGGCACTTTGATCTCAACCGCATCGATACCCTTGGCCTTGGCCTGCTCGCTGGAGAGCCCCACGAAGGCGGCCTGTGGGCGAGTAAAGATAACGCCGCAGTCCTTATCTTCGTCATATTGTGCAGCCTCACCAGAGATGTTCATCGCGGCTACGCGCCCCTGCTGGCCTGCCGTGTGAGCAAGCATTAACCCACCTATCACATCACCCACCGCAAACACGTTGGCGGCTGAAGTGCGGCAACGATTGTCCGCTGAAATGACACCCTTTTCCGCTTTGATACCGGCCTTGTCCAGATCCAAACCGTCTAGCACCGGGCGTTTGCCGGTCGCCATAATGACGTAGTCACAACCAAAGTTGCGGGATTTGCCTTCGGCGTCCTCAAAGCTGATTTTCATTGCGCCAGGTTCGCCAGAGATCTTTTTCACCTTTACCTGGGTCTCAATGGTCAGATTTTTATCGTTGTTTAGAACGGCAGTTAACTGGGTGGCGACCTCTTTTTCGACTTCAGCCAGAATTCTCTCGTTTCCCTCGAAAAGCATCACTTTCGTACCAAAATCCTGAAAGATCTGCGCCATTTCGCAGCCAATCGCACCACCACCGATCACACCAATCCGCTTGGGGGTCTCTTTCAAACCCCAAACTGTGTCTGATGTCAGCACACCGCCTGAGGCCAGACCATCATGTGCACCTTCAATGGGGGGCACAAAGGGAGGCGCCCCGGTGGCGACAATCGCAGCACCGAAAGAGATTTTTTTACCCTTCTTGCCATCGCCCATCTGTGCACGCGTGTGTGGATCCTTACTGTTACCACCGGTATCTACAAAAACAGTGTGATCATCGACGAAACGACCAAACCCCTGCATAACGTCAATTTTCACGCCTTTATCGGTTTTTAGCGCCATATCGCCGCGCGTTTCCAGCACGTTCTTGCGCGTTTTTTCTAATTTCTTCCAATTGAGCTTGGCTGATTTCGTGCCTTCGATACCTAAATGGCCATCTTCGCCCCGGTCACGAATACGATCCGCCGCTGCACGCCAAGCCTTAGAGGGGATACAACCACGCCACAGACACTCACCACCTGGGAATGGGGCATCGTTAATCATTGCCACCTTATAACCATGTTCAACCAGGTCACGGGCCGCGTCTTCACCACCAGGACCACCACCGATCACGACGACGTCGTAATCATATTTGCCCTTCTCCAGGGTAAAACCTGACGAGACAGGTTTAGCCTGCACGGCACTGACGGAGGCATCCAACCAGGTCGGGTTTTGCACATATTCTTTAAACGCATTTAAGAACTTGGCTGCATCCGCACCATTGACAATACGATGGTCAGCGGTCACTGTCACCGGCATCCCTTCTGGCCCAAGCGTTGAGATCGCAAAGATCGCCGAGGTACCCGGCGAAGGAATGGCATCAAACATCGCCACACCCATCATGCCCATGTTTGAAATAGTAAAAGTTGGGTTTGAGTACTCATCCGGCTTCAAACGTCGATTACGTGCACGTTGCACAAGGTCAACCCAATCCGCACCCAAGTCGCCTAAGTCGCGATTGGCAACATCTCGCAGCACGGGGACTACAAGGCCCATGCCTTCCGTCTCAACTGCGAGACCAATATCAATCTGCTCGCGTTCGACAATGCGGTCTTCATGCTGATAGACGGCATTCACAATCGGAAAATCTTTAATCGCCAGGCCGGCTGCTTTAGCCAGGGCAACCGTAAGCGATACCCCTTTGGCTTTCGATGTGGTTTTTAATACACTTGGATCGATATTGACGGTCACGCGGAACAACGGCATGGACAAAGAGAATTCCATGTTGTGCGCCACGGCCTTTTCCATCGCGCTCATCGCACGGCCCTGACCAGGCACCTGGAAGACACGACGTGCCGAGGTTTGTACTTCTGCGTTTAAAACGTCAGAGGCGACAATCGCACCAGTGACACCACTACCGGTAATCGCATTGAGATCAATACCGTGTGCACCGGCTAACTGACGCGCATACGGTGTTGCTTTGCCTTGTTTGGGACGCGGTGCTGGTGTCGCACCAGAAGGCTGAGCAGGAATTCTTGTCTTGGGTTTTGCAGTACCAGCAGGTTCTGCCTTTGGTTTGGAAACCGTCGCTTCTTGTTTGGCACCACCGGTTGCCTTTGCCTTGGCGTCGATAACCGCAGCGCTATCTTGTACTAAGAATCCGATCGCACCACCAACCGCAACCACACTATCTACATCAGCCAGTGGTCCAGAAAGAATACCGTCACGGAAGATTTCGACATCCATGATCGCCTTATCCGTCTCGACCTGGGCAACCACATCTCCACGATTAACCGTGTCACCAATATCTTTGTCCCAACTAACAACAACACCTTCTGTCATGGTGTCGGAAAGTTGTGGCATCTTAATCATGTAACTATCTGCCGGTGCATCCATGGCAGGTTGTTCCATTTCAACGGTAGGCTCATTATCTGAGGCATCTTCTGCGCCGCTGGAAACCCCTGCAGGCGCTTCGCCAGAATTATTTACTTCTTCGGCACTGGCAACTATATACCCCATCGGATCACCAACGGGAATAACCGAATCAACCTCGGTTAATGGTCCTGATAAATAACCTTCACGAAACACTTCCACATCCATGATGGCCTTGTCGGTCTCAACTGTCGCGACGATGCTACCGCGTTCAATAAAATCACCGATCTCTTTTTCCCAGGTCACCACCGTGCCTTCTGTCATCGTGTCAGAAAGCTGGGGCATTTTAATAATGTAGGGTTCTGCCATTTAATTCTTCTCTTGTTTTACTCTTTCCGTTGCTTCAAAAGATAACGACGGATAAACCACTCACTCGCTTTCTCTAATAAAGAAAGCGTTAACTCGAAGGTGAAATTAAGCTTTGCCTAATGCCTTCAGTGCGCCTTGATAGACATCATCCACATCGGGAATCGCCGCTTGCTCAAGTTTATGGTTATAAGGCACCGGCACATCTGCCGCGTGAATTCGAACAGGTTGTGAATCCAATGCAAAGAAACAATCTTCCATAATGCCAGTAATAATTTCTGACCCCACACCCACTGGCGCTTCGTCTTCTTCCGCTACCAGGGCACGATGGGTTTTCTCAACCGAACGACGAATGGTCTCACGATCGATTGGCTTCAATGAACGCAAGTCGATAACTTCTGCGCTAACACCATCGGCCTCGAGTTTTTTCGCCGCTTCTAAGCATAGATGTACTGAGAAGTTGTATCCGATCAAGGTGATATCTTCGCCTTCACGTACCACTTCTGCACCTTCTAATGGACGGAAGAATTCTTCTTCAGGAATGTCTTCTTTCAGGTTATACATACGCTCGTGTTCGATAATGATCACAGGGTCATTTGAACGAACCGCAGACTTCAACATGCCGTAAGCATCGAGTGGACCGCGTGGCGTCACAACGCGCAGACCTGAGGTACTCATAAACATACGCGCCAGTCGTGCCGAGTGTTGTGCCGCCAACTGATGCGCAGTACCACCCGGAGTACGCATCACGATAGGACATGAGACGCGACCGCCTGACATATAACGAATCTTTGCTGCAGCATTCACCAAGGTATCCAATGCCAACAAGGCAAAGTTGATCGACATAATCTCAATGATAGGACGCATGCCAATCATTGAAGCGCCAATACCGATACCGGTGTAGGAGTTTTCCGAAATAGGGCAATCAACGATTCGCTCAGCGCCATATTTATCATACAAACCTGATGTTGCTTTGTAAGTACCACCGGCGACACCGATGTCTTCACCCATCGCAATCACTAACGGGTCATTTGTCATTTCTTCATCGTGGGCGCGTAGAATCGCTTCCCAATATGCTGTCTCTGCCATAATATTTCTCTTCTTCAGAAATTATATTCGATTGTTTATTTAAGAGGACCAACCCAACGAGGATCCGGGTTGTCATCGAGTACGTACTTGTTCAAGTCTGCTACGTTTGGCTCAGGGCTATCCTCAGCAAACTTGATGACCTCGTTTTCGATCTCATTTTGAATTTCGTCTTCCATCGCCTTAATGTCTTCTTTCTTAAGTGTGCCGGCTTTGATTAAACGATCAGAAAGGATCTTGATAGGATCACGTTTTTCCCACTCAGCTTCTTCTTCCTTGGTACGGTAACCCTTGGCATCCGACATCGAGTGACCGCGATAACGATAGGTCATGAATTCGATAAAGTAAGGCTTTTGTTCCTTACGCACATAATCAACTGCTTTCTTCGCCTCTTTCATGACGGCTTCAATATCCATCCCATCGTGCTGGCTAGACTTCATGTTGTAGGCGGTATCAACACGCTTGTACTGATCCGTTTGAGCGGTTGAACGATCGATGTGTGTACCAATCGCATAGCCGTTGTTTTCACAAACAAACAATACGGGAAGGTTCCAGACACTGGCCATGTTCATGGTCTCGTGGAAGGTACCCTGGTTATTGGCGCCGTCACCCAGGAAACAAATCGCAATCTGATCTGTTTTCTTGTGTTTGCAACCCAGCGCTAGTCCAGCCGCTAATGGGAAAGGCTGTCCAACCAAAGCGTAACCGCCCATGAAATTCGCAGTCGGGTCAAAGATGTGCATCGAACCACCACGGCCACGTGATGAGCCGGTCTCTTTACCATATAACTCGGCCATGACTTCTTTTGCAGGAGCGCCGGCCTTTAAGGCATGCACGTGATCACGGTAACCGGTAATCACATAATCACCTTTTTCACCGACACCCACGTTGGCCATTTCCAGTACGCCGGTGGCGACCGCTTCCTGGCCTGAATATAAATGGAGGAAACCGCCAATCTTGCGCTCGACATAGGCCTCGAAACAACGGTCTTCGAAGCGGCGGAAAAAAATCATTTCGCGTAACAGACGTTTCTTATCGCTGTCGTTCATTGAAAATCCTTAAAGATTGCTTTGTTGTGTTGTGAGCAGTTGCTGATTATTTATTCACCAGCAGCAGGCCCGAAAGGCGCGTATCATCGGCTTTTTCTTGAATAAAATCAAGGAAATCCCATAATCTGTCCAAGTGAATATCCCAAAAAAAGGTTACAAAACAAAAAGTTGCAGTATAATCGACGACGCAAAAAAATGCCGTTTAAGCCTCGCCAAGATTGGTCGACTTAATAGATACACCGAAACAAGAGTATATATAAAGAATGAACGCCGTTAATCAACATGTCATCGATCTTCAAACCGTGCAGGCATGGTGCCTCGATATGTCACAAAGCATCAAGCAACGTGACCTCGCCGGCCACATGCAATTGGTTTCAAAAAAGATCAATGTCTATGGCATGCCCAGTAAGGGTGTCATCGACTACAAAGAATGGCGTGCACGTCGCAAGTTTGAATTCAAAAACGAATCCATGATTGCGCTTAATTACCAAGACATCAAACTGATCGGTAGCACCGCCAGGCGCCTGCGCTTTAGCGCCAATGAAACTATGTTAGGTAAAGATGGCAAAATGGTCATCCTTAATACCAATTTCATCCTCGAGCTCGAAGACGATACTGTCTGGCGGCTCGTTGAACAAAATGTAAATGACTGGCGAGTGAAAAAATTAAACCTCGAAAGTTACTGATTTATGCTCTGAACAAGTCTTCCCTGACTTGTCAGAGCACGCAAACCAAAAAGTATGATTTCTGCTTTGCTCACAAAATCTCACACTATAGTGTTCGATTTTATCGGCACATCCCTGTGCCGCAGGCAAGTCTCAGGCTATAATCCCTGTCATGGCAGATAAAAAGTTCAGGACTGAACGCGATAGCATGGGCGAACTCAAGGTTCCTGCCGATGCCCTCTACGCCGCCCAAACCCAACGCGCAGTTGAAAACTTCCCAATCAGCGGACTCACGATGCCACGTGCCTTTATTCGTGCACTGGGATTAGTCAAAGCCGCCTGCGCCGCCGCCAATCATAAACTTGGCTTACTAGATGAAACCATTGGTGCCGCAATACAAGATTGCGCTGAACAAGTATCCAAGGGTCAACACGACCAACACTTTCCGATTGATGTGTTTCAAACCGGTTCGGGCACCAGCACCAACATGAATGCCAACGAAGTAATCGCCAATCTCGCCACTACCTTGCTGGGTGATGATGTACATCCAAATGATCACGTCAACATGAGCCAGAGCTCGAATGATGTGATTCCAACCACGATTCATGTCAGCGCCTGTTTAGAAATAGAAGATCAATTACTCCCTGCCCTGCAACACCTCATCGACTCGATTGAGACCCGGGTAGAAGAATTAAGCGACGTGACAAAAACAGGTCGCACTCATTTAATGGATGCGATGCCCGTTACCTTTGGTCAGGAGTTACAGGCCTGGGCAACACAAATTAAAAATGGCATGTATCGTATTCAGGCATCGCTCACTCGCATGCGTGCCTTGCCTCAGGGTGGTACCGCCGTCGGTACAGGCGTCAATGCACATGAAGACTTTGGCAAACACGTCGCGGCCGCCTTAAAGGCACGCACTGGCTTTGCCTTTACCGCGATGGAAAATCCCTTTGTGGGGTTGGCCAGTCAGGACACCGCGGTGGAAATGAGCGGTCAATTAAAGACCCTGGCCGTTTCCTTGATGAAGATCGCCAACGACTTACGTTGGATGAATTCTGGCCCACTCGCTGGACTCGGTGAGATCGCCCTGCCCTCCCTGCAACCTGGTAGCTCGATTATGCCTGGCAAAGTTAACCCGGTTATCCCCGAAGCCGTCGCCCAGGTCTGCGCACAAGTGATCGGCAACGACGCAACCATTACCATCGGTGGCCAAAGCGGTAACTTCCAGTTAAACGTAATGTTGCCCGTGATTGCCTACAACCTGTTGCAAAGTATTGAGCTGCTCTCGAATGTATCCAGAATCCTCGCCGACAAGGCCATCAAAGATTTCACAGTAAACCTCGGCAACATAAAAGAAGCCCTGGACAAAAACCCTATTCTCGTTACCGCGCTGAATAGAGTGATCGGTTACGAAAAAGGTGCCGCGATTGCCAAAAAGGCCTACGCCGAACAACGCCCCATCCTTGAAGTCGCCCTCGAAGAAACTGACTTATCCGAAGATGAGCTTAAAAAACTACTCGACCCGGCAAAACTCACCCGGGGCGGTATCGATTAAATACCTTCAAGCGGGCTTTTTACTGCGCGCCCCCCTTTTTGTAACACATGGGTGTAAATCTGTGTTGTTTTCACATCTTTGTGTCCAAGTAATTCTTGCACGGTCCTAATATCGTACCCGTTTTCCAAAAGATGTGTCGCAAAAGAATGGCGTAAAGTATGTGAACTTGCAGGCTTCATAATACCAGCACGTCGAATCGCGTTACGAATTACCTTCGATACCGCATCCTCATGCAAATGATGCCGGCCAACATGATCACTACGCGGATCTTTTGAAATATTTTGGCCGGGAAAAATAAATTGCCAGGCCCATTCAGCAGCAGCATTTGGATACTTACGTGCAAGTGCATAGGGTAAATTTGCTTTTCCGTAACCATTTTCAAGATCTAACTCATGGCGACGCCTGATTTTAGATAAATGATCCCGCAATGGTTCTATCAATGGCGCAGGAAGCACAGTAACACGATCTTTACTGCCCTTACCGTCTCGCACAATAATTTGTTTATAATGAAAATCAACGTCCTTTACTCGCAAACGCAAACATTCCATTAGCCGCATTCCCGTTCCATACATTAAAGAAAAAAGCAGCCAGTACTTACCATCAAACTGTGCCAATAGTGCTTTCACTTCTTCACGAGTTAGCACCACAGGTAAATGTTCTGATCGTTTTGCACGAACAACTTTATCAATCCAGGGTAGATCTACTTGTAGCACTTGTTTATACAAAAATAAAATCGCGCTCAGTGCTAAATTTTGTGTGCTCGCAGAGACTTTTTTCTTTACAGCAAGAAAAGTTAGAAATGCAGTTATTTCTTCAACACCCATTTCTTTTGGGTGGCGCTTATTATTGAAAAGAATATAACGACGAATCCAGTGGATATAAGAAAATTCAGTTCTGCGGCTATAATGTTTTAAACGAATAATTTCGCGAACTTGATCGAGCAGGCGTGGTTCTAGATGAACAGAGTGTGATGAGTCCATAATACAATTCCTTTTGTGTCTTACACCCCACACGCACCTCCCATGTGCGAAAAATTAGGCTAATAGATTTATTTCAATTCTGCAAGCACATTAACTTAAGGCCTATCTTTATTAACTAAATCTAATATTTCTGCATCT
>Ga0316207_10005013_pt1 | contig 11184 bp, 11 predicted proteins | sample 6weekpyrite_MG_FD_204943 | JGI IMG/M metagenome (GOLD analysis project Ga0316207, IMG submission 204943) | Microbial mat bacterial communities from mineral coupon in-situ incubated in ocean water Damariscotta River, Maine, United States -... | ecosystem: Environmental > Aquatic > Marine >...
GGTCTTTTCTTGATTCCAATACACTGGGCTTTCTACTATTTTTTCAAAATGACGCTTTGCAAATTCGGAATAGGGAGCGTGTTCAAGGTAAATCGCATCTGGCGTTAAGTCTTTTTTTGCAGTGACTAATATCGCTAAACTACAGAACATAGTGAGCACGCATTCTGCCACATGGATACGCACCACTGGATTTTGGTGTGTCATTGAAATGGATAAGGTGGCGTCGGTGTCCGACACGCTGTAATCAACTCCGCCACAGTTTCCGCTAGCGAGGGCCTGATAGTGAGACATGTTCCTAAATGCTTCACCAAGCGTAGGCGAACTCAGTGCTAGAGACATGAGTGAGCCATAAAGGGGAGGCATTAACTGTTGCCCGATATCTGCACCAAAGCTGTCGTTCTTGCTAGCAAGTGCTAATTGCAATATCAGCCCCTCATATAGATTTTCAGGCACTCTTGAGGTCGGTTTAAGGTACTCTTTTCCTAGCCCAGAGCTGGCTAATAGCTGCTTTCCATCCACACCTAAAGATTCAGCCCCCAATACAAATTGAGAGAGGGCAATGCCGGTTACATAAAAACCTTCTTCGGTCATAAATTGCTATTCTTGTCCTTTTCGGGTACGACTGCTAATAGAGTTAGCTACCACAATAGCTGTATCTGAATGCTTCCTTCAAACTATTATAATGGTCATTTCTCGTTTTCATGGTGATATTTGCCGCTTGGCTGGCCAGGCTGGCCGCTGAATTAATCAGGCCTTTTTGTCATTCTAACAAGCTTAAGTCATTGATGCTCGAGACTTGATCTTAGACCTGTGAGTCTTTTTCAAAACTCAATATGGGATTGCCGCTCACGAGTTTTGAAAGAGGCTCCTGTATGAGTGCTTTATGAAAAGGAACGGTATATGAATTTTGGGCTTGCACTAATAGTTTTATTTGTTGGCTTGTGGTCAACGGCCATGTTTAGTCATTCTGACACTCTTACCCAGCTGCTACTGGTCAATGCCGGTGTTCAGGTAACATTATTCTTTTTCGTTGCCTGTGTGCCATTTCTGCGTACCGCCAGAATGTCCTATGTGGATATTGCCTGGCCGTTTGGTGTTGCTTTGATTGGTGCTCAGATAATTCTATTTGCCGACGGTGACTTTGTTCGCAGGTGTTTTGTTGGAGGCGTATATCTTTTTATTGGTTTACGCATGGGTCTTGGTGCGCTTGTGATGGCAAAGGCGACGGGCGTAATTATACGTACAGAGTTTCCGCGCTATGAGTATCGGCGCATGATGCTAGATAAAACCAATAATCCCCACCCTAAGCTACATATGCTTGCTGAAATCATGGCTCAGGGGTTTGCCAATATATCAGTACTAGCATTTCCGGGGTTCTTAATTGCAATCAACCAAAGCCCAACTTACACCGCTTTGGAGATTGTAGGGCTTGGTATTTGGATCATTGCCTATCTGGTTGAATCAACGGCTGATGCGCAAAAAATGCTGTTTATTAGTAAAAATAAACAGGACGTATGTAATATAGGTTTATGGCGCTATAGCCGTCACCCCAACTATTTTGCAGAGTGGTTGGTTTGGACTGGGCTAGTGATTGCTGCAATTTCTTCCTGGGTAGCCTTTGCTAACTCTGAGTCTATGATTGTTTGGGCGGCCTTGGGGTTGGGCTCTTTAGGAGCATCATTGATGATGTATTTAACCTTGGTTTACCTAACGGGAGCTACTCCCGCAGAGTATTACTCTGTGAGAAAGCGGTCTGGTTATAGTCGGTATCAGCAAACCACCAGCATGTTTTTTCCATGGTTTCCCAAGCATATAAATGAGTAATGGATAGGGGGAGGGAAACACCCCATATGCTCCCCCAATCTAGGGGCTATTTGTCGCGAGCGCTCAATTTCATGTTCCTCTTTTTGTGCATGGCATAAACGAATGCGTTCCAGGCTAAGGGTCGCCGTTCCTGATACGGGAGAGGAGCCTCTGTTTACGCCACCGAATTCGCCTCTGCCATTGAGTACCGATTTACCTGGTCGTGCCGATTGTGCGATTTCGATCAAGCTTGCCATGCACCTGAGCCGCTACTTTAAACGACAGCTTGTGGTGGCGGTTTGATGTTTGGCAGACCGGCTCAGTTTTGGCTGTGCACCGTGCCGACCGACATGCGCTGCCAGTTCGATGGACTTGCTGCGCGAGTAAAGCAGCAAATGAAGTCGGATCCACTGAGTGGTCAGGGCTTTATCTTCGTCAATCGTCGCCGAACCATGATCAAGGTGCTGTATTTTGAATCAGGCGGCTATTGTTTAAGGAGCAAACGTTTGGAGCAAGGCTTTTTTGCACAGTCAGGAGGTGCTGAACAGGATAAAGTCGCACTCCGTCAAACCGAAAAGGCTCTTGAGTATCACGTTTTAACCTCTGGAGGCAGAGAATAGCTCCCGGTGACGTGTGCGACCAGGTCATCAGAGCCTTCGCTGGTGATCCCCACTTCGCAAAAAGCGATTCGTTTTCCCAGCTTCAAAATACTGCTTTGTGCTATAAGGTCTCTTTGGGCGGGCCGCTGCATAAAGTTAATATTGAGATTGCTGGTCACCGCCATCGAAACTTTACCAAGACTCCCCAGAATAGCCGCGTACATAGCGGTATCTCCCGCCGCCATCATGACCGGGCCTGAAATGGAGCCGCCGGGGCGAAGGTTTTTGTCTTGAAACGGAATACGAATACGGGCATAACCTTTCCGCACCGCCTCAACCCGCAAATCAATGTCATCGGCCATCGGCACCCATTTTCGAATCAAGCGCTCTACTTCTTGTGCTTCCAAACTCATAAATACGACACCTCAACAAATTGACACTCAAATTTTGAATTCAAGACGATTTATTCACGCTCAAGGCTGTACGATGGGCGCATCGAGATCTAAAATGGGCCACGTTAACACGATTGATTCAACCCGAAACAGGATATTAGCATCTTATGCGCGCAAGCCGTTTTTTAATCGCCACCCAGAAAGAAACTCCCGCAGATGCAGAGGTGATTAGCCACAAGCTAATGCTCCGAGCGGGCCTGATCCGAAAACTGGCATCCGGATTATATAGCTGGATGCCAATGGGGTTAAGAGTATTGCGAAAAGTTGAAGCCATTGTTCGGGAAGAAATGGATCTTTCAGGGGCGCAGGAGCTATCTATGCCAGTTGTTCAGCCAGCTGAATTATGGGAAGAATCAGGTCGATGGCAACAGTACGGCACGGAATTGCTGCGTATCAAAGACCGTCACCAGCGCGATTTTTGCCTCGGCCCGACCCATGAAGAAGTCATCACCGATCTGGTTCGAGATGAGTTAAAAAGCTACAAGCAGCTACCAGCCAACTTCTATCAGATTCAGACCAAGTTTCGAGATGAACGCCGCCCACGTTTCGGCGTGATGCGTGCACGTGAATTTCTGATGAAAGATGCCTACTCCTTTCATGCTAACCAGGCATCGCTAGACGAAACCTACGACCTCATGTACGACACTTATTCGCGTATCTTTACCCGTATCGGTCTCGACTTCAGGGCCGTTCAGGCGGATTCTGGCAGCATTGGCGGCAACTCCTCGCATGAGTTTCATGTACTCGCCGATTCGGGCGAAGATGACATTGCCTTCAGCACCAAAAGTCACTATGCCGCCAATATTGAGCTGGCAGAGGCACTGGCGCCAAGTGATGATCGCGCTATTCCCGCAGGTGAAATGACAAAAGTTGCGACTCCCGACCAGAATACCATCGACGAAGTCGCCCGTTTTCTGGAGATCAGCCCGGCACAAACATTGAAAACCTTGATTGTATTAGGGCTTGAAAACGAATCCGGCGAAACACCCTTGGTCGCCTTGGTGCTCAGAGGCGATCACAGTCTGAACGAAGTCAAAGCCGAGAAACTAACAGAAGTCGCTTCGCCTTTGGTTTTTGCCGATGAAACACAGGTGAAAGCTGTCATAGGCGCTTCGGTTGGCTCCATTGGCCCTGTCGGATTAACGATTCCGGTGATCGTCGACCGAAGTGCCGCGCAGGTCGCGAACTTTATCTGTGGTGCAAATAGTGATGGTTATCACCTGACGCAAGTGAATTGGGAGCGGGATTTACCCCTGGGTAAAACGGCCGACCTAAGAAATATCTGTGAAGGTGATCCGAGCCCTGATGGTAACGGGACACTGGAAATAAAACGCGGCATTGAAGTTGGCCACATCTTCAAGCTGGGTCATAAATACAGCCAGGCGATGAATGCAACAGTACTCAACGAAAATGGCAAAGCCACCGTGATGGAAATGGGCTGTTATGGCATTGGCGTCTCTCGAATCGTCGCGTCGGCAATCGAGCAGAACCATGATGACAACGGCATTATCTGGCCACAAGCTATTGCCCCTTTCCAGCTGGCGCTGGTTCCGTTGAACATGCATAAATCTCCACTGGTTGCCGAAAAAACCGAAGCGCTTTATCAACAACTGTGTCAGCAAGGCATTGATGTGCTAATGGATGATCGCAACGAACGCCCGGGTTTCAAGTTTGCCGATATGGAGCTGATCGGCATTCCTCACCGCATCGTGATTAGTGAGCGTGGCATTAAGAATGGCACACTGGAATATAAAGGGCGACAGGATGCCGAAAACCAGGATATCGCCATCGAAGAGGGTCTTGCGTTTATCTGTGAGAAACTAAAGTCGTGCTAAAATACCTTTTGATTGGCTGCCTGCTATTTTTGGGCACGGTAACCGCCGGACTTGCCATTGACCGACAAGCACCGGATGCCGAGCTGCGCGCTGTATTGATGAAAACAGTGAGCGAGGCCTCCAGCTTCTTCGACCGTTTTGAAGCCGAAGTCTGGCTGGTCGATATGTCAGGTCGATTAAAACGCTATGTCAAGGACCCGCAACAACGGCTGGAACTGCTTAAAAGAGTGCATGCAGAAGCTAAACGCGCAGGCATTGAACCTGAGCTGGTGATGTCAGTCATTCACGTCGAAAGCGCATTTGACCGTTTTGCAATATCACGTGCCGGTGCGCAGGGTTTGATGCAAGTCATGCCCTTCTGGAAAAATGAAATTGGTCGTCCCAAAGACAATCTAACGCAAATCGAAACCAACCTGCGCTACGGTTGCACAATACTAAAGCATTATATTGACAAGGAAAAAGGCGATCTGATTCGAGCGCTGGCAAGGTATAACGGCAGCCTCGGTAAAACCCGATACCCAGAAAAAGTACTCAAGTTCTGGGAGGATTATTGGTTCATTAAACACGTATAGATCCTGAATAATACCCAGAACAGAAACATGCAACAAATTATCATCGATATAGACATCAGCAAAGATGAGTGGTTGAAAATCTACAAGGGCCAAACCAACCTTGTCTATGCTCAAAGCCGAGACGGCCGTTCCATTCAGTTTCCGGCCAATATACTCACTAAATACACGACACATTCAGGTGTTCAAGGCAGCTTTGCGATTCACTTCGATGCCTCTGGAAAATTCCAGTCAATTGTAAAGCTGTGAACAATAGAGACATTCAAACCATGCAAACTCACGAAATTATCAGCATTAAAGAGTCTGAGCTGGTATCGCTCATTAAAACAATGGATACCGAAGCATTGGAAAAACACGCTCGAAACATCATGAAAGACATGGGGTCAACCGACTATGCCGGGATCATGGGAAAGATCATGAAAACCATGAAAGAAGGCCAAAACCTGAATCTGAGCCCTTTTGAAAGAGTGCAAAATCTCCTTAAAGATAACCTGCCAAATGAGGCATATATGAGCGACATATATGCTCGCCTCGCCACCCTGGTCATGATCATTATTTCTAGAAAATTCAACACTTTATACGAGCAGAAAAAATAAGAAGTTAACAAGTGAGCCTTTTGCAAAACTATAAGTGGATAAGCTGCCACGACAGAGTAGACAAACGCTACGGCGTTGGCTTAATCGCGTTCAGAAAAGTACGTGCAGCATCGTCAAAGCTGTATTGTTTGGCATGTTGGACAATCTCTTCGCTGCACCAGGGTTGATCACGAACGTCACGTAACGCACTTGCAAGCGCTATATCATTGCCCGGCTGAACCAGAATACCTGTTTTTTGGATAATCACATCACGCAGAAAACCTTTGTCGATTGAGACTACCGGTTTGCCGAAACTCAGAGAAAGCATAGCGACGCCAGAAGTAAGAATTTTATGATAGGGAATACACACGGCATCGCTGGCACTCAGGTAGACCGACACTTCATCTTCGGCTATAAATTTAGCATCAATACGGATTCTTGAGTCATTGCCGACGAGCGTCTCAATACTCGAATAGTACACGTGATTGGAAAAGCTTCCTGCGATTAACAAATAGTCACTTGCACTCGCCTCACGGCGGAATGCCCTAATCAGGCCTTCGAGATTCTTGTAAGGTTTGCATTGCCCAAAACACAGGTAGATAAATTTGTTCTCTGGTAATCCGAGTTCAATGCGTGCGCTTTCTCGGGCTTGTGCCGGCTTATAACTCCCAATCCAATTGCCGTGAGGAATAACGACACACTTCGTCCTGCTGCGAGGAAAACACTTGTTGAGTACACGCTCTGCCTCGATACCGTGCACAAATATCCGAGAAGACATCTCAATGACAATATGTCGGGCCAAGTTATCTAACGATGGCATAATACAGCGCTGATGCGGCAATAGATTATGCGCGGTCCAACATACGCTTGAACCTTTCAGCCGAATCATTGCCAGCAACATCAGAAATCGAGAAAACGAAAGTAATACCTCTAAATAGCCTCCGCTTGATAAATATAAGAAAGAGGGCCAATGAAGATGCACGATATCTGCTTTTTTTAAGTTGTTTAGTAACCAGCGCCCAGAAAAATTTCCTTCGACCACTTCCCCTCCTTGTGCCTGAACCGCTGCGTAAAAAGCCTTGGTATAAGCAATTCCAACGAAGGGAAATGCGATAATTCGCATACAAAAAACCTCGACTAAGCAAAGTAACAAAACATCCGGCGCGACAACCTGAACTAATCAGTATCGACGATTAGCAAGATGAATACCCATGTAGCCCATTAGGCGCCTTTCCGGCGCTGCCTCAATGCTTCGAATAAACAAATCCCTGTCGCAACTGAAACATTTAAACTGCTCACACTGCCGAGCATTGGAATCTTGGTCAGCTGGTCACAGTGCTCTCGCGTTAGTCGGCGCAGGCCACTTCCTTCGGCACCCATCGCGATGGCTGCGGCTCCTTTCAAATCGGTATGATAAATATCTTGCTGCGCCTCACCGGCGGCACCGGTAATCCAGATACCCCGCTGCTGCAGCCAGTTCATTGACCTTGCCAGATTGGTCACACGAATGAGTGGCACGTGCTCGGCAGCGCCACACGCTACTTTTCGAGCAACATCATTTAGCGGTGCGGATTTATCTTTGGCAACAATAACAGCATGAACCCCCGCCGCATCGGCGGAACGCAAACAGGCGCCCAGATTATGTGGGTCGGTGACCGAATCGAGAATCAATAAAAAGGGCGGTTCAGACAAGCCTTGCAGCAAGTCTTCAAGATCACCTTCATCTTTTTCTGGCTCGATACGGGCCAGTGCGACCACGCCTTGATGTCGACCATTGACGAGGTCATCCAGCGCCTTTCGAGGAACAAACTCGACCTTGATACCCTGATGCTGATAAACCAGCGCCAGCAATTTTGCCAAACGTTTATCCTCTCGCCCATGTTGCACCATGATCGACAGAATTTTCGTCGCATCTTTTTTGACCAATGCTTCGACTGCATGCAAACCGAATACGGTATCGTGTTCGCGCTGCGCCATTATTTTTTGGCCTTTGAAGGCTGACTGGCAGCCCGCTTTTTAGCAGACGTCTTCTTGTTATTTTTTGTGACTGAACCCGCTTTGACCTTGGTTTTTACGCCCCTTTTGCCGGGTTTATCCTGGCTTGCTTTCGCAGGGCGTTTGCCCGGCCTTCGAGCCGGTTTATCTTCGTTCGTGGCTTTTTTCTTAGCGAGCGTCTTGCTTCCAGCACCCGACCCCGATGCTTTCTTTCTCAATCTTTTTTTGGCCAAGGCGCGAGGTTCCGCGCTGACCAGCAGCAAATCTATTTTGCGCTCATCCAGATTGATATTGGAAACCTCCACCACCACCCTGTCACCCAGACCATAGCGTGTACCGCTACGCTCGCCAATCAAACGGTGTTTGCTGGCGTCGTATTGGTAGTAGTCACTATTCAGTGAGGAGACATGCACCAAACCTTCAACATACAAATCAGCCAGTTCGACAAAAAAACCAAAACCGGTAACGGCTGCAATAACACCTTCAAAGACTTCGCCAAGATGCTGTTGCAGGTATTCGCATTTGAGCCAGCTCGCCACATCTCGCGTCGCTTCGTCTGCTCGCCGCTCAGTCAGGGAGCAATGCTCTCCGAGAACCAGCATTTTTGCCAGATCGTAAGTGTAGCGATAGCGAGAAAGGTCGAGACCTTCGGGGCGACGCACATCGTCACATACCTGCTTACTGTAAATGATCGACTTGATACCACGGTGGACCAGCAAATCGGGATAACGCCGTATGGGTGACGTGAAATGGGCGTAGTGATCATAGGCCAGACCGAAATGACCCTTTTGTTCGGGGCCATAAATCGCCTGACTCATCGACCGAAGCAGTATCGTTTGCAGCACACTGAAATCTGGACGATCTTTGATTTGGCTCATCAAGGTTTGATAATCTGCCGGGCTCGGATTGTCACCCCCCATCAACTGCAAGCCCTGCTCACTAAAAAATGAACGTGCGTTTTCCAGTTTTTCAGCCGTTGGCCCTTCATGAATTCGGTACAACGAAGGCACCTTCCATTTGGATAAAAACTCGGCCGTGGCAACATTGGCGCACAACATGCACTCTTCGATAATTTTATGTGCATCGTTTCGCTCAGTCGGTACGATGGCCTCTATTTTTCGCTCTTCACCGAAAATAATTCGGGTTTCTACCGTTTCGAAATCAATCGCACCGCGCTGTTTTCGCCTCTTAACCAGCACATTGTAAAGCGCATGGAGTTCATATAAATGCGACAGCAGTTCGGCAAAATCTTCCGCCAGCTGAATACCGTCTGGCGAATCCGGCTCATCAATCAGGGTACCCACCTGGTTATACGTTAAACGCGCATGACTATGAATCACCGCCTCGTAAAACTGACTGTGGCTGACGACGCCTTTGGGCGTAATGCGCATCTCGCAAACCATACATAAGCGATCAACGTTCGGATTCAGCGAGCATAAACCGTTCGAGAGCGCTTCGGGCAACATTGGCACGACGTGGTCGGGAAAGTACACCGAAGTACCGCGGTTGTTGGCTTCCAAGTCCAGGGGGGAGTCAGGCTGTACGTAATGACTGACATCGGCAATGGCAACATAAAGCAGCCAGCCGCCATCAACCTGCTTCTGGCAATAAACCGCGTCGTCAAAATCGCGAGCGTCTTCACCGTCTATGGTGACCAATGGCAAATGTCGCAGATCGATTCGCTGTTTTTTGTCTTCTTCGCTGACTTCCGAACTCAAGCGACTCACGAATTGATCGAGTGCTTGCGGCCACTCAAATGGAATGCTGTGGGCGCGTATGGCAACATCTATTTCCATGCCTGGCGCCATGTGGTCACCCAATACCTCTATCACTTTACCCGTCGCATGGGTGCGTTTGGTTGGCTGATGGGTAATATCTACCACAACATATTGACCATGCTCAGCCCCGCCACGATCTTGCGGGTCAATCAATACCTGCTGACTCACACGGGTATTTTCAACTTCGACATAGGCAATGCCGCCTTCTCGATACAGACGCCCAACCAGTTGCGTGGTATTTCGTTCCAGCACATCAACAATAATCGCCTGGCTTTTTCCTCGGGAGTCGATCTGATCAGCTCGAACCAATACGCGATCTCCATCAAAAACCGACTGCATCTGCCGTGCCGACAAGTAGAGATCTTTAGACTCACCATCCGGCTTAACAAAGCCGAACCCATCCCGATGACCAATGACCGTGCCTTTTATCAAATTGACACGAGAAACCGGCAGGTACTGACCTCGCCGATTACAGACCAGCTGACCATCGCGCGACATCGCGATTAAACGTCGACGTAAGGCTTCAATGCTGTCGGGGTCTTCCAGATGAAGCTCTTGTGTGAGCTCAGGGTGCGTCGCTGGCCCATTTCGTTGATCAAGATGACTGATCAGAAACTCTCGACTGGGAATCGGATTTTCATACTTATCCGCTTCCCGGGCTGCGTGAGGATCCGTTTTTGAGAGTTTTTTTGAGACAGTTTTTTTATTTGAGTCAGTCATTCAAAACCGCGCTACGTTAGTGTGATTGGAAACTGGCAGAATTATAGCTGCAAACACTAAGTTGCGATATGAAGAAATAGATTCACGCCACCCGGATCTTCAACAACATGCATGCGCGAACGCGCAATACCGCAGCATTGTGCCAGATAGTACAAATGTGCTTCGCTCCTCGGGTTAACATGCCATTGCAGGAAGTCCATATAATTTTGGCTCGGGTTAGAGGTATTCAGGTTGCCGATCACAATCTGCCCTCCTCGATCTGTCTGCGCCAGTAATTTTTCCAGCGTTGTTTTGAACTGCTGATCATTCAGGTAATCAAACAAGCCTTCCGACCAGATCAGGTCATAATGCTCATGTGCCTTAATCTGGGCAACCTCGCCATGCCGGAACGCAACTTGCTCGGTGTGAGCGCGACACAATAAACGTGCGTAATCCAATGCCTGCCAGCAATGATCCATACAGACAAAACAGGCGTTGCTGTCTGACTCATTCAGATACTCCGCAACCGAACGGGACGAACCGGAGGCAACGTTTAACACCCGCGCTGACATCGGCTGTAAATCCGTTTCAGCCATTACCTGTTTGAAATAGTGCTTGGCATTTTTCAATGCATCAACGATCGCTTGCTGAGCCCAGAATTCATCCCACTTTTTCAAAGAAGCTTCTTGGGTTTGATGATCGCCATAAATACGTTCAAGCAACTCAAAATCGCCCGAAAGCCCATAGGGTTTGCGAAATGCCAGACCTTGCATGGTTTCGTAAGACAAGGCCTTACCCATTAAGTCCTCTTTGAAATCTGGACCGTAGCTATCAAATTCACCGCGCCGCTCAAGCGTATTAATCTGACCAAACAGGTGA
>Ga0316207_10005014_pt1 | contig 11184 bp, 13 predicted proteins | sample 6weekpyrite_MG_FD_204943 | JGI IMG/M metagenome (GOLD analysis project Ga0316207, IMG submission 204943) | Microbial mat bacterial communities from mineral coupon in-situ incubated in ocean water Damariscotta River, Maine, United States -... | ecosystem: Environmental > Aquatic > Marine >...
TTAGTCATCATTACTGCACTTAATCCCGACCAATAAATCGTCACTCCGGTAACCGGCACTACTACTCGTCATGCAATGTTCCTTTTCTTATCTTCTATCCAGCTTTCTATATCCACTCGCTTAAACCGCCAGCTACCGCCAACTTTGAAGCCGGGAAGTTTTCCCTCAGCGGCCAGTCGGTATGCTGTTTTCTCAGCTAGTTTTAGGTACTCGGCGACCTCTTTTATGGTCAATATCTCATCAGTCATATCAATACCCGACTTAAAATCATTGTAAGAGAATATGGGAAAATTGAGGAATGGACAACTGCAAACTTAAAGTTGATAAATACCGCATCCAAGAACGGCTTCTTGGTCGTCATCCACTGGCGAAACGATGGCGCGCATCCAATCCGCGTAGGGTTGGTCTCAATGAAATTGTTGATGGGAAGTCCATGAAGGGAGAGCCAACTTCTCCCTTTTGGTCGAGGGGTTCAGGGGGCTATGAAATGCCCTTTGACCATGGGGGTCTTGGGGGAGCTTGGAAGCTCCCATAAGCGGTGATTGATCGACCAAACGATCTCTGGTGCATATAAGGCTCGACGCCTGAAATGCGCCACACAGCTCTTGCCTGAATATGGGTGTAAACACCCAGATGAAGCTTAGAGCGACCAAGAGGGTGCACGGGAGAGCGGTAGCAATCTCCCTGCCAAGATAGGTGCGTGGAGGAGAAAATGGCACATTTTGTACTACACGCACACATCTTGCGGTCATCGTAAATGCAGGTTTTCGCCAATATCGGGACTATATTGCACCTGCGAAGAGATTAGCACCTGTGGTGATAATTTTACGATGACGGTTTCACTGCACTTTGCCACGATCACGGAAGTTTAAAGCTAGGACTAGATGCCTAGCCACTATCCAAGACCATCCGATTGCAGCGAAACATAGGCCTTACTTCCCTACCCTGACCTCATGCACCAAACACCTCCCCCCGATCTAAATTGTTAGCAAAAATGTCTAACGTTTCTACTAAGGGGGGAGGTATGGACAAAGGCGGATGCCATTTGGCCATGGGGTGGGTTTTAGTGGCCGGGCGGTTTTTAGCTTGCGACAACGGAGTCAAAGTATAAAAACCGTTCGGGGGCAAATATGGGGTGGAGTTAGAAATGTTTTGGCAGATCACGACTACCGTGCAAAATACGAACAATGCGGATACGATCTTTGAGAATGCGGTAAAAAACTACGTGCGCTTCATGATTTATGCTGCGAAGCTCTTCCCGGATTTCATCTCGGGTGCGCCCTAGCTCGGGATTATCTAGCAATTGCGTAAAACACTCATCAAATGCGCTCACATAGGAAACAGCTTGATCCAGGCCAAACTCACTTTCCGTATAATCAAATATATCACTGATATCCTGATCCGCTTCGGATGATAATTCACAGGACTTAACATCATGAGGCATTAGTTGCGTCTTTCTTCCAGCTTAGCCTTAATAATATCCTGAACATTGCGAGAGCTTGCAGGCGCTTCCCAGCCTTTGGCGATTTCAGCGCGTAACTCTTCAATAACGCGATGACGGTAAACCTCATGCAGACGTAGCGCATCACGCACTACTTCACTAGCATTTTGAAAATCACCGTCTTTGACTTGAGAAGCAATATATTTTTCCTGCTTTTCTGTAAAACTGATATTCATAGAAGCCTCCTATCTTTACTTATATAACGGTAGCACGTATGTCTATATTTAGCAAATATAGACATGCTCAATAATCCCCATAAATTACAAGAGACCCTTTCTTATCTTGATAGCTGTATATCTATACAGTACAGTCAGAATAGAACAAACTAGGAACAAGTCTATTTTTAATATGCCCCGCACCAAAAAGATCATCCATATCGATATGGACTGCTTTTATGCCGCTATCGAGGTTAGGGATAATCCCGAACTTCGCGGCAAGCCGGTTGCTGTGGGAGGTAAACCCGGCACTCGCGGTGTGCTATGTACCTGTAATTATGAAGCGCGGAAATTCGGCATCCATTCGGCCATGCCCTCCTCCCGCGCAGCACGGCTTTGCCCTGACCTGGTTTTTCTACCCATTAACTTCGATAAATACCGCAAAGCCTCCAGGGCTATCCATGAGATATTTAAGGGTTATACCGACCTCATAGAACCCCTATCTCTGGATGAGGCCTATCTGGATGTAAGCGGCTCTAATCTTCATTCAGGTAGCGCCACCTTAATTGCCCAAGAGATCAGGCAGAAGATATTAGAAGATCAGCGCATCACCGCGTCAGCCGGAATTGCGCCCAATAAGATGCTCGCCAAAATAGCGAGTGATTGGAACAAGCCAAACGGGCAGTTTGTAGTAACGCCTGATATGGTCTCTGGCTTTATCTCAGAGCTGCCGGTTAAGAAGCTATTTGGCGTTGGCAAGGTCACAGCAGAAAAGCTGGCCGCCAAAGGTATAAATACATGCGCTGATATCCAGAAATACTCGCGTGGCGAATTTGTGGCGCTATATGGAAGCTGGGGCGCGCATCTGCACCAGATGGCACACGGTATTGATGAACGCGAAGTAATCACCGAATGGGAACGCAAATCCCTAAGCGTTGAAAACACGTTCCAGCAAGACTACGCCCCTGATGAGATACCGCCGCAAATCCTTGATGCGTTATATGCCGATTTAGCCTCACGGCTGGATAAGTCAGATAAGGCCGTATCTGATATCAAGAGCATCTTCATCAAGGTGAAGTTCTCGGACTTCACCGGCACCACTGCCCAAGCGCCACTTAAGTCTTTCGATGAAGGCTCGTTTAATGAGTTATTGCGCACAAGGCTTAATGGTGAAAACAGGCCAATACGACTGCTGGGCTTCGGCGTTTATTTTAAATCACCTGATGCCCAGCAAAGCACCGATCAACTGGCATTTGCGTTTTAGCGCTACCCTTCCTATAAGAAGGACAGCGCGTGTGATATTTCTAATCCGTCGGGGGGAATAGCTCATCCAATAAAACCACTATCTCCTCTGGAAAATAGAGCGATGGATCACTATATCCAAATGTATATTCAGGGTCATTGTAGGGGATCATCTCAACACCATTACCTTTTATCGAGGTGATGACATCGTTATGCATACCCCAACCATCAAGCTCAACTTCGAAACCTGCCTCCATTAGGGCTGATGCTACCAGCGGCGTTTCTACCTGACCATCGCCATCATTAAAGCCAAATTTGTCGAAAGCATCGATCCAGTTCCATTCATATTCTCCACCACAATTATTGCATGCTGTACAAGCCATGATAATTTTCCTTTCCTTGTAAGAAAGAGAGAGGCCTAGCGGCCACCCTCGTCATTTACTGATGCGTTATTAGGAAGGATGTAAAAACCTCGATCTACAACTTGCGTTCCGTGCAGTTTGACGTAGATGTTGTTTTCATCGAAATCAATCCAAGCAGCACCTATGGTTTCAAATGATTTGTCTTTGCCATAACCAGTCATTGTGCGAACGTAATGTGTTGGCTTGTTGCTTTTTTCTGCTTGAGTAGTCATTTTAAAATCTCCTTTTATTCACTGATACGAAACCATCTTCGTACCTTGTGAATACAAATCGCCGTTCAGGGATGAGGGCTTTGTAAACAGACTTTATTGGTACCGACTTAGAGAGTCTTAGCCAGCGGCTTAGGCGAACTTGGCGGGGGAAGTTTGTTTACTAAGGCCACCTGAAAAGGCAGTGTTCACATAAAAGGGACGTAGAATAGGTTTCAGGTGAATTCAAAAAGGATGATGATGACTTGCTCATAGAACAACATGCTGCAACACATACTAAAGCATGTAGTTTTTTGTCTGAGCTTTAACCATTTATTAATTAACCTTGGGTTGTAATAGAAATATAGCAATGTCATCTGCATCAAGTGGATCGTGCCAATAATATTGGTGATGCTACTTCATAAGATATAGGCAGAAACAATGTTGGCCGGGCTATTCCCTGCCAAGGAAAGGATGTGCTCTATGGAAAATATATTTAAAGGATTAAGCCTAAAAGAGAAATTTGATGCGCAAGTGACGGCCGCACTCATGATCCAGTCTAACGCTCTAATACCGATTAAGCTGGTTGTAAGGCTTTGTGGGATATCTAGGCAAGAAATTGACCGCAGAGTACATGCAGGCACATTCCCGCAGCCCACCAAGCTCTCAAGAAGAAAAGATGCCACCCGCAAAGCGTTCTACCTGAAAGATATCCATGAGTGGATTAAAAACCCTCAATCATACCGACAACCGGAAGAATAGATGTGTAAGCGCATTATAGAAACTTCTTTTCAATCATTTCATTAAGCTATAAACAATCCTATAGTGCCACTAAAATGAAAAGGCAGAAGAGGTTCATGCACTCAGATACTGAAAGAGAACTAGCCGCTGATCTTGAAAAAACTCTAGCAAGTATGTGCGTAAGAAATACGGAACTAGAAGATATTCATGCGGGTATAGGTATTACGACAAAAATAGGGGATTACTCCGATGTGACAATTATTGACGCAGACGGGAATAAAATACCTTGGAATAAAGCATCACGCATAAATGATGATGAAATGAAAATCCTCATGAAGCGAGTTGTAAATCGACTATTTACGTTTTTAATACAAAGTGAAGATGATCGTTTTGAAAACAATATCGATTATTACAGCCGCATGGCTGCCAAATGGGATGAACCGGAGATTGATCCAGGGCTTGATTGCACAAAAGTAACAAACACACAAATCAAATAAAACTTATCCACATATTTATGATTTATAGCTAGCGGCATATTACTGCTACTTTCTTCAAGTAGCCAGCCAAGTAGCTAGAGCATTTTTAGTCGGTTCCATTTACCACACACACAACCACTAAAGCATTGAAATAATTGAGAGAAAAGTGGCGCGCCCGAGAGGATTCGAACCCCTGACCTCCTGATCCGTAGTCAGTGGCTTTAACTCTAAATTAATAGCTGTAATGTAGACTGAATAAGGGTTACAAGCTTTTGATATGATTTTCTTTTTTCATATCCCCCTTTCACCAACCCTAGCCCCTCAAAACCCTTACTCACAAAGAGTTACAAAATTTTTATATTGCACACACCTTCTTATTCTGCTCATTTTGTAACCATATCTCAAGTAGCCAGCCAAGTAGCTAGAAAGAATATGAATGTCCAATACAATAAAGTTTATAGACTCTGTAATTAGAAATATTAATCCCGAAAACAAACGCCAAACATTTTGGTGCTATGGCTGCCCTGGGTTTGGTCTTCGGGTAAATCCAAGTGGCTCTAAAGTATTCGTATTCAAATATATGAGCGGTGATAAAAAGACTAAAAGCCGCTGGATTTCAATTGGCAGATATCCTGAGTGGTCACTTCGCCGTGCAAGAAGAGAATACGATTTACTCTATGAAAAAGTTTATGATTATGGTCGTGATCCAGTTCAAGAAATACAGGATGAAATAAAGAAACTCAACTCAAGACAAACTGTATCTGAGTTCATTGAAGTTTATGTCGAGGTAATGAATTTAAAAGAAAAGGCTTCTATAAGTGAAGAGGTCAGAGTATTCAAACTCGATGTTATTCCAGCTATCGGAGATAAGTTCATTGATGAAGTCAAACCTGACGACATAGATAATATCCAAGCTCGCATACTAAAACGCGCAAAAAAGAAAGACAATGCAACAAAAAGTGGAAAAGTAGCTGTCAAGAATTCTCTGGCATACACTCGGCAGTTATTTAATCTTGCAAAGAAGAAGGGGCTAATTGAGAAAAACCCCGTATTAGAAATTGAGTCACTTGGCACATCTGGATCAAGGGATAGAATCCTTAATTTTAAGGAAATATGGCTTTTCTGGAACAGGATAGAAAACTCATGTATTCCCCCAGTAACGGCTCTTGCACTCAAATACACCTTTGCCACAATGCAAAGAAGCATCGAAGTACGAAATATGAAACATAGTTCTTTCAAGAAAGATGAAAATGTTTGGCAGATGGAAATTCATGAAACAAAAAATAGAACAATGCACCGAGTGCCTATGAATAGGCATGCCCTTGAAATATTGGAACAAGTCACCCCTTACACGAAGGCCTGTCCTTACGTTTTTGGAGCCACTCGCGCAGCATCACCGCCAAAGACTCCAAATCCTAACCTTATAACTCTTGGTAAAAGCGCACTCCCCCAAGCTATTAGAAGGAACCGAGAAGCACTAGAGATTGAAGACTTTTGCCCCCACGACTTACGACGCACGGGAGCAACATGGATCACCGCTGTTGGACTACCAAAGCTTTATGCTCGCCTTATGCTTAACCATAGCGATGGAGAAAATGATGTGACTGGTGAGGTATATGTTCAATATTCCTACGACTTTGAAAAGCGCCGAGCTACTCAAGTATGGGAATTTATCCTTGATCAAATTGTGACCTGCCAATCGCCTGAGGATATACCTACTCTGGATGAGCTTAGAGAGCGCGTTAGACAATCTGAATTACTATAATTTGACCATAATAATAGGCAATCAGTGCCTTATTGACCATTTAAATAGTCATTTATTTTATTGACCCACAGTAAAGCAGATGCTAGATTGATTATTATATTGGTCATAGAGTCACTTAATGACCATTTAAACAGTCAAATCACTCTAACAGGTATCATAATGGCAAAACCAAGAACTTATTCAAAATATGCTCAAGATGCAGCCATTCTACTAGGTAAGCAGATTAAATTAGGTCGAAAACAGCGTAAATGGACAGAGCATAACCTTGCTGAGCGCGCTGGCATCTCAAGAGCAACATTACAGAAAATTGAAAATGGCGAGATGAGTTGCGCCATTGGATCAGTATTCGAAGTTGCCACTCTAGTGGGCATCAACCTGTTTGAGAATGAAAGGCTTCCCCTTTCAAAACATATAGAGCAAATGAGGGATAAAATTGCGCTATTGCCTCAGCGTATACAGCCAAAAACAAGGAAAGTAGACGATGACTTCTAAAACACACAATAAAGAAGCCTTTGTCTGGGTTTGGCTGCCACAAGAAACAGAGCCAGTCGTCGCAGGAAAGCTTGAATCAGATAATGGAAACATTTTGTTCAACTACGGTAAGAGCTATCTTGAGCGGATGAATGATAGCTCTCCCGCTATATCTATTTATGAACCGGAACTTCCGCTAAAGTCTGGAGCTTTGCCCTTGCTCGATGGTTTGAGCATGCCCGGATGCATCAGAGATGCTGCGCCCGATGCGTGGGGGCGGCGTGTCATCATCAACAAACAACTTGGAATAAAAGGAAGCAATACTGATACTGGCCAACTTGATGAGTTAACTTATCTTCTAGAATCAGGTTCTGATCGTATTGGCGCACTGGATTTTCAACGCTCCCCTTCTGAATATGTGCCGCGCTCTGCAAACAACGTAACATTAGAAGAATTGCTAGAATCTGCTGAGCGTGTTGAAAAAGGCATATCGCTCACACCTGAGCTGGATCAGGCACTGTTTCATGGCAGCTCAATCGGCGGCGCACGCCCCAAGGCTTTGATTGAGGATCAGGGAACAAAATATGTAGCAAAGTTTTCCTCAAGCACAGACTTACACAGTGTTGTAAAAGCAGAATTTGTTGCAATGAAACTAGCTGCACTTGCAGGCCTAAGTGTTGCACCTGTTAAGATGGCAACAGCAGCAAAAAAAGATGTGCTACTCATTGAACGCTTTGACCGAAATAAAGTTGAGAGTGGCTGGGAGCGTAAAGCCATGGTCTCAGCACTTACGCTATTTGCCCTTGATGACATGATGGCACGCTATGCCAGCTATGAAACATTCGCAGAAATCATACGCCATAAGTTCACTGCCCCCAAAGCGACATTGAAAGAGCTGTATTCACGGCTTATCTTCAATATTTTATGTGGGAACACCGATGACCATGCTCGCAACCATGCCGCATTTTGGGATGGAAAAATGCTCTCCCTCACTCCTGCTTATGATATTTGCCCGCAAGGACGAACAGGTAATGAGGCTACTCAAGCCATGCTTATATCCGGCAAAAACCATTACAGCAATATAGTAACTTGCCTTGAGACAGCACATAATTTCTTACTGTCACAAGATGAGGCAACGAAAATATTTGAACACCAGAAGAAAACAATTGAAGAAAACTGGAACACTATTTGTGATGAAGCACAGCTCAATGAAACAGATAGAAAACTACTCTGGGAGCGACAGTTTTTTAACCCTTTTGCTTTTGAGGGACTAACGAAAAGTATGAGTGGATAACACCACCATGAAGATCGTGTCCTACAGCGACTTGCATTTAGAATTTGGCTCTGCTTGGTTGCCACCGCACGATATTGATGGCGACCTTATGACACTAGCTGGATACATCCTGACATTTAGAGATTTCAGCCCAATTGATCGTTTATTAAATAGATGGGACAAGCCTGTCATCTATGTTGCCGGTAATCACGAATACTATACACAAAAGCCGATGCATCAAGAGAACAAAGCCTTCAAAACATGGCCAGATACAGAAATTTTATTTTAATATCGACTGCTTTATATAACAACTATCCTAGTAAAATTTTTAGTATGGATCATAGCTGTCACCATGTATCTGCTGACTGGCAATCTCCTCTTTAAGTTCATTGTTTATTTTAGCTATAGAAGAACCTCCCGGAAGACCTCTATTGCCTTTATACAGAGCACTATCAAGTTGCCCTACTGAAATTTTCCCTGCCAACTCGCCATAAGCTAAAACATAGGATCCACACTCTCCATCATCGCCCTGCTTACATACACTAAGCAACTCTCCAGTTTCCCTTGCGTGAGCCAATAAACTATTTCTGACCTGTTTCATATTGAATTTTTCCTTATCAGTAGAATTCACATAATCAAGATCGTTCGTGTCAGAAACCTCTTTATTCAACCGTGCTATAGAAGAGCCCCCCGGAAGACCTCTGAGCCCATCAAACAATGCATGCTCTAGAGCACAAACATTAATTTCTCCTGCATATGTACCATACTCAAGAACATAACTCTCATTATCATCTGTCTTGTCCGAGGACTTAAGCCACTCACCAGTCTCTACTCTATGTGCTAAAAGACTATCCTTAATTTGACTGATATTAAGTTTTTCAAGCTCTAAATGATTAACATAATCAAGATTGTTCGTGTCAGAAACCTCTTGGTTTAACTGTGCAATAGAAGAACCTCCAGGTAGGCCACGTCCACCGTTCATCAGGTTGGTGTTTAAGGTGCCAACCCTTATTTTTTCCTTGCTGGCCCCATATTCAACTTGGTATCCGCCAATTTCACCATCACTTCCATGTTTTGTACAAGCCAGCCAATCACCAGCCTCTAGCCTATACGTCAGTAAGATAGATTTGATTAATTCCGTATCTAAGTCTTCTTTATTTAGATGATTGGTATAATCTAGGTTCTGCTCTATTGATATTTCCTGATTTAACTTAGGTATTGAGGAACCACCTGGCAACCCTCTAAACCCTTTAACCAAATTTGCATTTAGAGCTCCAGCCGTTATTTTCCCTGCATAAGCTCCGTACTCAAGAACATACCCTCCAAACTTTCCATCCTCCCCTTTCTTCCTTCCAGTTAGCCATTCCCCAGTTTCTATTATATGAGTTAAAAGACTTTCTTTTATAAGTTCTGTATCTAGATTAACTTTTTTATTACTCCAGCTTTTAACTTTAACCTTCTTTGCAGTCGGTTTTGAATTACCCATCAGAAATCCTGATATCTCGCTCCACCACTGTTCATCACTTCTCCGGTCAACATTAAAAACATCATCACGGGCTTTAAGCTGATCTTTGGTCAAATAGTTCCAAAACTCTGTACCAACAGCACCCCTCTTGACAAAAGTAGTTTCTCCTACCTGGTCACAAACAGCTACTTCCATATTAAGACGAGGTATCTGAACAATATTATATGGGCGCTCTCTCATCATATTTTTATCAACATTGCCTCGCGTAATGACTAAATCATCCATGTAAACAGACTGACCATTAACGCCGTCATTTCGTAGATGGGAGACTAATATAGCCAAACGTGGCTCTGTTCTAACTTCATAGCTGCTTGGTGTTTCTGATGTCGTTTCAGCTATATTCCCCTCATCTGTTTTGACAAATACAGAATCACTATCTTTGATAACTGCTCCGGCACCTTCAAGTGCTTCCCAAATATCAAAGTCACTCTTAGCATTCAGAATACGGTCATATAGGCTAGATGCCACTTCCAGAAATCCATCAACGTTAGTGGGCATATCTACTGGGTGGTTGGGGAAAGCTACTTCTGATATTTTTTGTTCCCACTCACCAGAAGTGCTACCTTCATTCAAAGATCGAGAAAAATCTTCAAACAGCGTTAGTGATGAAAACAGATTGTTCTCTGAAGCCTCTGAGCCATCATAAGTGGTTGCGGCCTCGAACGAAGCTAACAATAATTCTTTTAATCTGCTCTTCTCTTCACGAGAAAACTCCGACATCCATGTACTGCATTGTTATTTTTCTTCTAATTAAGAAATAACATTCAATAGAAATCGGATGCAACAAAATTATGTAATTAAATAAGCAGCGGCATACAACACACCCAAGTTAAGAAATATCCTGGTAATTATCATGACCGGATTATGTTTGATACTCAATAAATCCTACTGATTGAAATAAAATAAGGCATAGAGGATAAAAAACACTTTCCCTACCTAAGATAAATACTGGCCACCCTGAAACCTGAATTAATCAACACAAAAAGCCTCCCCCAGTCCTTGCACGTAACATTCAGATAATAAAGAAGTTAATTCCTTGTAATCAGAACTGCGAAGAATGTTTGAAGTGCAACACCATCTGCTCGATAGCCCCTACAACTATAGAAAAAATAAGTCACGGTTTTGTTCTGATAGCTCTTAAATTAACGCCTTACCAAGAAACCACCGATTAAATAATTAAGTTTCTCGCACAAATTCTTTTATCTCAAAAACGAAAAGGAGACTTTGAAAATGTCTGACTTTGATAGTTACAAAACATATCAGGAACCCAAGTCAAAAGACCCAAGGAAGCCTGAACGTCCACTATCCACCCATGAAAAGCTCTGGCTTTATTCCAAGCCAATAGCAATATTGGGGGTAGAGTTTGTCAACTGGACACTGCACACCTCGAACTACGCACTAGTCAATACTATCGGAAGCGACCTC
>Ga0316207_10005015_pt1 | contig 11182 bp, 8 predicted proteins | sample 6weekpyrite_MG_FD_204943 | JGI IMG/M metagenome (GOLD analysis project Ga0316207, IMG submission 204943) | Microbial mat bacterial communities from mineral coupon in-situ incubated in ocean water Damariscotta River, Maine, United States -... | ecosystem: Environmental > Aquatic > Marine >...
TGGTTTGCTCATTGGAGTTGTGATTAATGGTACATTGGTTGGATAGGAAGAGCCGTATGAAGCGAGAGTTTCACGTACGGTTCTGTGAGAGACTAGAGGGGTGGTTCCTCTGGTCTACTCGACAATTATTGCAGACTCAAACAAAGCTTACTATTGCTGGTTATGCAGGGCCGTTAGGCCTTAAAAATTCAAAAACTATAAAAGCAATTCAAATTATATTTATGTTTTTAACGCGGGGGAGGTATAAATAATTCTACAATATTTCTTTGAACATTTTTCCCACTATCGCCTAAAATATACACAAAGCCATTTTGCACTAATTATTGTATATTTATGCTCAAACCAATATTAATATACATCATTAGAGCTTTAGATCATGGAATCCTTGTCTTATCCCAGACTTCTAAGAAGAGTACAAGCAGTATTAATTGACTCTTTAATAGTCCCGATCACGGTAATTGGCTTAATATCCTTTTCTGGAGTAATAGACATTGAACAAGCGTGGTGGATTAAAGCAATACTCCTATTTGGGCCAATAATTATACTTGAACCAGGCTTGGTCGCGTTTACAGGTGGTACTGTTGGGCATCATTTACTAAAATTGAAGGTTAGGCGAACAAGACGTAATAAGAACATAGACATATTCTCAGCATTGATTAGATTCATATTGAAGTTCTTTCTAGGTTGGCTATCCCTATTAACAATAACAAGCTCCAAAAAACACCAAGCAATCCATGATTTCACAGTTGGCTCTATTGTTGTTAACAAATCAAGCCAATCATTACCAGTTCATGAATCATTATCCGAACGAATTATTGAAGAACCAGGTTACAAATACCCATCAAAATTGCTGAGGATTTTCATGGCAATTATTTATTCCTTAGTCATATCAATCCTCATGATTGTACTCTTCACAATACTGTTTAGCATAGATTGTTCAGAATCCAACTTATGCCTTATCGTACAAATAATTGTATATTATACAATCTATATTGCTTGGATAATTTCATTGGGCGTAATTATTTCTTACTGCTGGAGGTCAAGGGTATACGGTTGTCGTAGAAAACCTATGCAGACCAAAGAGGCCTAACATCTATATGACCGCTGAGCTATCCTATCTCTCATGCCAAGACCACTAAGAATTGAGTACGAGAATGCCTATTATCATGTGATGAATTGTGGTGCAGGGCGGCGAACGATTTTCCATAGCGATGAATACTTCGAAGCTTTTTTGAAAACCCTGGAAGAAGCTCATCGTCGTTTTGGTATTGAAATTCTGTGCTACTGTTTAATGAGTAATCATTATCATCTCTTGATTAAAACAAATAGGGGTCAGTACTATTTAATAACAAACAAGCGATTACATCGTATGTAATAAAGTACCCCCATTAATTGACATGGGGATGCTTTATAGAAATATTCATTTCATCTTCTAGTATGGATTTTGTAACACACCGGTACCCGTCTCCATTCCTGAATTATATGCATCTGTAAGTAATTTCCTCCATTTCAAGTCATCTTGCTTTTTCGAATTCCTTACGATTACAGCAGTCAAACCATCTGTAAAATACATGGTATCTGCAGCGATTCTACCGCCTCTGGCACCGCCGTTTTTCTGATAAGAGAATTCACCGTTCTGCATTTCTTCACGACCATCAAAGCCCATTAACTCTGGTTTTGCTATTTGCATTGTATCGCTGAAAAATGATGGGGAGAGAATTCTATCTGTATTGACCAATGTATGATAGAACTTGCTCATGGAGTTTGCTGACATAACCATACCCCCAGAAGTGCAATTGGGTGTGTCTACTGAGTTCGGCTGGTATCCTTGCGTTTCATCATTTGGATCATCGTAAATCAGTGCAAAATTATCGCCATTAAAGTCTACGTCACCGCAGGAAAGCTTAATTCCAGCTTTTTTAGCAATCTGATTGTTCAGGTAGTCTTTCCAAATCTGACGCGTAGCGTCAAATATATATTGGGTATAATCACCATCACTCATAGTATAAGAAGTCTCGGCGTCTGCCATTTTGCCTGCCGCCAAGAATGATCCCAGATAATGCCAGATTGAAAAAGCATCATTTGTATAGCTTCTTTCTCCAATTGGTTTTTCACTTTCACCACTGAGAAATCGATCAGGCCAAGGTGTGTTTATACTTTTGTCAAATCCAGCACGATGAGATAGCGCATGGCGAATCTGTGCATCACTCCAGCAGTTATCCGCAATATAACAATCGCCTACAACCCAGCCATCCGGAAAATGATCAATGAGTCGCTCATCAAGCGATCTGGACCAGAAACGATTTATTTTATTCAATATGGTAGCAGCGGTGACGACCTTGGTAACACTGGCCCAAGATGATATTGTGTTTTTCGTGTATGGTAAGCCAATACCATCTTCACAAGGTGTTTTTGCCCAGCCATGTTCAATAGCCGCTAGGAGACTACCGTCCTTGCCACGAAGTATTGCTACATATCCCATTACTTTGTTATCAACGGTATCAGCAATATGTCGAACAAATCGCTGGCTATTGATGTGTTTATTAAGATAAAAATTTTCGGTGTGAGGTGGATCATCGGGTAGGCACCCCGAACTTGCAACAAATGGATATATACTGGATAAACAAAAAATAAAATACAATATGTGTTTCATAATAAAAGCCCTGTCAGTTTGCAATATAGGTAATAACATCAGAAGGCAGAAATTCAATCGATATACGATTATTAGTCTGCGCTAAAATACATTTTTGAATCATTTTTAATCTTCTCTAGATCACTATTGTTTAATGTACATAGTTCCCTTATTACTTGATGTTAATTACTCACAAGCAAACTGTGACAAATTCACATTTTAAAAAATCGGATCAAATACAACATTGTCTCTTAATGCTCATTGAGCTGCCTGTAATGGTCAAGTTTTTTTGAAGGAAGGACAAAGCGGTATGTCCCTAATTGACCTTAATTTCAGTCGTACTTGAACCAACCTATGGACTTTCAGTCCATAGTCGTTGAGTTTTCGTGGTTTTTTAATGGTGAGTTTTGCTGTTTAAATGATGGAATTATGTGAAAGGTTTGTAATGGTCAATTTCTTTAAAATAATTGACCCCAATAAGCGGGTGAAAGCGTAAGATATTCGTTTACTCAATGTTATGGTTTTTAGTCGAAGATGTAGCAAGAATCGGGTCGATCGAGTAGGGCCAGACTTCCATAATATTTTCTCGTTGAAAAATAAGTTTGAGGAGATATTAAGAGTGAACTCACTATCAGAAAAAGTTGCCATTGTTACTGGTGCAAGCTCAGGAATAGGAAGGTCAACAGCCAGGTTGTTTGCTAAAGAGGGGGCTAAACTAGTTGTCGCAGCAAGGAGAAGATCCGAATTAAATAGTTTGGTTAAGGAAATTATAAGTGAAGGTGGTCAAGCCATCGCGATGTCAGGCGATGTTAAAGATGAGGAATACGCAAGAGGCTTGGTTGAACTGGCTAAAATGGAATTCGGCGGAGTAGATATTGCGTTTAATAATGCCGGAATTATTGGTGAAGGCGGCTCCATTTCTAGTGTCTCGCTAGAGCAATGGGAAGATACGATTAGAAATAATTTGACTAGTGCATTTCTCGGTGCAAAATATCAAGTTCCAGCAATGATTGAGCGCGGTCGGGGGTCTTTAATATTCACTTCTACATTTGTAGGGCACACTGTCGGATTGCCAGAAATGGCGGCTTATTCGGCGAGTAAGTCTGGGCTTATTGGCCTTACTCAATCATTGGCTGTGGAGCTTGGCCCTTCTGGAATTAGAGTTAATTCACTTCTTCCAGGTGGAACAGACACCCCAATGGGGAGATCATTTGCAAGTACTCCAGAGTCGTTAGCATTTGTGCAAGGGCTTCATGCATTGAAGCGAATGGCTTTACCGGAAGAAATAGCAGAATCTGCATTATATCTCGCATCTGACGCGTCAAGCTTTACAACGGGTACGGCAATGTTGGTTGATGGTGGTGTTTCTGTCAATAGAACCTAGTCTTCTGGTGGATGGGAACTCATTGGGGGAGTGATTGAGGATGACTGATTAGTATTATGTCTGACTATGAACGAATAGCTAAAGCGATATCTTTCATCAATGGCACAGTGAGAGAGCAGCCCACTCTGGATCAAATCTCAGCTCACTTAAACATGAGTCCCTTTCACTTTCAAAGGATGTTTTCCCGTTGGGTGGGTGTGACGCCAAAAAAGTATCTACAGATCCTCACTGTGGAAAGAGCCAAGATACTTCTGTCTGAATCCAAACCGTTACTTGAGGTGTCTGACTCATTAGGACTAAGTAGTGGGTCTAGGTTGTATGATCACTTTGTCAATTTAGAAGCGGTTACACCGGGAGAATATAAGAAGCGAGGTGAGGGGGTAGTGATCAGGCATGGGGTGCATACGACACCTTTTGGTGATGTATTTATTGCCCTTACTCAGCGAGGCATATGTAAATTTTCGTTCATTAATAATAGTGCGGCGCTTAGTCATTTAGATGGCTTAATAAAAGAATGGCCCTTAGCAGAGGTGCAAAAAGACAGCAAGAGTACATTTGACGTTGTGCAATCCATATTTTCAAATGATTATGGGTCGGATCGTCCGCTTTCACTTCATGTCATCGGCACAAACTTTCAAGTAAGTGTTTGGAGGGCATTACTACAAATTCCCCTAGGGGATGTTGTCAGCTATGGTCAAGTAGCTGAGTCGATAGGGAAGCCAAATTCGTCGAGGGCTGTTGGTACAGCGGTTGGTGCAAATCCTATTGCGTTTGTCATTCCGTGCCACCGAGTGATACAACAGAGTGGTAAGTTAGGTGGGTATCGCTGGGGCGAGACCAGAAAACATGCTATACACGCTTGGGAATCGGCAAGGCATGAGAAATAAATACCCGCTATGTTAGCAACACATAACTGTCGTTAGGACTGATCAAGAATAAAAGGATAAATTATGGATATCAAAGAAGACGAAAGAAAAAGAAATCAGCGAATACTGAAGATAGTCATTGGATATCCTTTTGCCTTGTTAATCATAGCAATTGCTTTAAATATTTTCGTATGGGATGTTAAACCGTTGACCATATCACTACCAACGATCGAATACATGCGCCCTCTAATCATTGCTACAGTGCTATTGATTATCAATCACACTTGGCTAATGACAGCAACAGAAATCGTTCGATCACGTTATAAGGTGTTCTCCACACCAGAAGAATGGACAACAAATAAAGTTAAACTAGAAGATACTCCTGAGGAAGGAATCCGTGAACTTAAACGTTGTCATGACACGCATCTGAATAATACAGAGAATATTATTTACTATGTTTTTTTGTGTTTAATTTTTATGCTTTGTTCCCCGCCAGTTTTGATTGCTGAAATATTAATCATTGGTTACGCTGCATCTAGAATAGGCTATACATACAGCTTTCTGTACGGAAAAGATGGGGCTAGAGGTTTATTTATGTCTCTAAGCTTACTGGCAATGTATAGCATGGCTTGTTATCTAGCAATCAGTCTATTAACATAATCAATACAAATTCGCCGAATGCATCAGTCGCCAAAACAGGAATCAAATACAATAATAATTCTTCGAATGCTCACTAAGCCTACTTATCTCTCATGCCAAGACCGCTAAGAATTAACTACGAGAATGCCTATTATCATGTGATTAATTGTGGTGCAGGTTGGCGAACGATATTTCATGGCGATAAATACTTCGAAGCTTTTTGAGAACACCAGAAGAAACGCATTGTCGTTTTGGTATTGAAATTCTGAGCTACTGCTTAATGAGTAATCATTATCATTTCTTGATTAAAACGCCCGAAGCAATTGGCTCGAGCAATACTCCATGGCAATGGTGTTTATACCCAGCTGCATAAACCTAGGGGCCACTATTCCGAGGTCGGTATAAAAAGCGAATAGGCAGTATTCCAACGATAATAGTCAACCACACCTTTTAAATTTATCTGATTATAAAAATAATTACTCGGTTTAAAGTCTTACAAAGTCAAGTAAATACTCCTAGCTTCAAGTAACAAAAACGCTTAATTCTAAAAATATTGGAACCAATTGCGTTTTGCTCACGTACTTATTTTGTGAAATCAATGATAATCAAGGGAGGGAGTGCTTTGAGTAGAAATCAATATTATGTCCGTGACAGCATTTTTATGTTAGTTGCTGTGGTTATGCTGGTTTTTTCTGTGAATGTTTTTGCAGGAAACTCTGTCATACGTTTTAATGAAGTCATGACAGGATTGAACGGTGATTCCAGTATCCAGTTTATTGAGGTTGTAGCGAGAGATAATCAGGAGCTGAGTTGGGGGCCGTCAACCAGTGGGGAACCGGGTCGAGCGATGCTGGTGTTTTATAATGCCAATGGCGAGGAAACTAGTCGCTATATTATTCCTGATAATCCTCGGGGCAGTGTCGACAATCCTGATACTATAGGAAATGAGTCCAATACGATATTATTTGCAACACAAGGATTTGTTGACTTATTAAATGCCAGCGTTGATTTTGTTATTCCTCCAGTTGTGCCGGCGAATAACGGTAAAATTTGTTTCAGAGATAACCCCGATAATTCTCAGGATGTCATCGATTTGTGTATATCCTACGGTGGAAAGAATTATTTTGGTGACACTGAGTCAGTTGATGCGGCAAATCAAAATGTCTTGTCCATTATGGATTCATCCAGCTTAAGTCGAAATAATCTTAACGACGCGACTTTTGGGCAGAACGGACATTTAAACGCAGACTTTATATTATCAACCCCTACACCTTCTAGCTCACAAGCGACAATTAACCTCTCAAATACTGCGTTGGAATTTGCCAGCAATTCTGTTGGCGAGACAAGCATGCCTACAGCGCTATCAATGGTTGAGCAAGGTAAAAACCTTTTTTTCAAGGAAACATTCAATGGCAATGGACGCACTTGTGATAATTGTCATAAAGAAGATGAAAAATTTGGTTTAACAGCGGAAAAAATTAATAGCTTGAGTCCGGACGATCCATTGTTCCGAAACGAGCAAAATATTAATACATTGATTGTGTCCAGCGAAGATTCAATGGGCTCTCTAACGCTGGAAATGGCAAAACCCAGTGATTACCAGGTTGGTGATACGATCACGGGAACCCTTGGTGGTTCGGCTAAAATTCTCGCGGTGGAGACTGTATTTAGCCCAGCTATTCAAAAGCATTATCTAGTCATTGATGGTCGATCACTTGACATACCCGACAATGTCATAAGTGACAGTGCAGGTAATTCGGGATTGTTAGTGAGTTTTCAGGAAGGTGATTTGAACGGACCAAACCCTGTGCACGGCACCACTAGTGGATTGGAAATCTCTGCATTTCTACGAGGTGATCGGGCACTGATTGTCGAAAATATCGATGGATTTACAGAGCGTGAAGTATTGCGAGGTTCACCATCTCTGATGAATCTGAAATTTACCGCACCCTATGGACTGAGCGCAGAGTTTCCCGATCTGCAATCTTTTTCGGCTGGCGCGATTGCACAGCATTTTCCAAGACGTATGAAACGAGAAGCTGGTGTTGATTTTCGAGTGGCAATCAGTGAAGAACTTAAGGCGTTAACCGTGTTTCAGGAATCATTAGTTTCTGTCTCAGATGAAAACTTTGATGATCTGAATTTGTTTGAGCGATTTATAACAACCGATCAGCAACGGCGCGGACGCGATTTATTTTTTGGTGAAGGGTTATGCGTTGCCTGTCATTTTGGAACTGTTTTAGCAGGTACGTTTGATGGCGATCCTGGAATTCGAGCACTCGATACAGGCGTTGCGAGATTGCAAATTAACCGGGATCAGGGTTTGCCCACGGAAGAGAGCATCGGAAGTCCTGAAAATTCTCGGGCATTTAGCGTTCCAACACTGTTTGATCTTGGAGAAACAGCACCTTTCTTTCATGATAATTCTGTAGCGACATTAGCCGACGCCATCGCATTTTATAGCAGTGATGCATTTGCTGCATCTCGCGAGGGGCAAATATTCGGTGCGATTCGAGCGGTGGGAATTCCCGAAAATGTCAGTGCAATAGAATCATTCCTGCTGGCACTCACTGAACCACCACCGGTTGGTCTAACGCCGGATAGCGTAGACTTTTTCAATACCGCAATCGGCGAAAGCAGCCATAGTAGCGTAACGATTTCCAATCTGGGAGATGAACCTCTGTCAATTAATTCGTTTCAATTTGGAGGAACAGATAAAAGTGATTTTCAGTTAGCTTATCCGGATCAGATTGCTCGTACCCTTTTACCGGGTGAAAGTTATGATATTGATATCGTATACACAGCGACCTCAATTGGCGATAAACAAGCCAGACTTGAGCTTAACGCGATGTTTGGTGAGAAAGAGTTCAAATTCAATATACCGCTAAATGGTTCACAAGGCGCGCCTGAAATTGTCATAGCTACCGAAGAAATCAGTTTTGGATCAGTGGATATTAATAGCGTCCTACCAGTTATACAGTTAGTCGAGATTAGTAATAGCTTAACCGCTGGTGCTCCGCTTAAAATCAGGGATTTAAAACTTGTGGGTAGTGATGCAGATCAATTTCAGTTGCTGCCAGGATTTAATCAGCCTCAATTGCGACCAGGTGAATCTCAGTTTATCGTCGTTTCTTTTGAGCCGACTAGTGTTGGTGAAAAAGAAGTTGAGCTTATGATTATTTCCAATGATCCGGAGTCGCCGGAAGAGGAAGCGGAGCTAACCGGTAATGTGGTAAACGGAAACCTGCCGGGACCTGCAATCAATGTCAATTTTATGGAAGTGGATTTTGGATCACAGGATGTCGATGCAGGACAAATTTTAACTCGAACCATTGAAATTAAAAACGAGGTGATTGCAGGAGCTGTGCTTGAGATTCACGAATTAAAATTATCAGGAGATGATGCAGATAATTTTGTTCTGTTGAATCGTATGGATCGCACCACGCTTCAACCCGGAGAATCATTGTTCGTTACTGTTGCTTTCGATCCGAAAAGTCTTGGTGAGAAAGAAGCAAAATTTAAAATAAAATCCAATGATCGAAAAAATGCTAAAGTCAAGGTCGAGCTTGAAGGTGAAGCGATCGATCAAAAGCTTGCAGATATTTTCATCAGGCCTACCGAGTTAACCGTTCGCCAGGGCGAAGTAGCAAATTTCACTGCATTGGGTTCGTTTAGCGATGGCACAGTCAGAGAGCTGAGCTTTGAGCGAAATATCAATATATTTTTCGAAGTGGGTAATCCGGAACTGGCATTTGGATTTGGTGGTGGAAATATTTTTGCTATAAACGCGGGAACAACAACGGTGACGGCCACGGCAAATGGTATCGCCAGTGATCCAGCGACCTTGATAATTACACCGCCACCCGCAATTGTCAGTTTTGAAATTACGCCATTAGAAATTAGCACTGAAGTTGGTGAAATTGTTTTTCTTGCAGCGATGGGTTTGCTTGAGGATGGCACCACAGAAAATGTTACGGATCGATTGACCTGGTCTTCTTCTGATCCAAACGTGGCGCGTGTTGAGTTTAGCGGATTTTTGTTGGCCTTAAATCCAGGGGTAACTACAATCACTGCGGTGAGCCAAACAGGTGTGAGAGAAAAAGCACCGGCAACAGTTACCGTTAATACACCACCGGCAATCATCGAGTTTGATATCACGCCACTATCGGTTAATCTTCCTCTAGGGCAAGCAATCATATTTACCGCATTTGGCTTGACAGAAGACGGTATATTCCGGGATGTTACTCGCCTAGTCAACTGGCAGTCGTCGAACGAAAATGTCGCTACAGCTGAGCAGGGTGGATTTGTTATTGCAACCGGGGTCGGTGTAGCGACGATTACCGCAGTCAGTCACAATGGTGTAAGTGCCAATGCACCGGCGACATTGCAAGTTTTCGAATTGACATTGCCATCACCGATTGTTGAATTCGACATAATCCCTGGTGATACGGAAATATCGCTTGGTGATGATGTGGGTTATTTTGCAACAGGTTTGTTGGAAGATGGTAGCCTGCAGGATGTCACCCGTTTTGTGCAATGGAGTTCATCGGACTCGACGGTTGCAGTAATAGATCGTGGCGGTTTTGCGATTTCCCTGAGCCCGGGAACGACAACCATTTCAGCCACAACCGAGAGTGGGATTAAAGCGAATAAAGATTCTTTGTTGACTGTGGTGGACGGACCTGTGGTTTCACCACCACGAGCAGATCAGCCAATTCTATGATGATGTAACACTGACCCGGCATTGATTTATATAATCACTGCCGGGTTGGATTATCGCTTCAGATTATTTTAGAACTGCATTAAGAATCTCTTCCTTGGAATTAAAATGGTATTGCAAATTATCTTTAGTAATGCCGTGTTGGGGGAAGGTTCAAACTTTGCCCAATAAGGCGTACCTTCAAATCGTGTCACGAGAAAATCCACAAGCGCTCTAACCCGTTGTGAAAGATGACGTTTTGGGGGGTAAATCGCGTTGGCATCAATTTGTCTTAGTGTGAATTCCTTGAGTAAAGGGAGTAAGGTTCTATTTTAAATTTCTTTATCGATAATGAAGGTGGATAAATAAACGATTCTCTGCTCATTCACTACGGCATCCCGAAGGAATTCGCCAACACTGGCTTTTAATTGAGGGTTGATTGTAATTATAAACTTTGGATAATTCATCGAGTGATTGGGGTGTGTCGTGTTTTGCTAGATAATCTGACCTCGCACAAAGCATATGTTGAAGAGGCGCAATTTGGCGTGCGATTAAACTGGAGTCGGGCAAGCGAGCAATTCGAATGGCGAGATCAAAACCTTCCTGTATTAAATCTAATTCGCGATCATTAAAATCTAAATTAAATTCTATTCGTGGATGGGCGAGTAAAAAATCATATATGGCTGGCTCCATGTGTATTATGCCGAAACTTGATGGTAGCGCTATTTTTAAACTGCCTTGCAATTCACCATGTGCTTGCGATGTGGCGAGTTCTGCTTCAATTACATCTTCAATTATTCGTACAGATTGCTGATAAAAGGTTCGTCCTGTATTGCTAAAGTTTAGAGTCGCAGACTCACTTTAAAGCCAGTTTTTGCTTCAATTTGTTCACCCTTTCAAACGCGATCAATGACTACTTCACCCAGAATAACAAGCTTTAACGTCATTTTTGTTATGCCTTG
>Ga0316207_10005016_pt1 | contig 11182 bp, 9 predicted proteins | sample 6weekpyrite_MG_FD_204943 | JGI IMG/M metagenome (GOLD analysis project Ga0316207, IMG submission 204943) | Microbial mat bacterial communities from mineral coupon in-situ incubated in ocean water Damariscotta River, Maine, United States -... | ecosystem: Environmental > Aquatic > Marine >...
AAAAAATTCACTGGCAAACCTGAACATGTTGTTAACTACCTGTTTATGGTCGCTGAAGACCTGCGTGAAATTATGGCACAATTAGGTTTCCGCACTATCAATGAAATGATTGGTCGTGTTGATTGCCTTGAACAGGCGACCGATTCTGAGCACTGGAAACAAAGCGGCATAGATTTAAATATGCTACTAACGCCCGCTGAAAAACCACATGAAAATGTGGAAGTACATCAAACCATTAAGCAGGACCATGGTTTAGATAAAGCACTGGACAATCAGCTAATCGAGTTAGCTAAAGACGCATTAGAATCGGGTAAAAAAGTTGAAATTAATCTACCGGTTATTAATATCAACCGCGTAGTTGGCACGATGCTATCTAATGAAGTTGCTAAAAAATATGGCTCTGAATTATTAGCAGATGACACCATTACAATAAAACTCACCGGCTCTGCGGGTCAATCTTTAGGTGCTTTCCTTGCTAAAGGCATTTCCATTGAAGTTGAGGGTGACGCCAATGACTATGTTGGTAAAGGCTTAAGTGGCGGACGTGTTATTGTAGCCCCCGCAAAAAATAGCACCTTCATTGCTGAAGAAAATATTATTGTTGGTAACGTTTGCTTATACGGCGCAACATCTGGTGAAGCCTATTTCCGCGGCATTGCGGCAGAACGTTTCTGCGTAAGAAACTCTGGGGCAACGGCAGTTGTTGAAGGCATTGGTGACCACGGCTGTGAATATATGACCGGTGGACGTATAGCAGTACTCGGTTCAATTGGGCGTAACTTTGCAGCAGGCATGAGTGGCGGTATTGCTTACATCTGGGACCATGCAGGTGAACTTTCAACGAAATGTAATATGGGCATGGTTGAGCTGGAAAATGTTTCGATCGATGAAGATATCAGTGAATTAAAAACCATGATTGAAAACCATCTTAAGTACACAGGTTCTGCTGTTGCAGATCGTTTGCTAAAAGACTGGGACGGAGCTTTAAGTCAGTTTGTAAAAGTAATGCCTACGGATTACAAACGGGTACTTGAAGAGCAAAAGAAAAAAGCGAATGCAGCGTGATTGGCAGCTTAAGTTATTTTTAAAAGATACAAAGAAAAAGAAAACGCGAGTGAACGCAAATAACCGCGAATAAACGCTATTATTTAATAACACTTCGTCATACCTGAATACTTCTATCGGGAATCCAACGACTTAAAATTAAGACACTGGACTCCTGCTCGAAAGCCTACTGGAATGACAAGCAGGTTTTATAAAATAATTAGCATTTATTCGCGGTTATTCGCGTCCATTTGGGTTAAATCTTTTATACAAAAGGTTAAAGAGAAACAATGGGCAAAGTAACAGGTTTTAAAGAATTCGATCGCAAGACAGCACCTTACCGTGAAGTCACTGAGCGCCTGAAAGATTTCAATGAAATTTATACAGAGCATGATGAACAGCACCTGATCACCCAGGGCGCACGTTGCATGGATTGCGGCATTCCTTTCTGCCAGTCAAACGATGGCTGCCCGGTTGATAACCTGATTCCTGAATGGAATGACCTGGTTTATAACAATCGCTGGGAAGACGCAAATGCGCGCTTACACCACACTAACAACTTTCCTGAATTCACAGGACGCGTATGCCCAGCTCCCTGTGAAGGAGCATGCGTATTAGGTGTAACCAACCCTGCGGTTACCATAAAAAATATTGAATGCGCCATTGTTGATCGCGCTTTTGATGAAGGCTGGATTAAAGCGCAGACACCTGAAACCCGTAGCGGAAAAAAAGTTGCAGTCGTAGGTTCAGGCCCTGCGGGGATGGCCGCTGCCCAGGAATTAAATCGCTCAGGTCATACCGTTACAGTTTACGAACGTGCCGATCGTATCGGTGGCCTGTTAATGTATGGCATACCTAATATGAAACTGGACAAGAGCATCATTGATCGCCGGGTTCAGTTAATGAAAGACGAAGGCGTTGAGTTTAAAACCAATGCGGATGTTGGCAATAACATTGATGTTAAAGAACTCAAACAAAATACCGATGCCATTTTATTTGCCACAGGCTCAACCACCCCCCGTGATTTACCTGTAGATGGTCGCGAGTTAAATGGCGTTCATTTTGCAATGGATTTTTTAACTGCAAACACTAAAAGCCTGCTAGATTCTAATTTGCAAGATGGTAATTTTATTAGCGCAAAAGATAAACATGTAGTGGTTATTGGTGGTGGAGACACAGGCACTGACTGTATTGGCACATCTTTGCGCCACGGTTGCAAATCCGTTGTTAACTTCGAATTAATGCCAACACCACCTGAAACCCGCGCAGAAAATAATCCCTGGCCCGCATGGCCACACATTTATCGTGTTGATTATGGTCACGAAGAAGCACAGAAAATACAGGGCGAAGATCCTCGTACTTATTGCGTATTAAGCAAAGGCTTTTCTGGTACTGATGGCAATATAACTAGCGTTAAAACCATTGAAGTTAAATGGTATAGTGATGAAGAAACAGGGCAATGGAAAATGCAGGAAGTTGCCGGATCAGAAAAAGAGTGGCCCGCTGATTTAGTTTTACTGGCCATGGGCTTCACTGGCCCCGAACATTATGTAAGCGATGCTTTAGGAATAGCTTACGACGAGCGCTCTAATTATTTGGCTGAATATGAAAAATATACCACTAACATTGAAGGCGTTTATGCGGCAGGAGATTGTCGTCGCGGACAATCATTAGTGGTTTGGGGAATTAACGAAGGACGCCAGGCAGCAGTTGAAATAGATCGTTATTTAACAAAATAGTTTTCATCCGATAAAGCATGGCACGATACCATTAAAAGGCACTCCTGCTCATCTTAATTATTTTAATAAGACACTGCACTTGCTGTGCATAAAAAAGCAGCTCTAATACTAGAGCTGCTTTTTTATGTGATGTTTACTTTAGGAAAAACTTAAAAAGTTTTAACTGTCAGCTCATCTTTTGTTGCTGGAACAAAACCATATGATTTATAAATATCCTGCGCTTTAGCTGTTGCAAGATACTTTAAGAAAGTTGCTGCATTGTCCTGGTTTTTACCCTTCTTCAATACACCTATTGCATAGGCTACTTTTTCCTGCTTGTTAAGTGGCGCCTTAATTGCTACACCATCAATGTTACGGCCTTCAGCTTTTGCATGAGCTACTTCTGTCGTCCATACTATACCTACATCGGCCTGGTTATTTTCAATGCGGTATGGTGTTTCACGATGATGACGCTCTGTAAACCAGGTTTTTTCCGGTACTGCCCAACATTTTTTACATTTTTTACCACCCGTAACTTTGTCGTGAATTTTTAAATCTTTTAGCATTTCACTACCATAAAATTTAAAAATACCTTCAGTTAATGGGTTAGGATGTGACTGTACAAGATCATCTCTTCCAAGATCTGCCGCACCCTTAATGTTCTTAGGGTTACCTCTAGCCACCATTAACTCAAGCTTATTATGTGTATAAATAATATGCTTATCGAGTATGCCTTTTTTATTAAGCTTCTTAAGGTGATTTATTTTAACACTGGCGTATAAGTCAGGTGTCATTGAGGTTTTTTCACCATTAATTTCACCTTGCTTTAACAGCTGCTTTTTCAGAATTTGTCCGGGGGGAATTGTTTCAACATAAACAGTTTTTATATTTTTATTCTTTGATTGAAAATCCTTTATCAACTCTTCCATTACCATAAACTGATTACCTGCCAGATACATAACCAGATCAGATGTATAAGAGTTAGCAATTTTTCCATATTCTATATCCCCATTAACATGGAAAGTACGGTAGTCATGCCCATGACCAGCATCTTTAGCATTGACCATAGAGGATGCAACAATCAATAATAGCGTTGAAAACATTACAACTAAGGGTGTTCTATTCATCTTTAATCTCCAATAATATTTTTTATTTTTTAACCATCTATATTTAGACGATTATGGCGTAATATTATTCCATTTTTTAAGTAATTTTGTAAAAAATATATTAATATATTGAAAATTTAATATTTTGAGTTGTTTTTATCGTTTAACTAACACACTAACTTAATGAGGTATATATGTGTAAACCCCTACTTTCTGTTATTTTTTTTATCGCCCTGTTCTTAACTCAAACTTTAAGCTATGCGGAACCTGCCGGGCTTATAAGTAAGGCAAGTAAGTTCAGTGTCACTAAAACTATAGACAAGCTTGAAGCAGTACTAAAAAAGAAAGGCATCACGGTTATTACCCGGTGGAGCCATAGTGAACGCGCGGATGGCGTAGGCATTAAACTCAGGCCAACTGAACTCATTTTATTTGGTAACCCAAAACTGGGTAGTCATTTATTTACATCACAGCAAACATCAGGCATTGATTTACCTCTGAAGGCACTAGCCTGGAAAGATGAAAAAGGACAGGTCTGGTTAAGTTACAATGATCCTGCATACATAACTCAACGTCATGGCATTAAGGACAGACAAAAAATAGTTGATAAGATGACAGGTGCGCTAAACAAATTCACCAATATAGCTATCGGTAAATAAACCTATGTTTAACCTAAATTAATATGAACTTCGGTTGACAAAAAAATGCTCAATCCTGATAAAAATGGATCGAGCATTTTTATAATTTGCTTAGTATAACTACTAGTAGAAAAACTACATTAAATCTTTATATATGACCAGCCATCATGAATACGTAGCACCACCTGATCAATAGCAGTCGCCCCCTCGTGAACTGCATTAATCAATTCAGGCTCAATACCCTGCTCACGTAAACGCTCTACTGCATTACTACAGGCTATAAATTTGATATTGGGATATTCATTGCTCAAGTGTTTAACTCGTTGGGCATAAGGTGAGGCATCTTCACGAAACAGATCCAGACCACCCGCATTAGCGATTACCTCTAATTCGATATTCTGGTTTGTATTTTCGTAATTCGCCAACAGGGCCTCAGCCTGGTCCAGCGTCTGTTTGAATTTACCTTTATCCCGTACACTGATATGCAATATATACTTTCCAGGTTGTTCAGCAATTACCTGCATACTTGGACTTAACGAGGCTGTTTCCAACATCCCAGGCTCATTATGCATTCTGTCACTACTAATCCAGCCGCCAGAAAAGGCCAGTAACAAAAACACTGCATAAGCAGCCACACGATAATTACCTGATGCATATTGCGGTTTTGCAGGTGGCTCTATATTTTTATATGCATGCTGTAATTGTAATTTCAGTGCATATAACTCATCTAGCGTGTGTTGTAATTCAATGTCATTCTGTAGCACTCGTTCAAAGTCTGTTTTTTCAGTGCCCTGTAATTCACCATCAGCGTAGGCATTGATAATTTCATTAGAAAACTTCATTACTATTTCACCATCCTTAATTTATTTACAGCCCCTTTATCCTGGGCCTTAAATCCTGCAAGTGATTGATTTCTCTGCTCTATACGACTTTTCCTGATGCTCTTACTCAATGCGACTCTAGCCCTGTTTAATCGGCTCATCACCGTGCCAATAGGTATCTGGAGTATATCTACGACTTCACCGTAACTCAGCCCCTCCAGGTCAACCAGGCTCACCACCTGCCTGTGTGCATTAGGCAATTTAGCCATGCCTTGTGATACCATCTGGTCTATTTGTAGCAGCAACATTTCATGCTCAGGCGAATCATTGCCACTGATTACTATTTGCTCAATATCCTCACTGGGACGTGTTTTACGCAAATAACCCAACCAGGCATTATTTAATATGGCGTACATCCAGCCATCAAATGCAGCCTCATCTTTTAGCTGGTCAATTTTCTGTAATGCCTTCATCTGCGCTTCCTGCACCAGATCATCCGCCAGCATCTCATCATGACACCACGCATAGGCCATTCGATAAAGCTTAGTCCGACTTTGCTCAATACGTTTCACCAAAGCGACTTTACGGCAAGCCAACCTTAAAAATGTCACCATTTACATCTCTCATTACAACTTTGGGCTGCTATTATATCAGACGAGTAAGGGATATATTCTATTCCATTTATATTTGTTAAAAAAATTGGAATATTTTTACAATATGCTACATCTCTATACTTATACAATAATTAATACATGAGGAAACCCTTTAAATGAAACGTCTAAACATACTATTAATGCTAATTCTTAGCTTAACTTCTTTAAATCTGCTTGCTGAGACTTCAAGCAAACCATTCGCAGAGAAAAAAGTGGTTTTACAAATTAGTGACCCCAACCCTTTCAAACAGACACTCGTATTAAATGTAGCTAATAACTTGATCAAGCACTATGGCCCAGATAAGGTTGACGTGGAGATTGTTGCTTTTGGCCCGGGTCTACGTTTGCTAATGGATGGCAACTCAAACACTTCACGTATTAGTGGCTTGAGTGGTAGTGGTGTACGATTTGCGGCATGCAAAAACACGATTGCAGCATTTTCTAAAAATCTGGGACATAAACCAAAGCTCGTTCCACAGGCCACACCTGTTAATGCTGGAGTGGTTCGTATCATCGATCTCACAAGTGAAGGTTATACCCTGGTTAAGCCATAATAAAATACTAAATATAATAAAGAATAAAAGAGGAAAAACTTAATGAACATGAAAAAAGTTACAATGCTGGCTGGGCTGGCTTTAATGAGCACCCAAACCTATGCAGCCAACTGGCTTGCATTACAGGGCACTGAGAAACCTAACGCGGCTCCACGTGCTAAAGTTTGGGGTTTTATACAGCCTGAATACCAGAGAACTGATGGCACTAAAATCCCAGCTGGCGGATTTTCTGGCCAGAACATGTCTCCAAACATGATAAAGCCTGATAACAAGTCAAATGAAACATTTAACATTCGTCGTGCCCGTATTGGTGTTCGCGGCACCGGCTTCCCCCTTGATGATAAAGTTAACTATTTTTTCCTGGCAGAATTTGGTAATAACGGTGTAACTAAACTGGGTAAAACCGGTGTGGCGGCAACTGACGCCAGTATCACTTTAAATCATATTCCCGGCGCTCGCATTCGTGTAGGTTTATTTAAAACACCTACTGCTGAAGAAGGCCTGCAGGCAATTCATGTATTTAACTATGTAAACTTCACTAATGTAACCAACCAGATGCTGTTAGAGCGCTTTACTGATGGTGATGGTTCTAGCACGGGTGTTAATGGCATTACCCAATCTGTCGGCGCATTCCGTGACCAGGGTATCCAGGTATTTGATACTTTCAAGGTTAACAAATGGGAACACAGCTACGCATTAATGTATGGCAATGGTAACGGCATTAATTTTGGTGACAATGATAATAATAAAGATACGTATGTTTACTGGTCATCTGAATTAGTATTTGGTGGTAAGGGCGGACGTCGCCAGGGACTGAAAATGTTCGCCTGGAACCAGGATGGCACGCGTACTTTATCTGGTGCTAATAACTCAGGTGGTGCAGGTGAATATGACCGTACTCGTAGTGGCTTAGGTGTAACCTTTTCTAAAGGCAAATATCGAGCAGCAGCTGAATACATTACGGCTGACGGCATGATCTTTAACGGTTCTGATGGTGCAGCTGTTCCTGGCTCTAGAAACAATGCAGATACTGCAAATGCTTCAGTTAATGTACTAACTGATAACGAAGCTGACGGTTACTATGTAGACTTTGGTTATAAAGTATTACCTAAACTGGAACTGGATCTTCGCTATGATGTATTAAATCGTGGTACAGATGGCGCGGCCACCATCGAACGTACTTTTGATACGGTTACGGTTGGCGCACAATATTTCTTTAACAAAAAAAGCCGCATCACGTTCAACTATGAGATCCGTAACCAGGATGCTCCAGGTTTCTCTGATACAGCACCCCCAAATCAAATTGCCGATGCTTTAGATGATAGATTATCACTACAACTACTAGCCATATTCTAATAGCTATAATAATAATAAATTGATAGGAAACGTTTACCTCCCTCTTATGAGGGAGGTTTTTTTCTTCTGCTTCCAGGCAATCAAAGCCAGTACTTAAGGCACATTTCAATATAGATTTCTATACCTGCTACAACAAGCCCCTCCCCTACGCAGTAATACACTTTAACTCCCAAGCAGCATAATATTTAACTCAATAGGGTTAAATATACACCTGTGAAACCACCTCCCCTGTGGCAAAATACGCATATGGCAGGCCGCATTCCCCAGCAATTCATCGATGACCTTATAAACCGCGCAGATATTGTTGACGTTGTGGACTCGCGCGTGGCCTTAAAAAAACGCGGCAAAGAACATATTGCCTGCTGCCCATTCCACAATGAAAAAAGCCCCTCTTTTACCGTAAGCCAGAGCAAGCAATTTTACCATTGTTTTGGTTGTGGCGCCCATGGCACTGTATTAGGCTTTATTATGGAATATGAGCGCCTGGATTTTGTTGATGCCATTGAGGTACTGGCAGCTGAATATCATATCGAAGTACCTCGCGAGCAGGGCAATTTCACACCACAACAGGACGACAAAAAGCCACTCTATGAAGTTTTAGATAAGGCCGCTGTCAGTTTTGCAAATGAATTAAAAAAAACACCCCGCGCAGTGGATTACCTGAAACAACGGGGACTCAGTGGTGAAATTGCCAAAGACTTTCAAATGGGTTACGCGCCGGATAGCTGGGATTTTATCATAGGCCAGTTCGGTAACAGTAATGAAGGTAAGGCCGCCTGTTTGAAATCGGGTTTAAGCATCGAAAAAAATCCACAAAAACAGTATGACCGTTTTCGTGACCGCATCATGTTTCCAATTCGAGACCGTAGAGGACGCACTATTGGTTTTGGTGGACGCATACTGGATAAAGGCGAACCCAAATATTTAAATTCGCCGGAAACCCCGGTGTTTCATAAAGGTGAAGAACTTTATGGTTTGTATGAGGCTCGTCAGGCGGTAAAAGATTTAAATCGCATCGTGATTGTTGAGGGCTATATGGATGTGGTCGCGCTAGCGCAACACGGCATTAGATACGCGGTAGCCACGTTGGGCACAGCAACTTCCAGCACACAGATATCTAAATTATTTCGCATAGTTCCCGAATTAATTTTTTGTTATGACGGTGATGCCGCCGGAAAAAAAGCAGCCTGGCGCGCCCTGGAAAACTCACTCTCCGTTTTACGCGACGGGGTACAGGCACGTTTTTTATTTTTACCCGATGGTGAAGACCCGGACACTTTAGTTCGGCAGGAAGGGCAGCAGGCATTTGAACATCGCTTGAGCAATGCGACCCCACTGGCCGATTTTATGCTCCAGCATTTAGCTGAGGACCTGGATTTAACATCCGCTGATGGCTGTGGTCGCCTGTCTGAAAAAGCCAAACCTTTAATTGGTAAAATTGCCGATGGGGTTTTTAAAGACCTCCTAATTAACCAGCTTTCAAAAATGATTGGTTTATCCAGCTCCAATTTACAGCAACATATTCCGGAATCACCGTCACAATCTCACACTCAAGTAAACCCAAACAACAGAAAACCTGTTTCACCCAAATACCAGATAACAATGACACCCACTCGCCTGGCAATTGCACTTTTACTACAATTTCCTTCACTTGCAAAAGAATGTGAAATTCCCGAACAATTGCACTCATCTGACATGCCAGGCTTAGGTTTATTGATTAAAATACACAATACTATTTTGCAAACTGAAACCAGCTCTCCGTCTGTATTACTGGAACGCTGGCGAAATACAGATGATGCAGCGGTAATTAATAAATTAATGCAATTAGATATACCGGAAGCTGCGAAAGAAACACAACTGGCCTCATTAAAAGATGCATTTAATAATCTGCTGCAAAAACACAAAGACATGCGCTTACAGGAATTGCTTAACAAAAGTCGCACATCCGAACTCAGCGCAGAAGAAAAAACTGAATTAAGCGAACTCTACCAGGCTTAGTTATTAAAAAAACGCCTGGCAAGTTACTTTGCCATGGTACATCTCCATCGGGGAAAGAGCTTGCTTTTTAAGCTCTTTCCCCGATGGAGATGTACCATAACTGAGTAACGTGCTTACCTCCCCCTTGCTAAAACCGTTACCCCACCAATAACCAGACTGATTCCAATAACATGAAAAAAAGTAAACGGTTCATCTAAAAGCCACACTGCTAATACTATTGTCACCATGGGCCCGAGAGTACCAATCACGCCCGTTTGTGCGGGCCCAATTTTCGCTATCGCTTCCGCTAACATAAAGCTGGGAATTACCGTGCTAAATACTGCCAGCAAAACAATCCACAACCAGGCTAATGATGTAATTAAAAGGCCACTATAATTAAAAAATACGGCGTAATATAACAGTACAAAAACACTGGAAACAATCATCGCAATACTGGTAAACCACAAACTCCCCACCTGATGAATGACTTTTTTCCCCATTAACACATACAGTGAAAAACTCAGCGCGGCTAAAAACACCAGCAATGTACCAAACCCGGTATTTTCACCTGAAAGTGATAACTCCTGATTGAAAACGAGCCAGATACCTGCATAGGTAATAATGAGGGCTGCAACAATGTGCCTGGTTAAAGGTGTTTTAAAAAAAACAGCACCAAGCACGGCAACTAATATCGGGTAACTAAAAAGCGTCAACCTTTCCAGTTGAGCGGAAATAAATTCCATCCCTTTTAAATCTAACCATGATGATAAAAAATACCCAATAAAGCCCAGAAATATTATTTTAACCATATTTTTTTGCAGGCATTGCGGCAGTTTATCTGGCATACGCAATAGCCAGGCTAAAATTGCCAGATAAATCGGCAAGGCAACGGCCATTCTCAGCATGAGAACACTGTCTGCATTCAGGCCCTCAAGATAAGCCAGCTTTATAAAAATTGATTTGAGTGAAAATAGTGCGGTGCCTGTTATGGCCAGTAAGAAACCGAGCGCTTTTGGAGACAGCTGTAAAGATTTATTGTATTGCATGATGTGACTGGTGATTTAAGGGCCGTAAATTAGCCCCCCCTTTTAATCCGTTGATTAATTTATTTTTCAAGTAGTTTACTACTAAGCCCACATAATAATTGTCAAAATTAGCCATTTCATATCTTTTGGACTATACTCTCTGTCCGCACTAAGGAGCGCTGCAGCAGATCTCTCTGTCAGGCTTGGTGCATCAATTTTAAACGGCGCTCATTTATTAGTCTCTAGCTTGGCTATAAATGGGTGCGGATCTACACTCGGCATAAACGCCA
>Ga0316207_10005017_pt1 | contig 11177 bp, 8 predicted proteins | sample 6weekpyrite_MG_FD_204943 | JGI IMG/M metagenome (GOLD analysis project Ga0316207, IMG submission 204943) | Microbial mat bacterial communities from mineral coupon in-situ incubated in ocean water Damariscotta River, Maine, United States -... | ecosystem: Environmental > Aquatic > Marine >...
TCAATAAAGCATGGCTGAGTTTTTATCATCAGCAAAATGCTGACATTGATAACGTGACTAACTTGTTTGATTTTTTATTTAATTTGCAAGATTCATCACAAAACAATAGTACTCAACAAGACACATTGTCGGTAATTTTAATGTCGCTGCAACAACAAGCTCTTTTTAGTAATAATGAGCAAGATTATGACTTACAACAACGGTTAGAAAAATCAGCAAATGTTCCAAATGATTGGCAACAACGAGCGGCAAAACTTGAGCCAATGGCAAGTTTTAGAACCCAAGCAACAATCAATGGCATAAAAAGAACATTCTACAGTGTTAACAGTACCGTTGGAGCACTAGGTCCTACCGCCTATGCTTCAGCGCCGCAATTAACCATTAACACTTTATTTCCTGAAGACGATAATTTTAACTTATGTGGTTTTATTGAAGATGATATTAAACACCCGCTTTTATTTTATTAACACTCAATAAAACTAACCTTGTAAAACATGATGGCACTGCGCAATGATAGATAAAGCGATTGATTCAGGCAAGTCGCCAACAATTTGATCACTGCCTGCTGGGCCATGTACTTTCTCAGCAAAACTTTGAGGTACACCTGCCATAGTCATCACTTCTGCTTTTCTAGTTGCAGGCCCTAACAGTGCTATATATTTTGCTTGCGGCGCATCGCTAAGTTGCTTTATCCACTGGGCATCTATATTTTTATTATGGCTCATACAAACAAAAGCATCGGCCAAGCGAAAGCCTTTATGCTTGGCAGCCAATTCAGGTGTTAAATTTAAAACATTTTTAGCTTTAGCAAAGTTAGTTGCTCGTCCATAACCGACACGATGATCTACTATGGTCACAAGCCAACCTAAAGTGGCAGCTATTTCCGCTAACGGCTGTGCATCTAAACCGCCACCCAGTACCCATAAATGTTTAGGTGGATTAAGCCTTACCATTGCCCAGTGGTTATCACCAATAATGTCTGTAGTTTGTCGCTGTGGTAATTGCAGCTTTAGCTTTTCAAAATCAAGTAATAATTGGCTTTTGCTATTATCATCAGCAGTATCAAAAAGCTGTTCTCCTTGTTCATCAAACAAACCCCAATGGTTCATATGCTCTTGGGTTGCGGCTTGAAAACATTGTAGTAAATAACTCACTTGTTTATTTTTCATGCGCTGATAAAGCAGAACTAATAACTGATGATGTTTAGGTGATATTGCTTGAATTAGCACACCTATTTGTCCGTTACAACCTAAGCCTAAACTAGCCGCAAAGCTTTCTTCATCGGCGGTGTCGTAAATAACATAATCTGCTTGTCCCATTTGCCAAGCTTTTTGCGCTCGACGGATCACATCAGACTCTAGACAGCCACCACTTACCAAACCATAGCTTTGCCCTAGTGGGCTAATTATCATCATAGCGCCCGGCCAACGGTAGCTAGAGCCGGTACGCGTTACTACTGAAGCACACGACCATTGCCCGTTAGTTTGTTGTAACGCGTATTGTGCTAAGTACTGTTCAAGTAAGTGATAAAGGTGATTCATCGATGTAAATTTTTCCTAAAAATAAAGCGTTTACCCTGTTGGTAGACACGATTGAATTCATAATACCTCAAAACTACACAGACAAAAATCACGCAGATAAAAAACAATAGTTTTACAAAGACTAAACTTTACTTTAATAGGTTTATATTTAACCTTGTTAATATTTACGATTAAATTAGCCAACAGAAAATAATGAGAGATGGCTAACGTGAGTAATGTAACTAATAATAGTTTTAGTACAATCAAAAATAATACGTGTGTCGACAGTAAAAACAAGCTCGGTTTTTGTAAAAGTACAAATCACCATATGCTAAAGCAACATCCACAATTTGCTAAAAGTTATAATGCACTCCATGCTCGTCCCTTTTTCACTTCAACCACTCCCTTAAGTATTTCTCATATCGCTTTTCTCCATGAAAATAAGGTGAGTCAGCAACAAGAGTTGTCACACTTAAGCGAACTTTGTGAATATTTTAGCATTGAACCACCTTTGATAAATGACTCCTGTTTTTATCAAAGCTTTGGTGAGTTTGAACTACGTTGGGAGCGCCATACCGAATTTAGCAGTTACACCTTTCTTATCACTAAAAAGCAATCAAAGCCTTTTGAACGCTTGGCAATTAATACTATTCCTAATGAATGGCTCAAAGCTATTCCAAGTGAAATGATAGCCGCCGTTCATATAGAGATGCTTGAGGAAAATAAAAACAGTTTAAATCGAGAGTATCTACGTACCTATTTTGAAGGAGAACGTTTAATTGGCTCTGAACTACGTAACAATGACGCCATTATTTGGAGTGCCTTTAGGCTGCACAAAGATAACTTTAATCGGATTCTTATTTTTAATAACAATCTTAATGAATGCCAAAGTGGTCGAGTTTTAAGGGCTTTATTAGAGTTAGAAACTTATCGAAATATGACTTTACTGGCATTTCCGCTAGCACAGAAAATTAGTACGCGTGTTAGTGAGTTAGAAGTTGAATTAGCCCGTCTTGTAAGAGAACTAGAATCACGAAATAATACTAAAGACGAAAAACTATTACTTAATAAACTATCGAAAATGGCTGCAGAAATTGCAGAGTTAATAGCCTTCTCTCGCTATCGTTTAGATGCTAGCTGCGCTTATTATCAAATGGTACAAAGTCGTTTGGCAGAGCTTGAAGAGAACGAAATAGATAAAATACAAACCATGGCAACTTTTATTGAACGCAGGTTAACGCCATCACATCGCACAGTACAAGCAGCTAAACGTCGCCTTGATGATCTTTCACAGCGAGTTGATAGAGCCAGTGACTTCCTTAGAACACGCATCAATATGGTTATTGAGGCACAAAACCAAGCCTTGTTAAAATCAATGAACCGACGTGCACAAATGCAGTTTAGTTTACAAGAAACCGTTGAGGGTTTATCTGTTGTTGTGATCAGTTATTATATATTAGCTTTATGTCAGTATCTTTTACATGCTATCAACAGTTTTGGTTTTAGGCTTTATATTGACAGAATAACCGCTATTCTAATGCCTGTTGTACTCACAGGAGTTTGGTTTTCATTAAGACAAATTAAAAAGCGGTTAAAAGCAAATACATGACTTATAAACCTGACATGTCAAATATCACTAATCCATTTACATTAAGGTATTAAGTTATACTCACTAAACCACTTATGTAGCACTATCACTTTTGGCAAACATGACAATACCACCTTTTATTAATATTAAAGCTAAAGCTAATCACCATGCAGTTTTTTTAATATTACTTGCCATAGTTATTTTTATTATCACGTTAATCGTCAGTCACTATTATTGGCGTAGCTACCGTTTAACCTTGATTTTTATTTATCTATTAACTTTAGTTATTCTATTTAGTGGACTCTTAAAACGTACTGAGCCAAGTGTTAGCGTTAAGTTAACCCCACAACATCTTCATTATTCTCATCGCCATGGCAATTGGAGACTAAGTTGGCCACAGATACAAAACATTAACACCATTAATGAAGTAGTTGGTTTTTCAACCCTAGTATTACCTTACCTAGGTATAAAACTTAAAAGTGTTGAGGTGCTAGCAGAGCAAATATCACCGCGTTTAGCTAACCGATTGATTCATGAACAACGTCCGTTGTTGGCTTTTTGTCTTGCTCAGAGTTTACTGTCATTAGAAGAAGTTCAACTCAATTTTAATCCCTACCTCTTAGCGTCAGGAACAGTAATTAAAGGCCCGCTCGCCGCTTTTTTACATCACTGCCAAATTTTGCATAAAGGACTGGGCTATCATTTGTATATTCCTGAGTCGAGTACAGACCGAGAAATAGATGATTTTTGTCAGCTATTAAAACAGTGCCAATACTACTCGACTAATTACGATATTAGTAAAGATTAACTTAGTGGTTCTATACAACTCATTGAGTTTCATACATATTAAAACTGCATTTCGGGTACATGTTCCGGTACTATTAACTCACCCGCAGTCAACTGAATGATTTCTGCCACACTGACACCCGGGGCGCGCTCTAACAAATGAAATTTACCCTCTTTTATTTCGATAAAAGCCAAATCGGTTAATACTTTTTTAATACAGCTTTTACCTGTTAGTGGTAAAGTACAGCTACTTAATAGCTTTGATTCACCATGTTTAGAAGCATGAGTCATGGTGACAATTATGTTATCTGCACCTGCTACTAAGTCCATGGCGCCACCCATACCTTTAATTAGTTTTCCGGGGATCATATAAGAGGCTATATTGCCATTAACATCAACTTCAAAAGCGCCTAGAACCGTTAAGTCGACATGACCGCCACGGATCATGGCAAAAGATTCTGCGCTGTCAAAAACTGAAGCACCTGTTGCCATAGTCACCGTTTGTTTACCCGCATTGATTAAATCGGCATCTATTTCTGCTTCAGTTGGAAATTGTCCCATACCAAGTAAACCATTTTCTGATTGCAGCATTACATCGATTCCTTCTGGAACAAAATTAGCCACTAAGGTGGGAATGCCTATGCCTAAGTTAACGTAATAGCCATCTTTTAATTCTTGTGCGACACGTTGAGCAATTTGATCTCTTGTTAATGCCATTATTTTTTCTCCTTTGCAGTAACTACGCAGCTTATTGCCATTTCGCCCAGTTTTGTTGTCAAAAGTACTCATTGACTAGCGTCAACTCCGTGCTTTCTCCTAAAACTTGAACAAACTGGCTGCAATCTTTGCAGTTACAATTATACCGATTAGTCAATATTGTTTGTGCGAATAGTACGTTGCTCAATACGTTTTTCAAAAGAGCCTTGAATGAGCCGATTCACATAAATACCGGGCGTATGAATTTCATTTGGATTAAGCTCGCCGGGCTCGACAATTTGTTCCACCTCAACCACAGTGATTTTACCAGCGGTTGCCGCTAAAGGGTTAAAGTTACGAGCTGTTTTTCTAAACACCAAATTACCAAACTTATCAGCTTTCCATGCCTTAACAAGAGCAAAGTCGCCCGTTATAGCCTCTTCTAAAATGTAATCACGTCCATTAAATTGACGTTCATCTTTACCTTGCGCTACTAGCGTACCTACACCGGTAGCCGTGTAAAAGGCTGGGATACCTGCACCACCGGCGCGCATTTTTTCGGCTAGTGTTCCTTGTGGGGTTAATTCAACGTCTAATTCACCTGACATCATTTGTCGTTCAAATTCAGCGTTTTCGCCAACATAAGAGGCGATAATTTTTCTTATTTGGCGATCGGGTAATAACACGCCTAAACCAAAGTCATCAACGCCACAGTTGTTAGAAACTAATGTTAATCCTTTGGTGCCTTTACGTTTAATTTCTGCAATTAAATTTTCTGGGATACCACACAAACCAAAACCTCCTGAAATAACGGTCATATTATTTTCTAATCCCGCCAATGCTTCTTGGTAGCTGTGCACTACTTTATTAAATCCTGCCATGTTATTTTGCTTATGTTATGTGGTTGAGCGGTTAGCATCTTACAATTGCATAGATTTGTAAAATTAATTAATATTAATAATTGATAACTTAAATTTATTACTATTCATGAATATAACCATCAAGCAAGTGAGAGCCTTTTTAGCCATAGTAGAAGCAAACAGTTTTGCCGAAGCCTGTGAGCTACTGCATATTTCTCAGCCAGCATTAAGCATTGCGATTAAAAATTTAGAAGAGAGCGTTGGCGGAAGGCTGTTAGCACGCTCAACGCGAACTTTAGCACTAACCCCTGAGGGTGAAATTTTTTTACCGGTAGCTAAACGCTTGTTAGCCGATTTTGATAACGCTTTTATTGAATTACATGAGTTGTTTTCATTACAACGAGGTAATCTATCACTTGCTGTTATGCCGTCATTTGCAAGCACACACCTACCGCAACACTTGTCATCATTTAATAAAAAGCACCCTGCAGTCAAGGTTAAAGTTCATGATGTTATCGCAGAAAGTGCCGTTGCTATGGTGCAAACGGGTAAAGTTGAGTTTGCTATTAGTTTTGATCCTGACATCAGTAAAGACCTACATTTTGAAACGCTTTTTTCAGATAAGTTTATCGCGGCATTCCCTAAAAACCATGAGTTAATGAAAGTAAAAGATATGCAGTGGCAGCACCTCGTAAAGCATCCCTTTATTACCTTACAACGTCCCTCTAGTATTCGGCTATTAATGGATAAAATCCTTGCTGAGCAAGGGATATTTTTTAATGTGGCGTTTGAATCAAATCAATTAGCAACAGTAGTGCAAATGGTAGCAACAGAGTTGGGTGTAAGTGCTATACCTTCTTTGTATAAGCAACAAATGCAATCTTTGAATGTAGAGTTTCGCGAATTATCAGCACCAACCATTAGTCGTAGAGTTGGTATTATCACCCGCCGACGTTACCCTTTATCTAAAAGTGCACAAGCGTTTATCGATATTTTGCGACAGTATTATCAATAACAGTATCAATCGTACTTAAATAAACACCATGTCCTAAATAATCAATTTAACTACCGATAAAAGCATAAAAATACAAACGTAAAGACACTAATATAACAACATAGAAATTTTCAAATAAAGAGAGTGATATGAAACGTTGGAATGGTTGGGGTGATGAAAAGAACAATTTAAATTTTGAGTTAACTAAATCATCACAAAATTTTATTGAAGCTATTATTGGTGCATCAACCCCACTGATTGATGCCACCTTAACTGAAGCAGTAGCGAAAGTTCCCAATTCTAGAGCACCACTACATAGATTAATTAATGCCGATCCAGAAGTGCGTTTACGTCATTGCCGTGGTCAAAGTATTCCTGATTGGTTAGCCATGCGCAGCGGCGATTTTGGTGTTTTCCCTGATGGCGTAGCTTTCCCAGAAAACAGTGCGGATGTACAAGAATTATTGTTATTTGCCAAACAAGAAAACCTCATTGTCATTCCTTATGGTGGTGGCACCTCGGTATGTGGACATATCACTCCAGAGAAAAGTGAACAGCCTATTATTACCGTTGCCATGACTAAAATGAACAAACTCATCGAGTTTGATGAAATAAGTCAAATTGCCACTTTTGGTGCCGGCACGCTAGGCCCTGACGTTGAAAAGCAATTAGCTGAGCATGGCTACACCTTAGGCCATTACCCTCAGTCTTGGGAAATGTCTACCGTTGGTGGTTGGGTTGCTAGCCGCTCTAGTGGGCAACAATCATTACGTTATGGTCGTATTGAAAAAATGTTTGCCGGTGGACGTATAGAAACGCTGCAAGGCACATTAGATATTCCAACTTTTCCTGCCACATCTGCGGGCCCTGATATTCGTGAAATGATTTTAGGCAGCGAAGGTCGTATGGGCATAATTACAGAAGTAAAAATGCGCGTCACTAAAATTGCTGAGCAAGAAAGCTTTCATGTAGCCTTTTTCCCTAGCTGGGACATTGGCATGAAAGCAACTCGTGAAATAATACAAAGCAATGTACAACTCTCTATGATGCGTTTAAGTAATGCCGTTGAAACGGCTTCACACTTAAAGTTAGGTGGTCATGAACGTGCTGTCGGTATTATAGAGAAGTACTTAAGTTTTAGGGGCTGTAAAGAAGGTAAAACCATGTTCACTTATGGTGTTACTGGCACTAAAGAGCAATGTAAGTCGGCGTTAAAATTAGTACGTAAGTTTATTAGCCAACATCAGGGTGTTTACATTGGTACTCCGCTTGGTAAACATTGGGAGCATAGTCGCTTTCGTAGCCCTTATTTACGCCATGGTTTGTGGGACGTAGGCATTATTGTCGATACCATGGAAACTTGCCTTGATTGGTCTGTGGTGCCTAAAGCAGTTGACGGTATAGAAAGTGACATTGCTAATGCGCTTTCTAACGGTGACTCTAGTGGTGAAGGTGCTATTGAACAAGAAAATGTTCATGTGTTCACGCACTTGTCTCATTTTTATGGGCAAGGTTGTAGCGTTTACACTACCTATTTATTTCGTGTAGGGACTGATTATGATGAAGCGATGGCGCGCTGGAAAAAGTTAAAAGCGGCCGGTGCACAAGCCATAGTTCGTTTTGGTGGCACTATTAGTCATCAGCATGGTGTTGGTAAAGATCATGCGCAGTATCTACCTGCAGAAAAAGGTGAATTAGGTATAAAAGCCATTAAAGAGTTATGTCATACCTTTGATCCGGATAAACGCATGAACCCCGGTAAGTTAGTGTCTTAAGCTCTCAGAGTCGTCAGGTAAGTTACAAATAGGACATAACATGAGTGATCAACCAGTCTCTTTTACTAACAGACAGTCGCTTTTAAATGAGCTTAAGCAAGATAACAAGAAAAACTATGATATTATAGTTATTGGCGGCGGCATTATTGGCGCGGGAATTTTACGCGAAGCCTGCCGTAAAGGCTTAAAGGTATTATTAATAGAGCAAGGTGACTTTGCTTCTGGCACTTCAAGCCGTTCCTCAAAAATGGTGCATGGCGGTTTGCGATATATCGCCCAAGGTGACTTCAAGCTCACCAAACATTCAGTGCAAGAGCGAGAACGCTTATTAAAAGAAGTGCCGGGATTAGTGAATCGCATGGGTTATTATTTTCTGCTTCGCAAAGGACAGTTCCCCGGTCGCTTGATCATGAGCACCTTACTCAGTATTTACGACTGGTTTGCGGGCATAAAAGATAATCGTTTTATCAGTAAAAATGATGTCGCCAAAACTTTTAATGCTATTGAAGAAAATAAATTAAAAGGTGCCTGTTATTACACTGATACTGTAGTTGATGACGCACGTTTGGTCTTAAGAGTTTTACAAGAATCAATAGCCGATGGTGGCCAAGTGCTTAACTATGTTAAAGCGGTAAAGCTAGTTAAGGATAAGAGCGAACAAGTAACAGGGGTTTTCATTAAAGATGCCGCACAGTGTCTGGCAAAAGATGACAATTCTTCAGAGCATATAAAACTAACATCGAGTGTCGTGATAAATGCGACGGGTGCATGGGCAGATAAACTTCGAAGTGAAGTGGTTGATGAAAAACGCATTAGGCCATTACGTGGTAGTCATTTGCTTTTTAGCCAAGATAAACTCCCCATAAATGCTGCTTTAACACTCTTTCACCCTGAAGATAACCGGCCTGTTTTTATTTCAACATGGGAAGGCGTGACTTTAGTGGGCACTACCGATCTTGATCACGATGAAAACTTAGACATCGAAGCTAGTATCAGCCAAGAAGAAGTTGACTATCTATTGACGGTTATCGCTTTGTATTTTCCTAAAAGTGATATTAAAGCAAGGGATGTTTTATCTAGTTTTGCCGGCGTTCGCCCCGTTATTAGCTCAGATCATAACTTTAAAAGTCATTCCACAAAAAAAGCACCATCAAAGGAGCGTCGCGATCACGCTGTTTGGGCTAACAACGGCTTAATAACCGCCAGTGGTGGTAAATTAACTACCTTTAGGTTAACTGCTATTGATGCCTTAAATGCGGCAATGCCTTGGCTTAAAACTCAGTTTGATTCAGCAAAACAATCACAATCAAATAAAGTATTTGCTACGCCCGATTTAAGTGACTTTAAAAACCTCAATTTAAATAACAGTACAAGTGAGTGGCAACAAAGAATACTTGGCCGTTACGGCAACAACGCTAAGCATCTATTTGCTGAGGAAAACAATGGTGAATTGTCATTAATTGATGCAAGCCAATTTTGCTTAGCTGAATGTCGCTGGGCCGCAAAACATGAAGCAGTTAACCATTTAGACGACTTATTACTTCGCCGTACCCGCTTAGGCTTATTATTAAAAAATGGCGCTCAGCAATTATTTCCTGAGCTTTCGGCTATTTTTCAGCAAGAGCTTGGCTGGAATGAACAAAAATGGCAAGATGAAGTAGTACGTTATCAAGCTATTTGGCAAAAGCACTATAGCCTGCCTACACAATAGAAGTCTTCCAAAGTGAAAAATAATAATTATTATGAACAATAACACTAATAATAGCGACTACCTACTTGCCATTGATAACGGCACACAAAGTGTTCGAGCCATTATATTTGATCTCAACGGCCAAGTGATTGCGAAAAGTAAAGTTGATTTAGACGCTTACTTTTCTAAAGCGCCCGGATGGGCAGAGCAAGAGCCTGATTATTATTGGCAAATGTTATGTAAAGCTTGCCAACAACTTTGGCAAAAAATAGATTTTCCTAAATCAAAAATAAAGGCTGTTGCACTTACCACACAACGCGCCACTATGGTTAACCTTGATAAAACAGGCAAGCCTTTGCGCCCTGCTTTTGTGTGGTTAGATCAACGTGAGCAAAAACAATTAGCTAAAATGCCTTGGTACTGGCGCGGCTTATTTAAAGTTGCTGGAGAATCCGGCACTATCGAGTATTTCCGCTCGCAAGCAGAAGCCAATTGGATACAGCATCAACAACCTGAAATATGGCAAAACACTCATAAGTATCTATTGTTATCAGGTTTTCACAGCTATAAGTTAACCGGTATGTATGTAGATTCAGTTTCAAGCCAAGTAGGCTATCTACCCTTCGATTTTAAACGCCTTGCATGGTGTAAACCACTTGATTGGCGTTGGCAAGCCCTGCCTGTAACACCTGATATGTTACCAACACTTATCCCCTGTGGCGCTGAGTTAGGTAAAATTACCGAGCAAGCTGCCATTGACACTGGCATTCCACAAGGTTTACCACTTATCTCAGCGGGTGCAGATAAAGCATGTGAAGTATTAGGCTCAGGTTGTATCACCCCTGATGTTGGTAGCTTGAGTTACGGAACCACTGCCACATTTAACACTTCCAATTCTCGATATATTGAAGCTATAAAGCACATGCCTGCCTACCCTGCTGCCATGCCTGATAGATTTAATACTGAAATGATTGTACAACGCGGTTATTGGATGGTTAGTTGGTTCAAGCGTGAATTTGGTTTACGAGAGCAACAGCTTGCTGATGAACGTGGCATTGCCGCTGAAGTTTTTTTTGATGATTTACTCAAAGCAGTTCCACCGGGCTCAATGGGTCTGGTATTACAACCTTACTGGAGCCCTGGTATTCGCACACCAGGCCCTGAAGCAAAAGGCGCTATGATAGGCTTTGGTGATGTGCATACACGTGCTCATATTTACCGCGCAATTATAGAAGGTTTAGCTTACGCGTTACGTGAAGGCAAAGAGC
>Ga0316207_10005018_pt1 | contig 11177 bp, 10 predicted proteins | sample 6weekpyrite_MG_FD_204943 | JGI IMG/M metagenome (GOLD analysis project Ga0316207, IMG submission 204943) | Microbial mat bacterial communities from mineral coupon in-situ incubated in ocean water Damariscotta River, Maine, United States -... | ecosystem: Environmental > Aquatic > Marine >...
CTGCAGAAACCATGATGACTAAAGGCCGTCGAATCCTGGCCGCCATTCCGGGAGTGCGCAGAGTGTTTACCGGCGAAGCGGTGAAAGTAGATGCCAGTTATCGTTATAGCTGGCTTATACGCTTCTGTCACCCAGCGGTGATTGACAGCTACCGTGAACATCCAGATCATGTTGCCTTTGCTGATAAGCAATTTCGGCCTATCGCCAGTGAGCGTATCAGTATCGACTACCGATCTCTAGATTCGCAATCCGGTGGAGGCAGATAGTCTCGAACAGAATTGGTTTAACTTAATTATTCATACGGTGACGAGTTGAGATAAACCTACAGTATTAAACTTGTATTTTCTGGCTATATTAACTTCCTTGTTAGATATATAGTTACATTACTGTTTGATCCCTATAAGATATATACCACATTATATAAGATCGAAACCTACCGCTTTGTTTACTATTCCTTTAACTGCATCTAAGGCGGCATTAAGCGCTTCCTCTACTAATAATTGACTTAGGCCATCTACTGCAAGTAATACAGTTTCCCAAGCATCTTTTTGAAATTCCACATGCAACTTCGCCCTTCTTTCTGTAATTTTTCCTTCGGTTCTTAAACGAGCTATTGTTGAAAAACGTTCAGCAAATATCTTTGCTTCAGATTCCGCATAATCTTTAGTCTGGGGCCATTTATCTTTAAACACACTTTTTGCAGCATCAAGCATTTTTGTATAAACTTCATTGGTATCGATTGACATTTTTTATCTCCTTAATCTTATGGCTGATTTTTAATTACGGGTACTGGAGTTGGTTTTTCACTGGCTTTAGCCTGATCAACTGTATCGCCACGTTTTTTAGCCAGTTCAAATGTTAGAATCGCCGTAAACTGACTGTTAAAACCACCTCTAAATATAGGCACTTCAAACGGCTGTATGCCCCCCTCTTCTTTGTGTGCCTGTTCGAGTCTGCGAATATTGTTTGCAAGCTTATCGAGCATTTTAACTGTTATACTATTTCTTTCAGTAGCATCAGCTCTTATTCTTAATGAACTCGTTTCAACTTTAGCTTGCTCATAAAAACTTTTGGTTGATTCATAACTGGCTGCATTTTCTTCTATAGCCAGTAAATGTGCTTCCATAGATTTTTGAAGTTCTGTTACACCGGTATCTATGCGCTCATCATAATCACCCACCAATTTTATCGAAGCACATCCAGAAACTAATAGAATGCTAACCAATATGAAACTTTTCATTTTAAATTTATTTAGATTTACTATTTTCATTTTCTGGTTCCTTAAATGTGTTATTTCAGTCGTGTATTAATTGCCTCAAAAGCCTTATTACGTGATTGCAATATAGTTATAATAGAGACATTTGTACTCTGCCCCCACTTTCACCACTTTCACCAAATATATAGGGAGAGATTCAATCTGTTCCCTTGTTTTTTCCTAGATGTTATTAGCCTACCTTCTTTCCTTGCCAAATTTTTGAGTCATATTGTATAGGACCAATACCTTATCAAAAACCACATGAATACCTGTTTTTCGATCTCTAATAAACACTGGACCTTTAAGAATAATAACGTGTGTATTTTGATCGCATATTTATATAGACTATTTGATCAACCAACTGAATTTTTAAAATTAACTAACTTAATCATGATGGATCTATCATAAAAGATATATACGTATGTAAGTTTGCGTCGACATTAACTCTATTTCACAGAGTGATATTCTTGCATCAACATTTAAGAAAACAGCCTTACAAACGACTTTGTTACTCTCTTTTAGTACAAAGATGAACATTATTTGCACTGAAGTCTCGATCAAAAACTGTATATTTCAACAATTTTTTTTTGCAACAATTTATTTATTGTTTCTACACAACATTTACACTTACGTTTAAAGTAAGAATAATCTCGTTGATTCTTCATTCAAAAACAATCAATTAATTCATGTAACAATTTGTTTCTATTAGAATACACAAGCGATAGGAAACCAAAATAATTCTGAAGGCATTCAGAAACTTTCAATTTTAAATAATCTGAAATACGAGTAGATGTTGACCCGTGCTGCTTAGATTGCGGCGATTCTCCTACTTCCGCAGTGGGCCCCATCCCTTTGGTCCCATGCTCTGGCATCTTGCCATACCTTTATTGTTCTTAGCTGATATTTATATTCTTTTCTGAGACTTGAGTTCATGATTTAGATCAATTACCACTCAATCTACCTTTAATATAGGGAGTTTTCCTAAATTATAGGTTCGCCCTATACCCAGGTGTTCTCGATGATTAATAAACTTCTTTAATACTCAAGCAAACGCTTTGTCTGTTTTTTGGTTTTTTATAATTAGTGAATCTCTTTAGAAACAGGTAAACCTGCTAATTTCCATTCAGGAAAACCATCCTCCAGATGCCGTGCATTCAAACCTTTTTCCCTGGCTTTAGCAACGGCATCAAATGCGAGCACACAATGTGGGCCTCGACAGTAAGCAACTATTTCCTGCTCTGTTCCCAGTTCATCCAGATATCCTTCTAGCTCTTTTACTGGCACATTGATGGCACCGGGTACGTGGCCTGCGGCAAATTCTTCATAAGTGTCATATTTTTATCCCAAACTTTTCAAGAGCAATGATCATCAGGTAATAGCAGGCATTAGAATTTTAAGCTTCAAATGTAGCTTTCACCTAACCAGTCCTTCAAGATTTTAAATCGATAATAATAATCTGAGTAAAAGCAGGCATTCAAGAACACCTTACTTTACTGACAAAATTTTGTGTTATTTTCACTAACGCAGCCTGGGGAATGAAATGATAAACGAGGAATCACCGAATGGGAAATAACGATGACGTGCTTACCTGGCAGGGGTCATTTAGCTCCGTGTTCCAACAACTCGTTGGCAAGTTGTGCAAGCGTTATCACGACTCTTCGCGTCTCCTCCTCGGTGAGCAGAATTCCACCTGCTTTACTACCAACACCCAAACGGACGTGATGGGTGTATTGTGCATTGGCCGAAACCAGTATCCCGGGCATAATCGCTATACCCTGCTCAAAGGCTCGCTGGTAGAGATCCAAACCACTGATCTGTGGGGGCAACTCTACCCATAAGAAAAAACCGCCTTGCGGATTACTGATAAGAGTGTTCCGCGGAAAATGTTCCCAAACCAGCCGCCGCAACAATCTCAGTTGTTGCTGATAAGTTTGTGTCGCCTGATTAAGCACCCGCGTATACCGGATACCACCCAGGTACTCTGCTACGCCAAGCTGTGGCCAGGTAGCTGTAGTGATGTTGTTTAGTGCCTTAAAGTACGTGACTTTTTCCAGGTAGCGACCAGGCACCATCCAGCCTATACGTTGACCAGGCCCCAGTGTTTTGGAAAAAGTGCCGCAGTAAATTACACTAGCGTCTTCGTCCCAGGCTTTCACCGGACGCGATCGTGGCTGACAGAAAACCAGGTCACCCATGGCATCGTTCTCAATCAGCACCGTTCCCGCCCTGTTAAGTAATTCGAGCAAGCGCTGCTTGTTCTCATCAGGCATGGCGGCACCGAGTGGATTCTGGCAACGGGGACTAAATATGCAGGCACGGATGGAGTAACGATCGAGAAAATGCTCCAGCGCATCCAGATCCACCCCTGTTTGCGGATGAGTCGGTACTTCCAGTACCTTCAAACCGAGCGCTTCCACCATATGGATGTTTCCGAAGTAGGTCGGCGACTCCAGGGCAATGACATCACCCAGCTGGGTTACCGACCTCAGCGCTAGCAGCATTGCTTCCTGGCAACCGTTGGTCACCAGGATTTCATTGGGCGAACAGGCACAACCTATCGCGACCATACGTTGTGCCAACTGGGTGCGCAATTCCAGGATACCGGTTGGGTGCGCATAATGAGCGACGGCTTCAGGGTATTGCCGCGCAGCAGAGCCCAGGCTTCGTGCCAGCACTTTTACAGGCAATACATCATGAACAGGTGTTGCCCACCCTCCCAGGCTCAACAGCCCCGGCTGTCCCAGAGTCGCCAGGTGTTTCAGCGCTGCCAGGCCACCGCTGACTGCGATGGGCTCCTCGGGGGGAATATTCAGTTGCAACTCAGTTGAACGTGGCACCGGACTGGTTTGCACAAAGTAACCAGAACGTTCACGCGAGACAATCAAGCCCTGGTTTTCCAGCACCTGATAAGCCTGTGCAGCCGTGCCCACACTGATCTGGAAGTCTCTGCAAAGCTGCCGTAACGAGGGCATGCGAACACCGGAAGGATAGGTTCCGTTCTGGATCGCACACGCCAGCTCGCGTGCAATCACCTCATAACGATGTTGCTCATGGGGCGTCATGGAGGGCACTCAGGTTACAGCGGTCAACCGAATATGCTGAAATTCGATTGCTACAAATACGAATAAAACCATACATTTTTTTCATCATTTAACCGCCTAAACAGTAACGGACATATTAATATCATTACAAAATACACAGTTGTAACGCATTTTTAACTTGATTAATTTTTTATAATAAATCTTAGCTAGCTATAAAATCAATTGACCCAGTAATTCCAGTACATCAAAGCTGGTGCTTTGCATGCGTTGTATGGCTGCTAAGGTGCTCTGTTTGTCAGCACTTTCTGAAACTCAAGTGCTTGAAGGCGCCATTACTGTGTACTGCTGCATAAGGGGCCTCATGCGTAATTTATGAACTTAAATGTGAAAATAGCTGTCTGCCGTCGCCTTCAAAATACGATCTAATTATTCAGATCTATTACTTAATTTTCTATTGCTTAATTTGTACTTTATGAATTTGTTCACAAAGTTTAACGACTGATAATTAAATTAATGGGCGAAAGCTAGGAATAATGGGTAGCACAGTTAACCTTTATTACTATCCATTAGCAGTCTCGCTTTGACATGCCCTCCTGCTTCACGACGAGTATTCGGTCGGCAGGATGTTCTTCCCATCGATTTTTGAACTGACGAACCAGGCCAACCCAAGTATAAGTCAGAAACATTTTCATCAGTCATCAATGGGAAATTTTCTAGACCACTTTTTACAAGTTCTTTTTCAAATTTATTAGCATAATCTGGCTCTAGTGGGGTCGATATGCTATCCACTATCACTTTTTTCTTGGCAGTTTCATAAAACTCCTTCTTTTCGAACGCACTGCGCGGTCCCGCAATATAAAAACCAGCATGTGAATCATGCATAAACTCGTCAAACAAACGACACAGCTGTACATCCAGCTTGTTGCCTGCTGAACGCAGCAACTCTATTTGGTCATACGCAATGTGATCAATAAGCTTGGTCATGCCTAAAAACTTTCGACACGTATATGGTATTAGAGCCACTGCTTTTTCTGGCATCGATGTTAGCAACGAAAATTTAGGTTTGGGTTCTTTTTGCTTGAATATTTCCCACATATCAAGCATATAATCTTTATTGGCTTCAACCTTATCCCGTTTTTCCTGTGCATTGGCATGAGCATACGACTTCAGTTTTTTTACTACTTTTTCAGACTCATCAAACCATTTTTGTTTTTGTGATTTTTTCGCTTCCCCATAAAAAGGTAGACTCTTAATGTTAAGAGGTGTTTTTTCTTGAATAAACCAGCGCCACATCAAATAAAGTTCTTGTGAACGATAAAATATATTTTGTAATTCACACATAGTGGGGGTTTTTGGTCCATGAGCGTCGCTATTGGTATTTTTTTCAAATATAGTGATGTAGTTGCTAAGCAGTGCTTCCACCGTTGTGCTAACCATAAAATCATCATGTACCAATTTGTTCTTGTTTTTCATTTCATCATATGACATTAATGGGAGCACGTGATCATACGCATCTTCATACATATGGCGTAAAGGGATTTGTGAAAGAAGGTATTCCCGGCCCACATTATAGTTTGGTATACGATATTCTTTATTAAATTTTTTCAGTGCATCCCGCTCTTCATTCCAGGTTTTAATATGCAAATCGGAAAGTCTTTTTTGTTCCTTTGCTTCTGCTTCATGAGTGTATTTTTTTGGGTATACTAATGGCCCAACATGATATCCATGTTCTTTAACGGCTTTTTCGTATATATCAGAATACATTTCGCGCATTTTTTTAAAGTACTTGGTGGAGTCTTCAGCTGCTTTCTTCCTCTTTATTTTTAAGTCGGCATATTTTTTCTCAATTTTAGCTCTATCTTCAGCCCTTGTGTTTTTGCCGATATTTATAGATTTACCCTGGTCACCAGGTGCATAACCCCCACCAAGATCACTATGCACACCGGGGTAGACAACCTCCTTGTAGTTCTCTTTATACTCGTCCTTCAGCATAATGGATGAGAGTGGAAAGGAAACACGAAATTCATGCCCTGCTACAAAGTGGACGCAGCGTTTTACATTGGGGTGAATTTTCATTGTTTTATTTGCCCAGCTTAATAGCCCACAGGCTCCATATTCACCACCTATACCTGGGCTTGAGTAGGGAAATTGTACCGACGCTACGGTGTCGAAGAGACCTAAAAAATTAAACGTTGTTTTTATATTACATAATTTTCCCGATTCACCTACGGCCTGGTGAAACACATTCACAAACGCGCGCGCCTGTGCCGCACCGCGCGAAAATCCAAATATTGAAATTTTAATTTCTTCTATGATCGGTTTTTTATTTTTTGTATTTGCTATTTCTTTATTGAGTTTAGCAATATAACGAGCCATGATCATTTTTGGCGTTAGGCTCCCAATCACAGCGGTATCTAAAACTTCTGACTTAGCGCCATCTTTAATCCCCGGATGAGATACTCCAGCTTTAATGACATGATCCGGAAACAGCGCCTCTCCATTCACCTTTTTATTAACGGTATTTAAAATTTGAAAGATGGCATAGTAAATGCGTTTTCCACCTCCCCAGCCAATTGATTTTCCGTCCGCGCTTTCTGTATATTCGCCCACTTTGCTGAATTTGGTGCCCACCCCAGGTACATAAAACTTAAAATAGCCTTTTTTAGAATCAGCTTTATAGGCCTTAAATAAACTGGCAATATTCGTATAGGCTTTTTTACCATCTTTCGAATCTCGTTTCATGTTGTTATCAGTGCCATCAAAGAAAATGCCAATATGGATTGTTCGTTTACAGGCCGCCACATCGGCTGCGGATTTGGCCATTGCGCAGGAATTGATTCGGGCACTGCGTTGTTTGGCTGGATTGAGTGTGGTTTTAACCTGTTTTACGTGTTCTGGTGAGGTCATGGCTTGTTCTCCCTGGTATTATTTCTGCCTGGCATTTCGTTATTTATTTTCGGCCCGGGATAATCCGGGTGTTCTGCAAACAAGTTGGAGACGACAATCGCGACCTGAAGGTCGGGCAGAAAATGAATCTGTAGTATCCCCTCCTCGGAACCGTAATCGGGTAGCGGCACGGACTTTTTGTGCCAGACAGTTTGTTGGTTTGGTGATGTCGTCCATTCAATGGTGGCCTGCAACCCACTGCGCCATTGTTGTGGCAACTCAATACAGCAGGTCGTTGCGGCACCGCCACTATGCGCGCTAACATTCGGTCCCATGGCACCGTTCACATATAGCTCATGGATATAATCATCGGTATGGTTGTATGCGATGATCGATGCAATGTGATTCTCGTTAGCCGGTTTAAACGAATCCTTAGCGGTTGGCCCTGAGCTATCCTCGCACGCGGTGAATACCAGCAGGGCAACCGGGATAATAAGCCAATAAAGTTTGTTTTGGCTCATGCCGATTTTACGCCTCCTGGCAGCTGTGTTTCTTCCAGTGCTTGCCAAATGTCATCCGGCCAGCCAGCCATCAAATTTCCCAACTTATCAGTTTGAGCGTTGAGCTTTTTCCATGTATCCTGCAATATTTGATGCTGGTGAAACTCCTCGCCAAAGCTCAATGCGAGCATGGTGAATTGCAATTGGTCCTGGATGTCGAAAATTCGTTTAGTCTGTGCCATGGCTAGAATGCGTTTTAATTTAGCGTGAAACTCACCACGTTTTTTCTCTGGTACCAGTTCAGGGCTCAACTCACACAACATGCTAAATATATTATCCGGCTCAGAAGCTTCTAGCATGTATGCAAATTGCTGTTCATTCAGTAGTAGTGGCACAGGGGCATAAAACACGCTTGCACCTTGTTTTTCTTCTTTACTTAATGCTCGCTCCATATTTCCGGCCCGATTGACAAAGTACCAATGTTTTATCGTGGCAAGTACAACCTCCTTTTGCTGCGTACTGAGTACCTGTATTAACTCCGGAATAATACGGGTATCTGCAAAACGACAATAAAAACTTTGCTTATCCGTTGTGTTAGCCGTAATCAATGTCGCCAGAGTATTTTCGATTTCATCAGCACAATGCTCGGTCACGATGATGCTCAATGCAGGACGTCTCGTGCATGTATCAATCAATTTTTCTAGCCATTGAGCCTGGTCGGTTTCTTCCTCTGGCGCTTGCATTAGCCAGGGACCAAAGTCATCATCATCGATTGTATATTGGGTTTTACGTAATATAGCTCTACTTTGCCTGGCGGCACTAGCGAGTACGCCTACATCACCGGGTTCTAGCATCACGCCATCAAGCAGAAACCACAGGTTGATGTTCTTTTGTTCCGGCTGTTCCAATTTCCCCGATTGCTCTAATTGCTTCGGGGATGAATAGAGCAACAGTAAATCTATAATATATTTTTTAATATCAGCCTGATAAGAGTTCTGTGCATAGTCCATAATGATGTCTCTAACACTATGCCGACAACGCAGCGAATGGCGTGCCGGCTTGCAGGGCATTCAATAAACACTGATAACAGATGCTGGGGGCTTCTTCGACAAAGGGCTCTATCGTAAACCCCGGCTGGATCAACGGCGCTGGGGGCGTATTGAATGCCGAACCTTTATTTTGCAACATTAAATCCATGCGACGCGGAACATTTTTAGATTCAACAAAAACATTAAATGAGTAATTAATGAATTCGGCTTTACCTTTAGTACACCCTGAAGCGACACCGCCGTAAGAGCCAGCTTCATCACCGGTGCTGGTAGAAAATTGCGAACCCTTGAGCATGATGGAATTGCTATCCACAAAAACAGTTTTACTACCTTTCGATGTGCTGGTGGAAAAAGCAGCGTTAGCATAAGGAATCGGTACTATTGGTTTGCCTACTTTTGTCTTACAGGCATCGGGGAATGCGGTAGTTACACCTTCACTGGTTTTGTGGACAACCGTCTGCGTATTGACATTCATTGTTGCCGCCATATTTTTCCCCCTTATGTTTTTTAATTATAAAAACCCGATTATTTTCAGATGTATCGCTCTATCACTTAGCGTACTAATTATTGAATATTTATACTTAAGTTGAGTCCACCAGCATCGTTGCGCGATAGGCATGGTCGGAAGAACAACAGACAAGATGTGTTAACGACTGGCTTTGCTTTAATAACTGCTGAGCTGCCAAACCAATAAGCACAGCCCCCGTGGCGGCACCTAAGTCACCGTAACGGTCAGCCGGATGTTCAATCAGGCAGTCCTCATGAAAGTGCGACTTATTACGTAACATGGCAACGCTCAGCTCCTTTGCCCAAAAATGCTCACCGTTTTGACTGCTAAAAATTCGTTTAATTTTCAGGCCTGAATGGTCGGCCAGGGCTTCAGACATCGCGTTAGTTAAACCATCGAATGAACAGGGGTCGTCACTATAAAGGTGCCCTGGTTCCTGCGCTGTTGCAGATTCGGCCAAACTAATTCTATGTTGGCCATTCGTTAATGCCTTTGCCTCGTTTTGAGTAATTCGTAAAAAACCGGCGCCCTCTCCCGGTGCAAAACCATCAACGACATCAATGGCTAAGACTCGGTTTTCTTTATCGAGTATCTCTAACAAATCATAGCGCTGGAAACTATCGATACCACCGACCAGTACCGTCTCAGTATCCGATTCAACAAAATAGTGTTTTGCCAGATTGATGGCATCAAGTACGCCTGTGCGTCCAGTGTGGACGGTACGACTTAAGTGTGTATTAATATGCGCGCCGCTTTGTTTTATGAGGTTTTGGATAAAGTCATCGGGTAATCTGTGAGGACACTGCGGATAAAATTCAGGACAAGCAAGAATAAGGGGCAAGGGTGCCTGATCGGTATAGCCCTGCATTGCTTCGCAGATTGCAGCATGTCCAAGGCGTAAAAGATGCTGCTCCCATGATGTATAGGTGCTGTGAACCTGCATGTGGTCATTGAGTGGCGGCAATGCGCCAGTCGGTACGAGCCCCATGGTCATCGGGTCTAGCTCGGCATTATAATAGTCTGACTCACAAAGACCGCTAATTCGAGCATTTACTGATGCTGCATTCATCGCCGCATTCCCCCCCACGGCAGTGATCATCCCTAAACCAGCAAGATATATATTCCCTGGTATATTCTCTGATGCACTCATACTAATTCACACAGATTGGTGTAGATACTGGTTTTGTTACTCGCAAGTATCTGAAAAATGTTTGCTTCAGCGATACAGAGGAAATTCTATAAAAGGTGGGGCTTGCGTGTTGTTTCTTTGCTATTCGATACATGTATATCATCCATTTTATCGTCTAAACAATAACAAACTAAAAAGTAAAAAAACTGTGAAAGTCATTCGCAAGATACTAGAGTTTCCAGCCATACAACAGATACAGTTTGCAAAATATGAACTATAACAGTTGATATGCGGCGTCTTGAAAAGTGCCATGGACAGATATTGGCCAGACAGAAATATACTGATAACACTTTATTTTGTCAGTAAAGTAAGGTCTTCTTGAATGCCTGCTTTTACTCAGATTATTATCGATTTAAAATCCTGAAGGACTGGGTTAGGTGAAAGCTACATATGAAGCTTAAAATTCTAATGCCTGATAGAGCTTGAGATCATTCAGAGTTTGGTAATGTTTCTATTTTATTAAGCAGGGTTAGAGCAGCATTATTATCAAACAGCCGTCCTTCATCTAATATAGGGAGTCTTCCTAAATTATAGGTTCGCCCTATATCCATATGTTCTCGATGAATAATAAACTTCTATAATACTCAAGCCAACGCTTCATCTGTTTTTTGGTTTTTTATAATTAGTGCATCTCTTTAGAAACAGGTAAACCTGCTAATTTCCATTCAGGAAAACCATCCTCCAGACGCCGTGCATTCAAACCTTTTTCCCTGGCTTTAGCAACGGCATCAAATGCGAGCACACAATGT
>Ga0316207_10005019_pt1 | contig 11175 bp, 5 predicted proteins | sample 6weekpyrite_MG_FD_204943 | JGI IMG/M metagenome (GOLD analysis project Ga0316207, IMG submission 204943) | Microbial mat bacterial communities from mineral coupon in-situ incubated in ocean water Damariscotta River, Maine, United States -... | ecosystem: Environmental > Aquatic > Marine >...
CACTACTGATGTCTTCAAGCATGATCATGCTGCCGAGGGCTTCGCCTTCAACACTTTTTAGTGGCATCAGGGTGGTATTAACCGATATTGTGAAATCCTCGAATTTGAGTTCGGCATCCATGACAAGATCGGATTTCTGGTTTTCAACCAGCTTGTGAATTTTTTTGCTTAGCCAGTTATTATCGTCTTTAAAAAACTCATCTACATTAGTGCCAACAACCGCATCTTGTTTAACGCTTAGAATATCCAGTGCAGCACTGTTACACGTGACAATCTTGCAGTTCTCGTCCAGGGTCAGCACACCATTACTCATACTGTCGAGCATGCTTTCACTGTAGTTTTTCATATCCTGGACGTCGTTAAACAGTTTCGCATTTTCAAGGGCGATGGAGACTTGTGCGGTAAATGCTTTAAGACGAGATTCATCTTCCTTATTGAAGGCGTAGCCACGCTTATTGAGCATTTGTGTCACACCAATAATCTTGCCGGCTTTATTAATAAGCGGGACACACAGAATCGAACGGGTAAAAAAGCCTGTTTGTTTATCTACTGCTGGGTTGAAACGCAGATCGGCATACGCATGTGGCATATTGATGGTTTCACCAGAGGTGTATACCGCACCAGCAATCCCGACATGGTTAGGTATGCGAATTTCAATTGCCCCAATGCCTTCGCCCAGCTTTGAGAAAAGCTCATCGGTTTTGTCATCATGCAGGAACAGGGTAGAGCGCTCGGCATTCAGCATCCGGGTCGCTTCGCCCATGACCTTCTGTAACAGTGCGCTGAGGTCAATTTCAGAGGTGATGTCGGCAACAATATCGAGGAACTCCATTTCCTGCTTACGTGCTTTTTGCATACGCTCATCGGTTTGCGTACTTTTTAATACAGCAGCGGCTTGCATCGACATTGACTCGAGTAACTGCACATCATCGTCAGTGAAATGGCCATCCGCTTTATTCAGTGCCTGGCAAACGCCAATTATTTCACCCGTGACGGTCTTGATGGGCACACAAATAATGCTTTGTGTTTCATAACCCGTTTGTTGGTCAGTTTCCTTGTTAAAGCGATCGTCAGAGTAAGCATCATCAATGAGGATGTGCTTACCGGTAGAAAATACGTGTCCGGCAATACCAACCGTGTTGACGAGTCGAATTGTATGTTGCTTGGTACCCAGTGCTACGCGGGAATAGAGCTCATTGGTTTCGGCATCATTGAGAAAAATCGTACCTCGATCGGCATCCAGTTCTCGTGTGGTCAGTTCGACCAGTGCTTCGAGCATGTCATCGAGTGAGTCCAGTCCATTCATGCGGCGGGTGATGTTGACGAGTAGCTCTGCCTGGCGCAGACGTTTACGCTCATCGGTCGTTAGGGGTAGCTGCTCATTGGTGTTGGTTGCTTCACTCATGACAATTCATCAGCCTTTTTGTAATTCTTCCAGTTTGTCACGCAGTTCACGGACAGTGGTTTGTAGTTGTTTGATTTCTTCATTTGATTCACGTGCCTGGATAACGAGCTTCTCCTCGTATGTCAGTCGCAGGTGTTCAAGTTCATCACGCAACGATGAGATGGTGTTCTGTAACTGGCGCATCTCAGCGTTATCATCAGCAATGGTATCGTCAAGTGTTCGTTTATGCTCATGAGACATATCCTCCATGCCATCACGCATAGAGGTAATGGTTGTCTTTAGCTGGGCAATTTCACTTTGACCATCGGCAACAGCATCTTTTATGCGCTGTTCTGCTGAATGGGTGACGATTTCTAACTCATCACGCAGGGCAATAATACTTTCTTTAAGCTGTATACTATCGCGCTGACACTCACGAAGTGCCTCGTTATCTTGTTCGTTATCCATACAATGTTCTAGCCTTACACAAAGGGGTGTGGCGATTGCTATATGATTTATTATAGGTACAGAATAGTTTAAAAAACAATGGTATACAATGTGTTTATAATGAGCTTTCGGTTTATGTGTTTTATCCAATAAACATTAGAAAATACTTATTGGGTGAGCCATTTAACCCGATTTACGAGAATATTTACCTGACTATGCAAGCACCTGAATACAATCCACCATTGAATAATGGCCTGGATATTCTGTTTGAGGACGCGTATATCCTGGCCGTGAATAAGCCAGCAGGGCTTTTATCTGTCCCTGGCCGCGGTGAGGATAAGCAGGATTGCCTTGCCAGCCGCGCTGAAGAGGAATTCCCCGGCACATTAGTCGTTCATCGGCTGGATATGGCGACGTCAGGGATCGTGTTGATGGCACGTGATAAGGACACCCAGGCCCGACTGAGCGCACTGTTTGCCGAGCGACAAATAAACAAACGATATCATGCGGTTGTTGATGGTTTGGTGAGAGAAGATAGCGGTGTTGTGGAGCAACCCATGCGCTGTGATTGGCCCAACCGACCACGCCAGATGATTGATTATGAACAGGGTAAACACGCGGTTACGAGGTTTAAGGTGCTATCGCGGAATACAAATGAGATGTCGTCGCGCCTTGAGCTAAGTCCTTTGACAGGTCGAACGCACCAGCTACGCCTTCATATGCAATACCTTGGGCATGCAATACTCGGTGACAGGCTTTATGGCAGTGAAGAAGTGTTCAACCGCTCAAATCGTTTACAACTGCATGCACGTGAATTGGCCTTTGAGCACCCCGTCAGTGGGGAGACCATAAAATTAGTGTGTGAAACCGGGTTTTAGTCGGTATTTAGGCTGATGCTCTAGCTTCACGTTCTGTGCTGAGCAATAAATATCGCTTTATTTGTAGCAATCAATCTAAAGTATCACTTCAGACTGTCGATAGTATTCATAACTACATTATAAGTATGGCACCTGCCGGGTATGGGCAGGCACTGCCTAAATGCTGAGATAATCATCATGAAAAAAAGTATTTTACGTAACCTTCTTATTGCTTTTGTCGCTTTTGGCCTGGTAATGGGGCTTATTTTTCCATTTTTTGCGGGTCTTTTTGTCGAGCCAAAGGAAGGGATGTTCCTCTGGTTTATGATTGGCTGCGTAGTGGCCGGTGTGGTTATTGGTGTCGCAAATTATATGCTGACCCGTTACGTGCTTATCAAACGGCTGGAATCTCTGGCTACCATTGCAGAAGCCATCAGTAATAAAGACATTTCACATTCATGCAATATTCAAAGTGATGATGTCATTGGACGAATTGCCAATGGCGTAAATACGATGGCTGAAAATCTGCGCCAGGTGATTACCGAATTGGCAGAAAGCAGTTCACAGCTGATGCAATCTGCACAGCGCATGTCTGATACGACAAATGAAACCAGTCAGCGGGTGATGAGCCAACAGTCTCAGACAGAGAGTGTTGCGGCGGCCATGAACGAGATGGCGGCGACGGTCAACGAGGTTGCACGGAATGCGGGCGATGCGGCATCAGCCGCAGAAAATGCAGACACTGAATCAGGTAATGGCAAGACGGTTGTGAATAATTCAATTGGTGCGATTAACTCAATGGCATCAACCGTTGAAAACAGTGCCACGGTTATTGAAACCCTCGCCAATGAGAGTCGTGCGATTGAGACTGTGCTTGATGTGATTAAAGGCATTGCTGAACAAACCAACTTGCTGGCCCTGAATGCGGCGATCGAAGCGGCGCGCGCAGGTGAACAAGGGCGTGGTTTTGCCGTGGTTGCCGATGAGGTGCGTACCCTGGCAGGGCGAACCCAGGAGTCCACCAAAGAAATTGAAGATATGATTACGCGTTTGCAGACAGGTACAACCGAGGCTGTGGGTGCAATGGAGTCGGCGCGTAGCCAGGCCCAGGAAAGTGTTACCCAGATTGAAAATGTTGCTTCATCGCTTGATGCGATCACGTCTTCAGTTGCAAGTATTACGCAAATGAATAGCCAGATAGCACAAGCTGCGAATGAACAAAATACAGTGGCCGAAGAGATTAATGCGAACATTAATAACATTAGCCACATGACCAGTGAGACCGCTGAGGGTGCAGACTCAACACTCAGGGATAGTGCACACCTTAATGACCTGACAGGTCGCCTGCATGACCTGGTTTCACAGTTTAAGTTAAACTAATAAACGTTAAGCAATAACAAAAAAGGCCTGCATCATGCAGGCCTTTTTTGTTGTCGAGAGCAATCACGGCTCTATCCAAATAGCCCCACGGGTTGATAGGTGTGATTAGGTAGCAAACTGGCAACCTCGGCCGGGGTATGCCCCATATGACCGATGAGAATATCGCCCATCACATCTCGATAGTTGATTGAGAAGTCGAGGAATCGACCACGCGCCAACTCGGTAGAACCCAGGCCAGGCCATGCGCCATGAATGCCGTTGTTGATGTTTCTACCAACCATGAACCAGGCAGAGGCATTGCCGTGGTCAGTGCCGGCACTGCCGTTCTCCTTGGCGGTGCGACCGAATTCCGTCATTGTCAGAATAATCACATCGTCCATGCGCTCACCGAGATCGGTATAGAGTGCGTTAATGCCGCCAGCGAACTCCCTGAAGCGACGTGACTGTCGTCCACCTGTCTCAGCACCACCTTGACCACTGTGTGTATCCCAGCCACCAATATCAACGGTTACGAGCTCAAGGCCAACGTCAGATTTAATTAACTGTGCAGTTTCACGTAATCGTCGACCGTACGAGCTACCCGGGTATACAGCGCCGTTTTCGGGTACATAGCTACCGGTGTCGATGCTGTTGGCAACACTCAGGTTATTAAACAGAACTTGTCCGTACTGATGAACCAGCTGCTGATACTCTGATGGGTTTTGAGGTGTAGCGTTATAAACGGGTAGAACTGTATTCGTCAACATCGTTTCATCCTGACTGCCGAGACCCAGGTTGAAATTATTGATAAAGGAGAACGATTGAACAGGCACGTCTCCACGTAAAGCTTTTGATAGTGAACTACCGAAATGCACGGCTTGTAACTGTGCATTTGCCTGTACGGTTGCTAAATGACGATTTAGCCAGCCATCAAGTGTTCTATCCTGTGCGCCGGTTTCAATAAAGTCCTGGCTCGCAAAGTGCGAGTGTGAATTATTGGGGTAGTGCACGGCAGGCATAACGGCCATGTCGCCAGCAGCGTAAATAGAGTTCAGTGCTGAGAGGCTAGGGTGAAGGCCAAAGAAGTCGACATGATTACCCAATGGATCATCAAGCAGCAGTGCCGATGATGGATCATTAGGGTTTGGTTCGGCGATGCCAATCGTTGGACGAAGGTTGTAATACTCGGTATCAGCAAAGGGAACCACCGTATTAAGACCATCGCAACCGCCGCGCTGGAAGATGACAACGAGTGTTGGGCGTCGTGTGCCATCGCCGGCATGGTCAGCATGAGCCAATGGGTTTAACAGTGGCCCAAAGGCCAGGCCACTACCGGCAGCAAGTCCTGTTCCCAGCATATTTTTCAGAAAATTACGTCTTTTCATTCTCTTTCTCCTGTCAACGTACTGTCGGTTACTGGTATTGGTATTGTGGGTAGCTAAGTACAACCCCGTTCAATTGACGCAGGCGAAGCTCTGCATCCGGGTCGGTCATATCGAAGCCATTCACACCATTGATTAAGTTCAGTGCCTGCTGAAGAGACTGGTCAGTAAAGTCATCACCAACGGTCAGATTGAACAGGAAGCCGGTTATGCCGTCTGCTGTCTCAAACCCGTTAGAGGTATAGAAGGCAACAGGGTCGGTATAAGTATTGCTTCCGACATTCTCGCGGGCAAACTGGTTGACCCACTTGATGCGTTCCAGAAGCAGGCTTGAATTTATCCAGTCTTCACCGATTTCAGACCAGCCTGTTGGCACATCGTATTCATACAGGTCAATGCCCATTCTGGAAATTGCTGCAGCCAGGTCAGTACCATCTGTTTCAGCGCCCAGGTTACGCACTGCGCCGACCACAAACTCGACCGGAGTCTTTATCTTGGCGCGGTAGTTGGCCGCATCGAAGAACTCAGGTGAAGTCAGGATAACGCGTAGTACCTGTGCAATCTGGTCATCTGCCGTAACTGTTGCCTGGAAGGTATTTGCACAACGCGATACCAGGCTGGCTGGTGGTGTGTCGTTAACAAACACGGTAACAAGCTTGCTACAGATGTATGAGCCAGTGGCCGGGTGGGCGACCACGATATCCATCAGTGCATCTGCCTGTTCTTCACCGCCGGCTGCAATTGGCTGACCCAGGAAGGTATGGGCTTCACCATTGTGTAGTGGTGCATTGAAGAAGAAGGCATCATTGACAAGGTGCCAGCCAGTAAAGATCTCGGCGCCGGCCTCGATTTCATGGTGCGTAAAGCTACCGCCTAGACCCATTGTATGTAGCTCGAGTAACTCACGTGTGTAGTTCTCATTTGAGTCATCGGCGACATTACTGATGCTATCCAGGTAGATGAGCATGGCAGGGCTTCGAGCACTGATACCCAGTAGTGTCCTGAAGTTACCCAGTGCATTGGCACGGAACTGCTCATTCTCAGTCAATTCGAAGGCAACCGTATCACTGACTTCGACACCCAGGTGGTTTTGGCGGGTCGTGTTGATATCAGTATTGAAGTGGTTGTCCCAGAACCATGTCATGACTTCGAGCAGCTGACGTTTGCTGTAGGTCATGTTCAAGATGGTCCATGACTGCAGTTCAGCCTTCGTCGATGGGGTGATCCCAGCTACCCGGGCAGCATGTGCACTGTCATCGATGGCAGCAGGGTTGAGCTGCTGATCAAGGTAGGCCAGGGCGCCATTCGCCTCAACATCACGTAACAGTTCCGGTGTTGCACCAAACGTAATGCGGTTGATGAGGTGAGTCGCTGAATTATCAACGGCAACCACATCAAGACTGATGCTGTTTGTAGCAGTGTTGCTATCTACGTCAACAGCCGTCAATGACACAGTTACTGTCTGATTCTCAGTGATCTGGCCATTTTGAACAGCCAGTGTCCAGTTGCCGGTTGCAATAGAGAAGTCAACCGCTGTGTTGAGAATAGTATCCCCAAGCACTGGGTCATTCAGTGTTGCAGTCAGTGCCTGTACACCTGTCAGGTCAGTCACTTGTCCCGAGAGCAGGAAGCCTGTTACTGGAACATCGTCACCATTTTGATGAGACGTAAAGCTGATTTGTGGGCCTTCGTTATCAGCAGTTGGGAGCACTACAATATTTGTCGAACTCGTATTACCTGCGAGATCAGAAGCTGTCGCGGTCAAGGTCACCCTGTTTGATACAAATGCAGTATCCCTGACGCGAGTTGTCCATGTGCCTGATACAGCATCATAACGAGTAGGCAGTGTAGTGATGTTGATGCCATCGTTGACTGTCAACGTCACTGTTTCTACCGTGTTGTTATCCGATGCAGTGCCTCGAACATCAAAGCCACGGTCACTGACATTGGCATTAGCAAGAGGCGTACTAAAGCCGACTTGTGGTGGCGTGAGGTCAAGCTCATTTTCACCGTCAACAGTAATAATGAAGTTCACAGCACCTGGACGAGTAATGAATGGGCTGAAGTATTTCTTGCCATTGCCAAATGGGTTGCGAACTTCGAGTACGTATACACGTCCAGCACCAAGGCCCTCAAGTGTAAAGTTGGCGCGACCTTCGTTATTGGTAATGCCCGTTACAGTGTGACTGAGTGTGCCATCACTGAACTTCTCGAATACGCGCACGTATTGACTTGTGATAGGTGCATTGCGGTCGCCATCAATGAGCGTGACCTGGGTTGTGCCTTCGACAATAGCTCGACATGTACCTGAAGTACAGTCGACATTATCGAAGACAGTCGTCGCATGGCTGTGGCGTACGCGCACATCAACGACCTGGCGCAGCAGATTTATGACAGCCTGCTGTGATTTGTGATTGCTGTAGTTAATTCGACCACCAACTGCTGTGCCGTTTACATCATCAGGCACGCGCGCATCGGTATGGACGCTTGTTAGTCCTGGGAAGTCGACGGTTAATGTCGCAACAATGTCATTGACTTCACATGTTCGCGTATCTGTTGCACAGTCGACACCTTTGACGACAAGGTTGCCTGCGCCTTTGCGAATTAGCAGGTCGTAACTTTGTGGGAAAAGGGTGGTGACAGCCTTGTCACGTTTCCAGTTGACGTCAATAACCTTGCCACCTGCAGCGGTGTCCGGTGCATCATCAGCAACGCGAACTGAGGTGTGAACACTGTTCAGACCGGGGAAGTTGACGGTCAAGGTTGAGACAAAGTTTTCCGCAGTACAACTCCCAGATGTACAGTCAATATTGTCGATTACGTGAGACGAATGACCTTTGCGTAGTCGCAGATCGTAAGTTTGTGGGAAGACGGTCATGACAGCCTGGTCAGTTTTCCAGTTGGCGTAAGTAACCTTGTCACCGGTTGCAGTGCCGACTTCACCATCAGGAACGCGTGCATCCGTATGGACGCTGCGCATGCCTGGGAAGTTGACCGTCATTGTTGCGGTTACATTGTCGACGGTACATGAACCCGATGAACAATCAACATTATCGACCACATGTGTTGCGCCACCTTTACGCAGACGGACATCGTATGTCTGCGGGAAGAGGGTGAGCGTGGCCTGGTCAGTTTTCCAATTTGCATAAGTGACCTTGTTGCCTTCAGCACTGCCATCCGTACCATCAGGGATGCGTGCATCCGTGTGAACGCTTTTCATGCCTGGGAAGTTAACCGTCATGGTTGCAGTTACATCATCGACAGTACACGTGCCTGACGAACAGTCAACATTGTCAACAATATGCGTCGAGTTACCTTTGCGCAAGCGAACATCATATGTCTGTGGGAAGAGGGTAAGCGTAGCCTGATCGGTTTTCCAGTTTGCATAGGTGACCTTGCCACCTTCAGCAGCACCTTCGACATCATCAGGAATACGTGCGTCGGTATGCACGCTGCTCATGCCAGGGAAGTTTACGGTCATCGTGGCCGTGACGTTGTCGACTGTACATGTGCCGGAAGAACAATCGACATTGTCGACGATATGCGTTGCATACCCCTTTCTCAAACGCACGTCATACGTTGCCGGGAACACTTTCAAAACAGCCTGGTCACGCTTCCAGTTCGCATAGGTGACACGGCCACCTGCTGATGTGCCTTCAATTCCATCTGGGGTGCGAGCATCGGTGTGAACACTGCTTAGACCCGGGAAGTTCACCGTCATTGTCGCGGTAATATCACTTACAGTACAACTGCCTGATGAACAATCGACGTTATCGATAATGTGTGTGCCATCACCTTTTCGCACACGCACGTCATAAATGCCAGGGAATAGTTTTAGAACAGCCTGGTCACGCTTCCAATTCGCATAGGTGACACGGCCACCTGCTGATGTGCCTTCAATTCCATCTGGGATGCGAGCATCTGTGTGAACACTGCTTAGACCCGGGAAGTTCACCGTCATTGTCGCGGTAATATCACTTACAGTACAACTACCTGATGAACAATCGACGTTATCGATAATGTGTGTGCCATCACCTTTTCGCACACGCACGTCATAGACTTGCGGAAAGACTGTTAGTACTGCCTGGTCGCGTCCCCAGTTTGCATGGGTGATTTTTCCTCCATTTGCTCCACCTGGTACGTTATCAGGGATTCGGGCATCTGTATGAACATTATGCATTCCAGGGAAGTTTACTGTCATGGTTGCAGTAATCCCGTCAACAACACAAATCCCGGATGTGCAGTCAACATTGTCGATAACCTGTGTCGCACTCCCTTTTCGAACACGGACGTCGTAAACCTGCTTTAAAACCTTGAATACTGCTTGATCATCCTGCCAGCTTTTATAATTAACGCCGCTGCCTACTGCCGTACCATCAACACCGTCTGGTACACGTGCATCGGTATGAACACTTCTCATGCCGGGGAAATTTACAGTCATTGTGGAAGTTATGTCACGAACAAAACAAGATCCTGAAGTACAGTCAACGTTGTCGACGATGAGTGTGGCGCCTCCCTTGCGTATTCGTAAGTCATATACCTGGGGAGGGATTGCGTGCGTAAATTGGTCTGTTTTCCAATTTATGCTGGCAACACGTGTCCCTGTGGCAGTACCAGGGGCATTATCACTGATGCGTATATCTGTATGCACGCTAGATAAGCCGGGAAATTGAACATTTAACGTAGCGGACGCTTCAGTCGATTCTATCGCCAGGGCAATGTTCGAAAATGTATTTAAGAAAAGTGAAATAAATGCAAGAAGAATTATTTTCCATTTCATGATGCTTATTCCCGTCTTGTAGAGCATATAAACGCTCTGTTTGTGTATGAACAATGTGCTTAACGAGCGTGGAAGGCAGCCTGGCAGACTATCAGTGATGCCGTTCGTGATTCGTTACAAAGTCCAAATAAAATATTTCGTTGCAAAAACAATAGTTGATTAGTTACAGACCATATGTGACATGCATCGCAATTATTCACAGGCTATATGTGACAGGCATCGCAAATTTATAATTGCGCTTTGAACGAATATTTACCACTGGCATCATGTGTGATTTGTAAAAAAACTATAGCCAAAGAGTAATAGTGAGGCGTGCGTAAATACGTCGTGTAAATATCGCAGCCTACCTACAAAGAGTAAGGTGTTTTTATAAGTGTGCCGTCCTCAGCCTGGTAGTGTTTGCAATAAAACCGCATTCTTCCATGTACGTTAATTTTAATTTTATTTGAGCAATGTTTAATTGTCAGATCAGTCATTAAATAGTAAAGTATGTATTAATAATAAATACAGAGTCTTTATACTCGATAATAATAAAGGGCCTTATATGTCTAATGTTAACTACATCATCCCCAAAGCCGATCGGCCTGTCTGGTCTAACGATCTTGAGTCTATCGATATGCTTGAAGACGATATGACTGACATTCCTTTGTTGGGTTGGGTTGCCGCAGGGCTGCCCGTCGATTTGAGCGAAGATAATGCCCGTGTCGCTGTGCCTTCCAATATGGTGCGAAAGAACAGCTATGCGCTAAGGGTGCGCGGACACTCCATGATTGATGACAATATCGAAGATGGCGATATTATTGTGATTGAAAAACGTGAGACGGCTGAAAATGGCCAGTCAGTGATCGCAATGATCAATGGTGAAACGGTCACGCTTAAAAAGTTCTACGTAGAAAAAGATGGCATTCGCTTACAGCCGGCAAACACCTCAATGTCACCAATTCATTTGCGTAATGAAGAAGTGCA
>Ga0316207_10005020_pt1 | contig 11173 bp, 9 predicted proteins | sample 6weekpyrite_MG_FD_204943 | JGI IMG/M metagenome (GOLD analysis project Ga0316207, IMG submission 204943) | Microbial mat bacterial communities from mineral coupon in-situ incubated in ocean water Damariscotta River, Maine, United States -... | ecosystem: Environmental > Aquatic > Marine >...
ACAGTTCATTTCGGTTATGATGCGCGCTGTTTCCCTTGATGTGGACTAATTTGAAGGCTCATGAGTTTACTTAGCTGGATCATCATTTTCTGTTTAATTGGCGGTGTCCTCAGTGTGCTAGCGGCATCGACTTTTCTCATGTTGTCTGAGTCTTTGCGTAAACGCTTATTGCCACACATGGTGAGTTACGCGATAGGCGCGTTACTTGGCGCGGCTTTCCTGGCACTTTTGCCACATGCACTCGGGCATTCAGCGATTGATGATCTGCACGATGTTACCCTGACAGTCCTGGTTGGTATCCTGGCGTTTTTCCTGTTGGAAAAGATGGTGTTATGGCGTCACTGCCACGCTCATGACTGCGAAGTACATGGTGAAGAGGATCATCATCATGCACATGGTTCAGCACGTGGCACCATGATCATGATTGGCGATGGCATGCATAACCTGGTTGATGGGGTTCTTATCGCGGCAGCTTTTTTAACGGATGTCCATCTCGGTATTGTCACCAGTATCGCGGTTGCTACTCATGAGATCCCCCAGGAGTTGGGGGATTTCTCCATTCTCCTGCACAGTGGTTATAGCCGGGGTAAAGCGCTATTAATGAATGTTGCGGCAAGCCTCACGACGGTGATTGGTGGTGTGGCGGCGTATTACAGTTTGCAGGGCGCCGAACAGGTGGTTCCCTATGTGCTCGCGGTGGCCGCAGCAAGCTTCATTTATATTGCTGTCGCCGACTTGATCCCGGGTTTGCATCATCGCACTGAGGCACGGGTAACCGCACAACAAATGCTCCTGATAGCCGCCGGTGTCGTGACGATCTTCCTGGCCCATTCAACACTTCACTAAATTTCAATTATTAGCCGCATAAATAGTTTTGGATATACGCTGCTATATCGCTATGCTAGTTAAATAGCATATTCAACGGAGAAAATAGACATGAATAAATGGTTCATGTTGACCCTGGTTGGCGAAGATCGGCCGGGCATTGTTGCCAAATTGACTCACGCCCTGTTTGAAGGTGGTTGCAACCTGGGTGAAGCATCGATGATGCGCCTGGGTGGTAATTTCACCATGATGTTAATGGTGGGGTTTGAAGGCCGGACAAAAGAGCTCAATGATATTGTCAGCCCGGTCAGTGAATCACTCGGTCTACATTTGCATGTTGACCGGATAAAGGCTGCCCTGCATAAGCATTTACAGCCGGACGTGCGCATCAGTGTTTATGGCGCGGATAGACCTGGTATTGTTTCAGAAGTGACAGGAGCATTGGCTGAATCAGGATTACATATACTGGATCTCGATTCTGATGTGGCCGGTAGCCAGGAATCACCGATCTATGTCATGCATATTGAAGGTCATGCAGCAGAAGGGGTTGATAGCTTGCGTGCGGCACTATCACTAATGAAAAGCCGTGGCATTGAAACCAGCCTGGAAGAAATTGATACCTTAATAGGGTAGCTGGGAAATAAACCGTGGCTATCCTGGATATTTTAACCTTTCCTGATCCTGTGCTGAAACAAGCCAGCGAACCAGTTATTAATTTCGATGCGGAATTTAAGCAGTTCGTTGCCGATCTTGATGAAACGCGATTAGATGCACCGGGTTGTGTTGGTATCGCGGCGCCACAAGTTGGGCGTTTTCAACGTGTCGCGTTAGTTGATGTATCGGGAAACCCAAAACATAAGAGCAATGGTTACATGGTGCTGGTTAACCCGGAGATCATTGAATGGGAAGGTTATAAAAAAGGTCGAGAGGGGTGTCTGTCGGTACCCGACTACACGGGTAATGTCATGCGTGCTACATCGATCGTGGTTGAGGCGCAGGATGCAGCAGGAGATATGCAGCGATTTGAATGTGAAGGTTTTGAGGCGCGTGCAGTACAACATGAAATTGATCATCTCGATGGCTTGCTGTTTCTGGACCGACTGGTGAGTCGCCGCAATGATTTATTTGAACGCAAGGTATATAAAAAATAGCAACGGCCATGACGACGCTGCAGTTAATCGTAATCATTGTACTGGTGTTGGTTGTTGTTGCCTGGTGGTTATATTCACTGGGCATTAAAAATAATGAAGTCGATTGGGGCGGCAAGTGGCTCGCCTGTATCGATGGCCTAAACCGTGTTTTTTGCCGACGTTTTCATCGCTTGCCCGTAACGACTCTCGATCTGCCTGAAAAGGGTGGCTGTATTATTGCCAGTAACCATGTCTCAGGTCTTGACCCACTGGTTCTGATCGCATCTAGTAAGCGGCCACTCCGATTCATGATTGCACGAGAAGAATATGAACGTTTCGGTTTGCAGTGGTTATTCCGAGGCGTGGGTTGTATCCCGGTAGAACGTTCAGCGCGACCTGAACAGGCGCTGCGTGAAGCCTTGCGAACCTTGCAGGCAGGTGAAGTTGTCGCTTTGTTCCCGCATGGAAAAATACACCTGGATAGCGATCCGAAGCGTAAGGTTAAGAAAGGCGTTGCCTGGTTATCACACCAGGCAAATGTACCCGTGCATCCATTTAGACTAAGTGGTATTACAGGAGAAGGTCATACTATCTTATCGGTGTTTATTCGCAGCAAGGTGAAAATTGATGCATTTGATTCGATACATTGTGAAGCCATGAGTAATCATGATTGTCTTGAAAAGATCGCGAGCTGTATTGAAGGCCGCCAAGTTTAGGAAACAACATGATAAGAACGTACCTGACCATTTTTATTTTATTCATTCCGACTAGCATGCAGGCGGATGATGTGGCCTGGTTTGTTGGGGGTGGTTCTGACCCGGGTAGCTCACAGGCACAGGTTGAAAAGAATGTCATCTGGGCGGCCGACGTGGTTGAACAAGCACCGCCTCAAAATGGTCAGCGTCGTTTAAGTATCTTTTTTGCTGATGGTGATCTTGATATTACTAAAGGTATAAAAGTAACTCGTCTTGTAGAGGGGCCTCAAAGTATCCTTAACCCATTGGCAATGATCTACCAGGCTGAATATGAAAATGTCGAATATCTGAATTATAAGATTGGTCGTGTGCGCGGTTCAACAACACGTAGCAAGCTTGAGTCGGCCCTGGTAGATGATTTTAAAAAACTTAAACAGGGTGACACGGGGCTGTTTGTTTTTAATGGTCATGGCAGTTATGACAAGAAAGATACCGCCAATAACAAAATGCTGTTATGGCAGAATAGCAAGCTCTCGGTGAGAGAATTTTCCGATTTGCTTAGTAATGTTGATAACAGCGTGCCGATGCGGTTTGTTTTTAACCAGTGTTATTCAGGTGCATTTGAACGACTGGTTCACCCGAATGCGGCCGATACAATAGAGCTGGTTAAGGCACCACGTTGTGGCTTTTTTGCTGAGTCGGATAACCGGCAGGCCGAAGGGTGTTCTACCAGTATTGATTCGAATGAATACCGTGATTACAGCACCTATTTTTTTGCTGCCTTACAGGGCAAGACACGTCAGGGTGAGGCGCTACCCGTTGACCCGGATCGAAACAAGAATGGTGAGGTGTCCCTATACGAGGCGCATTTATACACCCTGGCGCAGGCACACAGTGCGGATTTACCCCGCTCCACCAGTGAGGTTTTTTTAGAACGGTGGCAACCCTGGTACCTGCGCTGGTTTTTTGCCGGCGAAGGTAAGGGCAATGTTTACGCTAAACTGGCCAACGACCTGGCGCGGCAACTTCGCGCCCCAGTTGAGCCATCGGTGCAGCGCAGTGTGCTGAGTAAACAGCGCCGTCGCCTGGACAGGCGGGATAAAAAGTTAAAACAGGAAGCTAAACAGATATACAAGGCAATGAAGGAGCTGCGCTATTCCATTCGCTATGAACTGGAACAGCGCTGGCCAGAGTTAGCGGGGATTCGCTATGAAGAATATCAACTGTCATCACATGCTCAAGGTGACGAGGTGAAAAGGTATATTACCGAACATGAAAAATGGCCTAATCTTGTTAACGGCTACCGGCGATACCTGCAAATTGATGAGCAGCGCCTGGAGGTGCTCAGGGATCTGACCCGTCTCGATAAATTAAACAGGCTTAACAAGCTGGCCCGCCTGCGCCAGCAATTTGAACAACACGCGACAAATCAGCAGAAGGCAGATTATCAGCAGCTGCTTAATTGCGAGAAACTACCCCTGTAAAAATGTCTGCTATCAACTACTCTTGAAATAGCAGGATCTCCCCCCATTTAGTGGGTAGATTCTAAATATTTTGTGGAGAACATTCCGATGCGAATGGATAAATTGACCAGTAAATTCCAGCTTGCGCTGGCGGATGCGCAAAGCCTGGCCGTGGGCCGTGACCACCAGTTTATTGAGCCTTTACACTTGATGACAGCCTTGCTGGACCAGGAGGGTGGCAGTGCGCGTCATCTTCTCATGCAGGCGAGTGTCAACGTGAACCTGTTGCGTTCACAGTTGGGTGAAGCCCTGGATAAGTTATCCAAGGTTGAGGGCGCTGAAGGCGACTTACACATATCTAACGAACTGGGACGGTTGCTAAATCAGTGCGACAAATCAGCTCAGCAACGTAAAGACAGTTATATTTCCACCGAGCTTTTCATCCTGGTGGCGCTTGATGACAAGGGCGTACTAGGCGAGTTGTTACGCAATAATGGTGCAACCAAGGCTGCCATTGAGAAAGGCATTGAAAGTATGCGCGGTGGTGAACAGATCGATGATCCAAACGCTGAGGAACAGCGCCAGGCTTTGGAAAAATATACTATTGATGTTACCGAACGTGCCGAGCAAGGTAAGCTTGATCCGGTTATTGGCCGTGATGACGAGATCCGCCGGACCATCCAGGTGCTACAACGTCGCACAAAAAATAACCCTGTCCTGATTGGTGAACCTGGTGTTGGTAAAACGGCCATCGTTGAAGGGCTTGCTCAGCGTATTGTGAATGGCGAAGTCCCGGAAGGTATCAAGAACAAGCGCCTGTTGTCGCTTGATATGGGTGCACTTATCGCAGGTGCTAAATTCCGTGGTGAATTTGAAGAACGTCTCAAGGCGGTTTTAAATGACCTTGCTAAACAAGAAGGCCAGGTCATCCTTTTTATTGATGAATTGCACACCATGGTCGGCGCGGGTAAAGCTGAAGGTGCTATGGATGCAGGCAATATGCTGAAACCAGCACTGGCGCGTGGTGAGTTGCATTGTGTCGGTGCAACAACACTGGATGAATACCGTCAGTACATTGAAAAGGATGCAGCCCTGGAACGTCGTTTCCAGAAGGTGTTGGTGGAAGAGCCTAGCGTTGAAGATACCATTGCTATTCTGCGTGGCTTGAAAGAAAAGTACGAAGTCCACCACGGTGTAGACATTACCGATCCGGCGATTGTCGCAGCAGCGACCTTGTCACATCGCTATATCTCAGACCGTAAATTGCCGGACAAGGCGATAGATCTTGTTGATGAAGCAGCAAGTCGTATTCGTATGGAAATCGATTCCAAGCCAGAGTCTATGGATCGTCTTGATCGTCGTTTAATCCAGTTGAAGATAGAACGCGAGGCAGTAAGTAAAGAAAAAGATGCGGCCTCTAAACAGCGTCTGTCACATCTGCAAACCGAGATTGATGAGCTTGATCGTGAATATGCTGACCTGGAAGAAATCTGGAAGGCAGAAAAAGCGGCTTTGCAAGGCACGCAGCACATTAAGGAAGAACTTGATCGTGCTCGTATTGAAATGGAAACAGCACAACGTGCCAGCGATTTAGCACGCATGTCTGAACTGCAATACGGTCGAATTCCTGAACTTGAAAAGCAGCTCGATATGGCCAGCCAGGTTGAAATGCTGGATACCAAGTTACTGCGCAACAAAGTGGCCGATGAGGAAATTGCCGAGATTGTTTCGAAGTGGACGGGTATCCCGGTTAGTCGCATGCTTGAAGGTGAACGCGACAAACTGTTACGCATGGAAGAAGCGTTGAGCAAACGTGTGGTCGGGCAAAGTGAGGCAGTATCGGCCGTATCAAATGCGATTCGTCGCTCACGAGCAGGTCTGTCTGATCCAAACCGACCTAATGGCTCATTCCTGTTCCTGGGGCCAACCGGTGTTGGTAAGACTGAGCTGACCAAATCACTCGCCTCATTCATGTTCGATACTGAAGATGCCATGGTACGCATCGATATGTCAGAGTTCATGGAAAAACATTCCGTAGCCCGCCTGGTAGGTGCTCCTCCTGGCTATGTAGGATACGAAGAAGGTGGTTATCTGACTGAAGCCGTGCGGCGTAAACCATACTCCGTGATCTTGCTTGATGAGGTTGAGAAAGCACACCCTGATGTATTCAATATTTTATTACAGGTTCTGGATGATGGTCGTTTAACTGATGGCCAGGGACGTACGGTTGATTTTCGTAACTGTGTCATCGTTATGACATCAAACCTGGGTAGCCAGATGATTCAGGAAATGGCAGGTGGTGATTATGGCGAAATGAAGGCAGCTGTGATGGATGTTGTCGGACAACATTTCCGTCCAGAGTTTATAAACCGTGTTGACGAAAGCGTAGTCTTCCACCCACTGGGACAAGCTGAGATCCGTTCAATCGCCAGTATCCAGATCAAGCAATTGCAGTTACGTTTGCAAGAACGTGAAATGGATATTGTCATGAGCGATGCGGCACTGGATAAATTAGCCGCAGCTGGTTTCGATGCTGTATATGGTGCTCGCCCACTAAAACGTGCCATTCAGCAGGAGCTTGAAAACCCACTTGCCCAGGATATCCTGGCAGGGGGCTATGGCCCGGGCGATGTGATTGATGTAGATGTTCAGAATGATGAGTTGGTGTTTAGTAAAAACGTCGGTAAAACAGATAACATCAGTGCAGCCTAAACCCTCTTAAACCGTGGTGTGATTAGACACCACGGTTTGTTCTGAAGCAGTTATACTCTTTTCATGAAGAAAATCTCTGAAACGCAGCTAGTACATGCCACTTTACTCGTCGCACCTGGTTGTCCTCATTGCCCACAGGTTAAACAAGTTCTTAGTGACTTACACTCACAGAATAAATTAGCCAGTCTCGATATCATCGACATCTCGGTTGATCTGGAACGTGCTGAACAATTCGGAGTAAGAACGGTGCCCTGGTTACAATTTAATAAAATTGAATTACAGGGTGCACATAGTGCTGATGAAATAAACTACTGGCTTGAACAAGCATCCCAGGCAGAAGGGAGGCAAGTTTTGTTTGATAGTTTATTAGCCGTTGGACAGCTATCCCAGGTTGAATCGATGTTACGTCGAGACACAGACGGTTTGACTGATTTGCTGGTTTTGTTTGCCGATCAGGATCGCCAGATTAACGTACGCATTGGTGCTTCAGCAGTACTGGAATCTTTGCAGGGTTCTGGTTTGTTGGAACAGGTCGTTGATGAAATCGGGGCTTATACACAACATCAACAGGCCAGTACCCGGATAGACGCCTGTCATGTTTTGTCGTTTGTTCACCATCCCAGTGCGGTTACTTTCCTGAAGCGGGCCATAGAGGATGTTGATGCCGAGGTAAGGGAAGTAGCACAAGAAAGCCTCGCAGAACTGCTTGAGAGCGGTATGACGACGTTACACTGAAAAGCACTACTAAAACCGCCATTTTTGCTGTTGCAGGCGGCATATTTACATTGAAAATCATGGAAATACTGCCACACTGGATAAGATAAGCAGAACTATTCCAGTGCAAGCAAAGCAGACCATGATATGAATGATGCCGCCAAGCCAGATCGCGTTGAACATCTGAAACGTTCACTGCAGTTTCAGACCAAGCTTAACCAGGTCATGCAAAAGATTCATGAGGCTGAATCGTTTAACGATATTATGCCTCAGATCGAAGCAACCTTGCTTGAATTGATGAATGCTGAGCGGATTACTATTTATCGACGTTCCCGGCATAGCCAGGAAATCATCTCTGAATATAAAAGTGGCGATGAAACCAAAGAAATTCGCGTTGCTTTATCTCCCAGTTCGATTTCCGGTTATGTTGCGTTATCACAAAAACCAATTCGCATTCGCAATGTTTACGAAACTGAAGAACTAAAATCAATTCATCCTGAATTAAGTTTTGATTCCAGTTTTGACCAGGCTAGCGGCTATCGCAGTCGTTCGATGATGGTCATCCCAGTTAAACATAAAAATGTATCACTGGGTGTGATGCAGGTGTTAAATCATCGCAGTGGTGGTGCCTTCGATGATGCTGACATGGCTAAGGCCATGAAATTTGCAATGCTACTGGGGCAGAAGTTTCGTTATGAGCTGGGAGGTACCAAGGGACCATTTGATTACCTGGTGCAAACCGGCAGGGTAACCCAGAAACAACTTGATAGTTATGCCTCTAGGATCGAAAAAGAGAATACATCAATGATCGAGTTGCTGATGCATGAAGAAAATCTTTCAGGCATGGAAATCGGTACATCACTGGAGCGTTTTTATCAGGTTCCTTATATGGCCTACGACCCTAATATTGATATCCCGCTGGATATGCTAAAGGGTGTAAACGAAGCCTATTTGCGTAAGCAATTGTGGGTACCGGTTATGGGTGATACGGATGAGATAGTAGTACTGGTTGACAACCCGACCGATAGCAACCGCATTATGGATATTCAAAATGTTTTAAAAGCGGATAGCTACCAATTCAGGGTAGGTTTACCTGATGATATTCTACGATTTCTTGGACATGAAGCTGCGGGTAATAATGTTGATCTGCATGAGCTGGTTGGTCGACTTGAAGATGAGGGGCTCGAAGAAGAAGATTTAGATATCGTTGAGTCTGTTGATGAGAATGCTGCAACAGTGATTCAACTGGTTAACAGCCTGATTCTCGATGCCTATAAAGCTGGTGCATCTGATATTCATATTGAACCAAGTAAAGGTAAAGTTGCATCAAAGGTGCGACTACGAGTTGATGGAGTATGTCGGAACGCACTAACTGTACCGGCATCACATATTCGTGCCGTGGTTTCGCGTATTAAAGTTATGGCGCGACTGGATATTTCAGAAAGACGCAAACCACAAGACGGAAAATTAAGTGTAAAATTTAAGGGGCAGCCACTTGAATTGCGTGTCGCAACATTACCCACAGTGAATGGTGAGAGTGTGGTGATGCGGATCCTCGCTGCCAGCGAGACCTTGCCTATTGATAAACTCAATATGTCAGATCGGAACCTGCGTGAAACGCAAGAGCTGGTAAAAAGTCCGCACGGTATCTTCCTGGTTGTAGGGCCAACCGGGTCGGGTAAGACAACAACCTTGCATGCTATTCTTGGACACATCAATACACCTGAGTTGAAAATATGGACTGCAGAAGACCCTGTTGAAATTACCCAACCAGGTTTACAGCAACTGCAGGTGATACCAAAGATCGGTTTAACCTTTGCGGGTGCATTGCGCTCTTTTTTACGTGCCGATCCTGATGTCATCATGATTGGTGAGATGCGTGATGCAGAAACAGCAGAAGCTGGTATCGAGGCATCTCTGACAGGACACCTGGTATTTTCTACCTTGCACACAAACTCGGCACCAGAAACCCTAACCCGGTTACTTGATCTTGGCATTGATCCAATCAGTTTTTCAGATGCCCTGCTCGGTGTGCTGGCGCAACGCCTGGTACGCACCCTGTGTGGTGACTGTAAGCAAAAATATAAGCCCGACGAGGATGAATTTAACCTGCTAAAACGCTATTACGGCGAAAAACGGTTCGAAGAACTTGGCTTGATACGTGAAGGTGTCGAGTTGTATAAAGCAGTTGGTTGCGACAAGTGCGGTGGTAGTGGTTATCGTGGTCGAACCGGTGTGCATGAACTGTTAGTCGCCACGCCAGCAATGAAAGAACTGGTCTATCGACGTGCTACGGCGAGCGAAATTAAGGAAATGGCAACCTCTGAAGGTATGCGCACCTTGATGCAGGATAGTATTGTGAAGCTATTAAAAGGGCAGACTGATATAGACCAGGTACGTCGGGTCGTTTCAGAATAATCTTACTGCTGTTGTGCTTCAAGTTTCCGCTTGGTCAATTCTCGTGAAGCAATTTGACTAACCTCAGCAAAACTATCTTTAGTCATTTTTTTCAGGGTAGCCAAACTGGTATTCCAGTTTTGCGCGACTTCAATGCGTATATCAACCGACTTATCTTCAGATAATTTGTCCATAACGGCGCTACTCGTATATTCATAGCGAGCCAGTACACTGCGAACTTGCTGGTTCTTATCATCAGCCAGGAACATTTGGGTACGTTCATCGGTAGCCGTATTGGTTATAACGGTGATGCGAATCGCTTCGACTGGATCATGGGCAAGCTGGAATAACAGGTCAGCCGGGGCACGGCGATTACGTGCGACATTCTGGCGTATTTCAGTATTCTCACTTTTTGCCAGCTCGCGTAAGACATTTCCCGGGGTTGATGGATTGCGAGCAGCGCGTGCCCGGTCAATATCATCTTCAGCCAGCGCGGTTGAGTGAATGCTGCTAATCAGCATAAAAAAAATACCAGCAATACCGAAAGTTCTTACAGACATTACCTTTTCCTTGAAGATTATTTTGTATCTGGGTTAGATGAAGCTGACGTTGAAAAGTTCAACACCATCTCCTTCAGTGAATCGGCTCCCAGGGTTTCCTTACGCGCTTGTTCAATTTTTGCTTGCACATGGTTACTGGCAGATTGAGCACCTTCCGGGTTACTTGTTGCCATCACCTGATCGCCTTCAACCGCGGTGAGGATATCGATAACGTGGATATCGTCGATATCGCGAATGGGTAACCAGTTTTCTTGTTTCTCACCGGCCTTGACGAGTAACCCGGCATCCACAAGGAACTGCAAACAATCAGCCACCAGGTCGATAGGTTGGCCAATGGCATTGGCTAGTTGATAGGTGGTCCAGGGAGGTTTGCCCTGCATCATATTGACGGCAACCAGGTACATCAGTTGTAACACCAGCTGCTTTTGGTGTGCTGGTTCAGCGCAGTGGCATTTGTCGGCTGAGGTAACCACACTGGGGTATTGAAAGTAGAAAGCGATGTTTGCACCTAGTAATAAAATGATCCAACCCAGGTACAACCAGATCATGAATAACACCAGGATGGCAAAGCTGGAGTAGATAGCAGAATAATTTCCAGAAGACGCAACGAAAGAAGCAAATAGCCAACTGGTTGTTTCCCACAAGAAACCAGAAATGGCAGCGCCTACTAATGCGGC
>Ga0316207_10005021_pt1 | contig 11172 bp, 9 predicted proteins | sample 6weekpyrite_MG_FD_204943 | JGI IMG/M metagenome (GOLD analysis project Ga0316207, IMG submission 204943) | Microbial mat bacterial communities from mineral coupon in-situ incubated in ocean water Damariscotta River, Maine, United States -... | ecosystem: Environmental > Aquatic > Marine >...
ATTATCCAATATTATTTTGTTGCTCTAATTTTTTATGTCGTTGAAAAATAAAAAGAAGAATGATACAAGATGTTATTAGTTTATAATAATTATTCTTAATGAGACAGCTGTGATGCTTATTATAACATGCCTGTTATAAGTCTAAACTACCATGTTTTTGAAATGTATTTAGTCTACAATAGCTGGCTATGAATTTATTTGACTTTTCAATTTGCCGATTACCCCACATCATCTTTTCCAGAGGCGCTATAAAACAATTGCCTGAGCTGTGCCTGCAGTATGGAACAAATGTATTGCTGGTTACCGGTGCTCGCTCATTTGAATCCAGTGATTCATTTTCACAACTTAAAACGGCATTTGATGAGGCTGGAATTAAATTTGAAAAATGTTCCGTTCCCGGTGAACCCTCTCCTGAGCTTATTGATACTGCGGTGAAACGATTTAAAGATCAATCATTTGATGTGGTACTAGGTATTGGAGGAGGCAGTGCCTTAGATGCCGCAAAAGCCATTGCTGGTTTGTTAAAGGTGAAACAATCGGTGATGGATTACCTGGAAGGTGTAGGGCCCGAACTTGCTTATCAGGGGCCAGCCGTGCCTTTTATAGCGGTGCCGACTACCGCGGGTACCGGTTCAGAGGCCACTAAAAATGCAGTGCTTAGTGTGCAGGGTGAAAACGGTTTTAAAAAATCATTCAGGGATGACAAGCTGATTGCTGAAATTGCAGTGATTGATCCACAATTATTGAGTACTTGTCCAAAAAATATAATTGCGGCTAATGGTATGGATGCTTTAACCCAGTTAATTGAATCTTATGTCTCAACGCGTTCAAATAAGATGACGGATGCTTTAGCATTAAGTGGCATTCGATCTGCAAGAGACGGGCTGCTTGCGTTGTATAACGATCAGGAGAATACCGAGGCCCAGGACAAAATGGCTTATGCATCATTAATGTCGGGTATTTGCCTTGCACAAACGGGACTAGGTTCGGTACATGGCCTGGCTTCTCCTTTGGGTGCATTTTATCCGATTCCCCATGGTGTTGTTTGCGGTACATTACTTGCGCAGGCAACGGATATGAATATTCATATTATGTTGCAAAGAGATAAAACAAATCCCGCATTAGACAAATATGCCATTCTGGGTGATGTGATTACCCAGCAGCGTTGTAAGAATAAACATATGTCATGGGAGGTTTTATGTGAAACCCTGCAAAGCTGGACGGATGAAATGCAGTTACCCAGATTGGCGGAATCAGGTTTGACTGAAGCAGGCTTAGATAAAGTGGTAGCGAATAGCCGTGGCAGTAGCATGAAAACCAATCCTGTTGTAATGACAGATGGGGAGATTCGAGAATTATTATGCAGAAGATTATAAGAATTGAAAAAATAAAATATTTGTCGTAGAGGTGAAAAGACGCGGAGGTGTGATTTTTTTATCATAAACTTCAGCACACTTATTTTGAAGCTTAAGAGATAACTATATAAACATCTTAGTGCCTCTGTGTCAGTTTATTAAAAACGCTTAAGTAATTGCCATTAGATTCTGTTTTCTGTTGGTTGAAAAAATCACAAAACCGAAGGCAAAATGGAAATGGCTTCATGTTCAGCCGCTTTGTTTTTATCATTTCGAGAAAACTGGTAATCAAGTAGATCATAATATCGACGAATATTTGTAACATACTTCACCGGCTCCCAGCCTCGAGCATAACCGTATTTGGTTTTTTTATACCATTTTTTCCTGGCTAACAGGGGAAGTGTGGTTTGTAGGTCTACCCATTTATTCGGATCTTTACCTTGTTTCCTGGCAATTTCCTGTGCATCGATGACGTGATAGTAACCCACATTATATGCGGCCATGGCATACCAGGTTCTATCGGGTTCTTTAAGTTCCTCAGGGAAGCGGCGACGAATTTGATCAAGGTATTTTGCACCACCAAAAATACTGCTTTCAGGGTCGAGCCTGTTTTTTACACCTAGTTGTCCTGCAGTATGCCGAGTTAGCATCATAATGCCCCTGACACCTGTTGGCGATATTGCTTTCGGGTTCCAGTGAGACTCCTGATATCCCATAGAGGCTAATAATTTCCAGTCGAGATTATATTTTTCCGCCGCTTCATGATACATATCGAGATATTTACTGAGGCGTGTTGCAATATGTCGTTTATAAATTCTATTGCCCACATAATCAAACTGATCTACATGACCATAGTGTTTTTCAATCAAATGGGTGATCTCACCATCGTTTAAATTTCGCCAGAAAAAACTCATGGCTTTATCATACAAACTGGAATCCTGTGCTTTAGGGAAGGCCCAGGCTAATTGTTTAGGTTTGGAAATATCAAAGGCTACACGTAATTCCAGTAAAAAACGCTGGTTAAGTGAAACTTCGTTTGAGTCGGCAACGGTATAATCAATTAACTGATTTTCTACCAGATAAAGTAACTGTTCACTTTCAATACTCTTTTGTGTATTCCAGTTTAGATCAGGGTGTTTTGTTTTTAATTCGTTTAAACTCTCTACATGGCTAGAGCCTTCAATGACCTCAAGTATGCCATTTTCAAGATCGGTCACTTTTCTGGGGCGGTAAGACTGGTTGTTATAAATGAGTTGTTCGGTAATATCCATATAACTGGCTGCAAAACGAACGTATTCTTTGCGTGATTCAGTAATCGTTAAACCCGCCGCTGCAAAATGTGCCTTGCCTGTGTTAAGTATTTCAAAAATTTCATTCAAGCTATCACTGGTTATTACTTTAAGTTTTACCCCAAGTGAATCAGCAAATCGCCTGGCTAACTCATATTCAAAACCGGTTTTTCCATTGGGGCCTTCATAATAGGTGGTTGAGCTATTGCGGGTGACTATAACCAGTTCTCCGGTTTCCATCACATGATTGAGTGTATTTGGTTTAAAAAGCAGGGGTACAACTTTAAACATGACTAGAATGAGGCTGACCAATAATATCAGTGAGACAACAATAAGGCGACAGCGAGAAATTTCTAAAGAACTATCCATAAAAAATACTACATAAATATTGATAGGGGCTATATTTAACTAACCAGAAATAACCAGAATAGTTATTTTAATCTATAGCTCAAATTCACTCCAGACAGGGCAATGGTCCGAGGGTTTTTCCATGCCCCGAACATCATAGTCTATACCCGCATCACAACATCGTGCACTTAGTTTTTGGCTCGCCAGTATCAGGTCTATTCGTAGTCCACGCCTGGGCTCTCTATCGAAGCCTTTGCTACGGTAGTCAAACCAGCTAAAGCGGTCATTTACATCCGGATGCAACTGGCGGTAGGTGTCTGTTAGCCCCCAGTCGTAAAGTGTCTTGATCCACTCTCTTTCTTCGGGTAAAAAACTGCATTTACCTGTTTTTAACCAGCGTTTCGCATTATCTTCGCCTATGCCAATATCCAGATCCAGGGGAGCAATATTCATATCGCCCATAACAATCAGATTATCATCAGCTGAATACTGAGTCTTTAGTAATTGTGTTAAATCCTGGTAAAACTTCTTTTTTGCAGGAAATTTAGTCGGATGGCTAATACTGTCTCCCTGTGGGAAATAACCGTTCATAATGGTAATAATTTCATTATTCACGTTAAATTTAGCCGAGATAAAACGGCGTTGAGACTCTTCTGTATCACCGGTAAAGCCTTTGCTTATTTCTAGTGGCTGATATTTAAATAGCAGGGCGACACCATAGTGGGTCTTTTGCCCATGAAAAGCACATTGATAGCCCAGGGATTCAATCATCTCAAGCGGAAAATCAGCATCCTGTGCCTTGGTTTCCTGTATGCCGATGACATCGGGAGAGTGAGTGCTGACAAGTTTCTCAAGCTGGTGCTGGCGCATTCTTATGCTATTGGTGTTAAAAGAGACAACTTTCATTATTGTGAGTAAATCAATTAAAGGTAAAATGTGCAGCATACACTATTCCGGTCTTAATCGCTTGTTGAGAATATTATGTTAAATATCAAACATATAAATGCATATTCAGATAATTATATCTGGCTCTTACAGCGTGATAGCTTGCCGCAGGTGGTACTAGTTGATCCGGGGCAGGCTGTACGGGTCATTAAATACCTTGAAGAAAACGATTTACAGCTGGTTGCTATCATCATTACTCACCAGCATTATGATCATACGGGAGGCGTGGCAGAACTATTGGAGAGGTATCCAGATATTTCAATAATTGGCCCAGATAAAGACCCATCTAAAATTAAGCTTAGTATAGACCTGCCCATCGCAAATCTGTTTACTCAAAAAGTGGGTGATGGTTCTGTGTTAACCATTCCAGAGCTTGATATCAGATTTGAAGTGAAGGCGATACCTGGTCATACACTCGATCATCTTGCTTATATCGGGGAAGGCGTGGTGTTTTGTGGTGACATCCTGTTTGGTGCGGGTTGTGGTCGAATTTTCAGTGGTACTGCACAAATGTTTGCAAAATCACTGGCAATGCTCATGACCTTGCCTGAAGAGACAAAGATGTATTTTGCCCATGAATATACCCTGGATAATCTGGGCTTTGCAAAATGGGTCGAGCCAGAGAGTGTAGATATTATTCAGCGCGATAAAACTGAAATGGCAAAGCAGGAAAAGGGCCTGCCTACTGTGCCGAGTAGTGTAGGTTTAGAGCTTAAAACCAATCCATTTGTGCGATTACGGCAACCCCTGGTTAAACAGGCTGCAGAAAAATTTGCTGGCCATGTATTGAATGAGGATTGGGAGGTATTTGCTGCACTACGTAAGTGGAAAGATAGCAAATACGACTAGCTTTTAACTAAACAGTTAATTTTTACTTTATCCCTTTGCCGATGAAAACAATCGTACAAGTTCTAACTTAATTTGATTGTTGGCATCTCGAAATTTACCATTTAATATCTCAGATGCAGCGTTATTATGAGCATTCTCAAATTCAACCAGTATCTCACCGGCACTAAGATGAAATTCTGCATGTATTTTTCTTAGTGTTTCATATTCTGGTAAGTGGGAGTAAGGCTTTTTCCCTGGCCCATACAGCCATTTTCCAGGCACACATAATGTATCCTGTGAGATAGAGGCTCTTCATAGCGTTCGGTGCTCGTACCATCCAGGGTGCTGGTTAATTTCTGTTTCCATGCCATATGTGCATCCAGTACTTCTTGCAGGTTCAAACCTGATCACTGCTTTTCTTCAGGTCCTGGTTCTAATGTGGCAGAGTTGTCGCCCGCTAATTTTTTCATTAACCAGCTTTTTAAAGACATAATGTACTTCGATAAAATCACTTATATAGCGTACTTAATTATAGTTTCATCTCTTGTAAATGAGGGGGAGGTTTGAATAAATATATGAGTTAATCTTGCTCATTACAGGCTATGTATTAGCATTTTATTATATTAGACGAGTCATTCATTTGTGTTAGAGATTAAAAAATTATTTATTCAAGTCCATTCGCCCTCATTAATTTATGGTAAATAATTTACCCGTACCCCAGTAATTATTTAACAGAACTGGGAAATGAGTTCAGGAATTAATAATTGTAGTTATACAGGATAAAAACTTATACTGTTAAGAAACCAAATGATAGTTATACCCAGAAGGTATAGAAGATTAAGTGAGGCAAGAGCGCATATGCGTGCATCCTGAAATCAGCAAAAAATTTGATTTAAAGAGTGCTCTTCAATAGTGCTATAAATTTAACCTCAATTGAAAAAATGATACATTATTCATATTCACAAACTAAATAATAAATGACAATAGTGTTTGGGGCATTAAATATAAAATATTGAGATTATTAAGTATGCACGTATAGGTGGTGAAATGACGTCAAAACGAGCTCTTATTGTAGATGATTCAAAATCGGCACGCTTTGCACTCAAGCGGATGTTGAAGGCATTAAAACTTGAAGTTGATACTGTTGAGTCAGCGGTTGATGCAATGACTTATCTGGATGAGCATCTTCCCGATGTAATATTTATGGATCACATGATGCCGGGTATGGATGGGTTTGAAGCGGTTAAGCGCATTAAAAATAATCCACAAACTGCTGTTGTACCTATTATGATGTATACCTCAAAAGGAGGGGATGTATATCTTAGTGAGGCACGTGCACTTGGTGCTGTTGGAATTATTCGAAAAACAATTGCACCCGTAGAACTTAAAGAATCTCTTTTTGAGTTAGGTTTAATAGATAACACACCACTTGAATCAACACTTAAAGTAGATAGGGTAAGCAATACTAAAACCGATGAGTCGATTAAGCAGGAAGCTCTACCACACAGGGAAAATGTGCTAGATACTTATATAAAAGACCTTCGCAAACTAATGGATGATCAAACAATTGAGTTACACAGAAGTATGTGGTTGGGTGTTGAGTCGGTTAGTAATGAAATATTTAATCGACTCAATAGTGACCTTGAAGAAAAGATTGAAAAAATACAGGCAGTACCCAGACAGCAAAATGTCGAAAATATGCCATTTTATAAAAATAAAGCAAGATGGCCAGTCCTTATTGTTAGTATTTTGTTAATTTTTTCAGTTATATTTAATATTATTTTGGTGTCTGATATTAATCATCTTGAAAGTAAGTTGACGACATATAAAATAGAACAGGCTCCGTTCAGGCAGCAGAATCAAATTTCAAATGAGGTATCGAATACTGAAACTAAAGTACCTGGTGATCATAAGGCAAGGGAAGAATTTACTAAGTGGGCTTTAAATAAGGTTATAGAATATCCGTATGATGAAGTGGCACTTAATGATAAAAGGTTGGCGAAAGTTGAAGAGTTAATTCAGAAAGCGCTAAAGGCAAATTTTAAAGGACGTATTATTTTACAGACACATGCGGGTAATTTTTGTTTAAATAGTGATCATATGGGGAACTACAAACTTGCCGATAATAACTTATCAATTGCTGATTGTGCATTTATCGGTAATTATATTCAACCTGATGATGAGCCTACCAGTCACCAGTCTTTGAGTTTTGTAAATTATCTTTCAGATACTAATTTATTAAATGAACAGGGTATTGTGATAGAGGTAGTTAGTCTGGCAAGGAAGCAGGAGCTCTCAAAGTATCCAAAAAGATCACCACAGACAACGGTTGATAAATGGAACCAGGCGGCACAATTGAATAATCGTATCACTGTTATGCTGGAATCAGATGGTGTTGATTTAATGTAGTCTCTTAATCGTTTGATTTTGCAGTGTATTTTGTAGAGATAATCCAGGGACGGACGTGTTTAAAATATAGCTTCACTGAAGTCATCGCTAATAAAAAATGCTCTTAAGTTTAAAGCGTATTGTTGTTAAAAATACATGATCTATACAGCTTACATTTCACCTTGATCGATAAATAATGTGGACACCTGCCCATCTTGTGAAAACACTCTCAGGTGTCTCAGTACCCGCATTCATGCGGGTGACAGTCTTAGGTCGTTATCCCCAACACATGTCTTAAGTTGTTAACGGGGCAATTGTGAGGTAACTTTTCGATTATATTTGCGGTAAATTCTCTGCTTTTTAGGTATACTTTCCCACAAATAATGAAATGTAAATTAATAATATGAAACTTTTTTTGTACCTTGGCAATCTGCTGCTTTTTACCCTATTTAGTTCATCTGTAGCCAATGCGGGTGTTTTTTTTGCCATAGCACCTGCAATAATTACAATTGATACAGATAATGGTTCGACTCGTCCACTGGTTGCAGATATTCGCCTGGCTTACGAAATTGAAAAGCACCAGCTTGAACTGGCCGTGATGAGTAGCATCAATGAAGATAAGCTTAATCAGTTAACCGTAGGTATTCCATCCATTACCTCTATTTTTTATCGTTACTCGCCTTATTATGAGGATCGTTTAAAAATACATTTAATATTAGGCACTAGCCAGATAGATGTTGATTCTTCGTACCCGAATACGGTTGATGCAACTGATAGTTTCGAAGGGGTCAGTTTCGGGATTGGTGTTGAAGAAGCATTTGTTAGCATTCCTAATCTTAAAATTAAACTTGACTGGATACAGCTGTACCGTGGTGACCAGTTAAATATAAATGCATTGAGCCTGGGTTTGCGTTATGAATTTTAAAAATATTTTACCACTAATATTAGTCACTCTGTTTGTATGTTTAACCGCATGCAGTGATAAGGAAAATGAAACAAACCTGGTTAACTTACATATTGCTGCTGAGCAGGATATAATTTCTATCAATTTTCCCACAGATGATATTGAAACTGTACTATCAATAAATAGTGTATTTGATTTTAGTTTACAGGGGCAGAAGTCACAAACCCAGGAACTTGTAACCCTCACAGAAAATGTAAAGTGGTCGCTTTCGGAAAATGCCAGCAGTTCTATTGACAAGAATGGTCATTTTATTGCCGGTGCAAATGCTGAAATTATTACCGTTAACGCACAATTTGGGCATTTGGTAGAAAGCATAGAAATAAGAATCTCTTCCGCTTTATTTGACAGGGTTATAGAGCTCAATGATGACGTCTTTAGCATTGAGATGTGCCAGTCACAGGACATCAAACCTGTTGGGCGTTATGTTGATGAGGATGGAAATGAAGAAATACGCTCAGTTGATAGCACTATTATTAATACTATTGAATGGTTGGTGCGTAACCAGGAAGATAATATCGAATCACAACGAGCACATATAGAAACTTCAAATAACCAGGCAGCCTTAAGAACCTTAAGTTCGGGTAATATTATTATTCAGGCAAAAGCACTTTCAAAAATCACCGGGAATGTTGAAACATCTGTTGATTTTGACCAGCAAATTGGCAATGGCCTGAATAATATTAAATTATGCGACAGTAGTGATACGGATTTGCTTAACTGTATTGTAGATACCACTGATCTTGAAAAAGATAAAACACTGTCTTTAATTTCAGTTGGAACATATCAGGCAACAGATGGTTCGTCACTGAATTCCAATATAAGTAATAACAGCAAATGGGGAATAGACAATACCAATGCAACTATTACCCTGTCAGGTGATCGTCAGCAGCTTGATGTTACTGGTAACTCAGAAAACACCAGTGCAATAATATCTGTAGCCTGTGGAGATATAGTTCAGTCTATTGCTAATAAGGATATTACCAAGGGGGTCGTTTTTGAAAGCTCAGTGAGTTGTGACAACAATATTGATTGTCTGGCAGCCACTGAAGAAATTAAAATCAGCTCCTTAGCGGTTACCTCTTTAGAGGTAACTGCGAATAGTCAAGACTTAACCGACGGGCAGAGCCTGACCCTGAGTGGAAGTCCTGCAGAAATTACCCTGGTAGTGACAGCCGTTTTTTCTAATAACACCAGTAAAGTGATTACCGAAGACAGTAAACTGTCCTATTCTATTCTCCAGGGTAATGGTACGGTGATTGAGGAAAATGAAGATGTTGATGGGGAATTCACCGTTATTGGGCTTGGTACCGCTGAAATTAAACTTGATTTTGAAGGTGAGTCGTTTATCGCGTTAATTAGAGTTACACAATAAGTTGACTGATTAATAAATTATAAGATCATCAGTAAACACACTGTGGTGAGTTTACTGATTATTTCATTTCGATCGAGACAGGTATCCCCTACCTATGTCTCTAGTGGTTTACGGGACACCCGACGGCTCGTGAAGCGCGGGCTCATACAGGGTACCTGAATAATATTAGTCGAAATCTAACGCTTGATATTTATGGTGAAAAACGATCTTTTACTTTAATGAGGGTGGCCTGGATGGACTGTATACAAAAAGTGGTATATTTGGTGCAGAGATTGTGTATCACTGGCCTTAATTTAAAATAGTATGATCTATCTGGTAAATATATTCACTATCATTCTTGCAGTTATTTTCGCAATACAACTATCAAATGAAAAATATGTTTATAAAGTTCCAGTATTGGTCATTTTAACGGGCGTTTTTTTCATCTTCTTGAAGCTTTTTTAAATTACACTTCTAACGCCTGTGAAGCAATAAAAGGCGAAAGCCTGGTAAACAACATTGATAAGTGTATAAACTATGAGTCCGGTCTCAAGGTTTTTGCGCAAGCAGGCATAATCGCTGGTTGCACCGTTATAATTGTGAAATACCTCTTTCACAAAAAACTATCAAAGTAATAAACCTGGTCTAGAGCTAACATAGGTATTTCACTTTATTTAAATCAAGCGTATTCTTTTCAGTCACCCTGTAATCACACTTTATGGTCTAACTGACGTTAGAAAATTTCTTGATATTTATTAATCGTCTAATTTTAAAATGCATATTTTTTCATTGGCTTAGAGGTTTAATTATTTCTCATTGTTTGTTTCCATGAATCAAAAAACAAAAGGCGCGCAGGTGGGGGAGTAATATATTTTTTCGAGGTGAGCTTTTTGTATTGCACGTATCTAGTACAACATAAAAACAATGGAGTAACTGGTGCGTGATATTAGTTTATTTTTTTAGGTAAAGTTCAAGTGATCGTTTATTTAATTGTTGTTGCAAATCTAATAACTGTTCAATTTGATTTTTAATTTGGCTTTGCAAAAATATTAATTCGTCTTGTGCATTTGTCTGATTAATATTAATTGATAACTTAGTAGTAATATCATCGAGCATCGAGCATAACGCTTTATTTTCAGTCATTTTCCATCCTTAAAAGTCACTTAGAAAATAGCCACAAATCATAATTCATACTTTGGTGGTTAGGGATGAATCGTTAATATAGTAGCTATAACGCATCATATGTGATTATTACTTCATAATTGAATCAATTTTTAGCACGCTAAAAATGACATGTCAAATAGATAAGGTCGTTGATTATTAGGAGTTTTAAGAACTAAACAGATAGCAGCATATATGGTTACAGCAGTGACTCCTGGAAACCTGGAATACTTATTTAATTTTTTGTGTTAAATCTGGAATGCGTAGATATAGACTTCTTTGCAGTTGCAACAAAGCCTTGATTTTGTCATTTAAAAGTATTTCAGCTTCAACTAGCTCATCTACGTTGGTGACCTCGATTTGATCGAGATAGAGGGCGACAGCATCATTTAGCAGGCTATCCAGTGAAAAGCCTCTGTTTCCCGTCTCTTTTTCAGCAGCGACAATTCGATCAAGTTTGATTCTTCGGGCGTTATGCAGCCTGAACATTGTATTTACTTTTTTGTCGTTATTTTCGGTCATAGGCGGATTATCTGATACTTT
>Ga0316207_10005023_pt1 | contig 11169 bp, 15 predicted proteins | sample 6weekpyrite_MG_FD_204943 | JGI IMG/M metagenome (GOLD analysis project Ga0316207, IMG submission 204943) | Microbial mat bacterial communities from mineral coupon in-situ incubated in ocean water Damariscotta River, Maine, United States -... | ecosystem: Environmental > Aquatic > Marine >...
ACAAGAAACTAGTAAACTTGAATAACCCTAAAGGTACAGAACAGTTTATCCAGAAGTATAAGGATGCCTTTACTGAGAAAGAATTGACTCAAGTTATGTCAGACCTAAGAGCTGGTAAGAAGAGTGACCTAGTAAACTATGTACTGTGGAATGATCTTACAAGGGCACAACCAATAGCATTATCTCAGATGCCGCCTTGGTACTTAGAACATCCTAAAGGCCGTATCATGTACATGCTTAAGACATTCACTATCAAGCAGTTCGATCTTATGCGTAGAGAAGCCTTCCAACAGATAGCTAGAGGTAATGTAACAGAAGGTACTAAAAACTTAGTCAAGTTTGCCACTCTGTTTACAGGTGCTAATGCTAGTGTTAGTCAGGTTAAGGATTGGTTAAGGGGTCGAGACTCTGAGTTCTCTGATACAGTGATAGCCAACCTACATAAGAACTGGGGTGGTAGTGATTACCTACTGAATAAGATGTCAGGAAGAGGAACCACTGGAGCAGCAGAAGCCCTAGTAGGCTTGATTACTCCTCCTATCTCTGCACCTCTTAAGTCTTTTGATACATTCGCAGACGGTGTAGCTGATAATAAGAATGCAATAGATATATTAGAGAGTACTGCTGAAACACTACCGCTTACAGGTGGTTACTTACAGATACTAAAAACTATGTTTGGGTCAAACCCAGATGAAAAGTAAAAAAGGACTAGTAATGAATGATTTAGAAGTTGGTAAGTTGATATCAGCAGTAGAACAATTAACTAAGACAGTTGATAGTTTATCTGAGAAGGTTGATACTTTGGAATCCCAACTTGATAGAGGTAAAGGAGTATTCCTTGGTATCTTCTTAGTGGCAGGGTTTTTAGGTACGACTGTAGGGATAGGTATCGATAAAGTGATTAAGTTTATAGGTGGCTAATGGCTACATATAGAGGAAGTGCTACTCCGTCAGCAGGTACCCTTACTAGGGCTCAAGCTAATGAGATAGCGATAACAGACGCTGATAATTACTTTGCAGGTACGGAAGTAGAAAGTGCACTAGCAGAGCTAGCTGTTAGTGTAGGAGAACCTGCCTCTTTAGACAGTAAATATATACAGGTATCTCAAAGTGTATACACTGTAGTAGCAGCAGACCTAATAGATGGTCATAATATTTTTGGTATTAACTACGCAGGAGCAGTAACAGTAATTATACCAGATGTAGTAGAAGAAACAAATATAATAATTATTAAAGATGAGTCAGGTCAAGCTGGCACAAATAATATAACTATAGTAACTGGAGAATAGAAAATGGCAGCAGGTGACGTAACCATCTTTGACGAGGCTAAATTAGCACTACTGGATGGAACACATGATTTAGATACACATACTTTTAAGGTGGCTATCTGTGATAATACAACAGCCCCTACAGCAGCTACAGCTACACCAGCTCTAGCAGACTTCACAGAGGTAGGTTCAGCAGGTACCTATGTAGCAGGTGGTACAGCGCTGACAGTCTCTCTTACTGAGGCGGCAGGTACTGTAACCTACGACTTTACCAATAACCCTTCATGGGCTCAGAATGCCTCTAATGACGTAGATGCCTACTGGGGTATCATCTATAATGATACTGATGTAAGTGACAGTGCTGTAGGGTATGTAGACCTAGGTGGCCCTGTGGATATGACAGCGGGCGATCTGACAATCACTTGGAATGCATCAGGCTTCTTTACACTAGCGTAATAGGTATTTTTAATGTTAGCTAATAGAGTAAAAGAGACAACTAGTACAACAGGTACTGGTAGTTTTACAACTACTGGTGCTTCTGCTGGCTTTCAAACATTCAATACTGCCTTCGGTACTAATAAACGTTTCATGTACTGGGCTGTTAATGATACTGACAGTGAGTGGGAGACAGGTATAGGGTATCTTTCTGCGTCCACTACACTAGTACGAGAAACAATTTTAGATAATTCCTCTGACGGTATTACAGCTCTAAGTTTTACTACAGCGCCTTCATTGTTTTGTTCTAGTAGTGAGGTGACAGTACCCTCTATCGGACTAGCTCAGTCTAATAAATGGATCACCCCTAAAAATCATACGCATACAGGTTACAGATCAGAGTATGTGATCCCAGCGGACACTGTTATCTATTTTCCAGTGTTTTTTGACGTAGCCAATGAATTTGATAATATAAGAATAACAGTAACAACTGCTGCTGGTACCAAGATGCGCTTGGGATTATATGAGAATGATAACGGGATTCCTGGAGATCTTATAGCAGAAACTTCTGACCTAAGTCCAGCAACTACTGGTTTGAAAAGCACAACTCTTACTCAAGACAAACACGGAGGAGAGTGGTTATTTGCAGCTATTGTATCAGATGGAGCTACAGGTGTAGCAGCTCAGGACGATGCACAGGTTAATTGTGGCCCGTTAGCTATGACCTCCTCGGACGCTTATAAGGTTACTGCGCTAAGTGAGACTGCAACATCTTGGACAACCTTGCCTGCTTCTGCTGGAACTTTGACAGAATTGGATAGAAAGAACCCTCCTAGAATTAGCTTGCAAACGGTATAAAGATATGGCTATTAATTATATAGAAAAAGGCAGTAGATTACATGAGGTCATTGAGGAATCAGGACATTGGTTGCGAGAACATAATGGTGTTTGGATAAGTTCGGATGATGCTTCTGTACAAGTAATAATTGATTCTTTTGATGAATTAGCCGAGACTAAGAAGCTTAAAAGGAAGGAACTACGTGATCAATATCTAGTCCGTATACAGATGCTATATCCTGATATAGAGACAGTTGATATTATTGATTTAGCCTTTGATATATTTAGAAGCGTAATTGCAAGCTCTCGTTCAGCTAATGCAGATTTTCAGAAGATGATTGATAATAGGCAAGCAAGACGTACTATAAGGAATGAGATAAATTCTTTGACTACAGTTGACGAAGTTAAAAACTATGATGTCGTAAATAGCCTACACTGGCCTGTGTAAATGAGCTTAGGTCAAGGTGCAATAGGTGAGTTTTCCTTAGGTGAATTACCGAGTGCTGTAAGTGGAGATACTAATGTTAATGCTACCTTAGGTACACTAACACTTACCACATACGGTACTACTGTCAATGCTGCTACTAATGTAGGCAGTACACTAACTACACTCACTCTTACAAAATATAATGCTACGGTTGATCTCACAACCGACACTAATATAAGTGCGTCTGTAGGTTCTTTAAACCTAACACCTTACAATGCTACAGTCAATTCAGCTACTGATGTAGAGGCTAATCTAGCAACTCTAGCCTTAACTCCATACAATGCAAGTATCAGTACTGATTCAGGGATTAGTGCGTCTGTTGTAGCCCTTAGCATAACACCTTACAATGCTATAGTCAATGCAGCTACAGGTATTAGTGCAGCTCTTGCAACACTTAACCTGACTACGTACAGTGCTACTATTGATTTAGTATCTGGTACTAACGTTAATGCTACATCTCCTGTACTAGCTATTACACCTTACAATGCTACAGTCAATGCAGCTACTAATATCTCTGCTGGTGTAGTATCACTATCACTAACACCTTATAATGCTTCTCAGGCAGGACTAGACCTAGGTGTAACCATTGATGGTTCATCTCAGATGGTTATGACTACAGATTATGAGTCTGTTTTCCTATACTTCAATAATAGTAATTACTTTACACTTGCTTCTACTGGAGAGTATGAGCCTGTTGATGCTACTATTCTTAAGAGTGCTGATATAGGTGTTACAGTACAAGCGTATGATGTCAATACTGTAAGTGATGTGGCTTACCAGAATACAGAAGAGAACTACAGTACTGCTGAGAAAGGTAAATTAGCTGGTATTGAAAGTGGTGCTACAGGGGATCAAACTGCTGGTGAGATAGAGGCCATTGTAAGCCATGATAACTTACAAGGTGTTACGGCTAATGAACATATTGATTGGACTGCTGATCAAGGTGTTACTAACATACACAGTGGTAATTATACTGATACTGATACTACAGATCATACCTTATTTAGTAATATAGGTACTAACAGTCATGCTGCTATCGATACACATATAGCAGACAGTACTCAACACTATCTACAGTCTGCTATCAGTATTACTGAGAGTCAAATTAGTGATTTAGGTTCTTACTCCCTAACATCTCATAATCACGACACCGCATACTTAGGTATATCCTCTAAGGCTGCTGATTCGGAACTGTTGGATGGCCTAGATAGTTCTGACTTTAGTACGTCAAGAGGCAGTCAATCATCTACTGTAGATTTTAATACACTTACAACTCCAGGAACATACAAGGTAGTTAATCTGTCAACTTGTACTAATTCACCATATCAAGATCTTGGGGCTAATATATACGAGTGGGGATATTTAGTCGTATCTAAGGTAGACTCTACTAACTGGGTAGTTCAGAAATATTATTCAGACAACGCTGATGACGTATGCTTTAGGGCTAGATGGGGTGGTACTTGGAGACCTTGGAAGGCTATTGGAGGCTCCTACTCTAATGCAGATACCTTAGATGGTATAAGTAGTAGTGGTTTTGCTACATCTTCACATACTCATACATTTGCATCTCTTACGTCTAAGCCTACTACATTAGCAGGTTATGGTATAACTGATGCTCAGAGCTACGATGCAGACATACCTACTGTTGTTGTCTCACAAGTAGAAGCAGAAGCAGGAACATCTACAGCTAATAGAACTTGGACACCTCAGAGGGTTAAACAGGCTATAGACGCACTGGGGGGGTCAGGTGGATCTGCGCTTAAGAACCTAACAACATACTCCTCTAGTGCTCAGTCTTTAACCTCGATAACTTGGAATACGTTGTGGAGATCACTCTTTGAAGGCACTGATGATTATACTATCTATTCAGGTGATAACTCTAGCCTACAGGCTCCTACAGGAAGCTCTAGGGTACAGCTTTCAGCTAATTTGTCTTGGGACGCATCAGTAGGATCTTTAACTGAAGTGTACTTACAGATAAGAATGTACCCGTCTGGAGAAGTTGTAGGGATGGGTTACTTCGACGAGCGTACAGGTATGGGAGACAATATGCTAAGTATTACCACCCCAGTTATACCTGTATCGGTAGGTCAGAAGTTTAGAGTGTATGCATTCCCTGTCGGAACAATGACAGCTCTAACCTCTGTAGGTGCTGGACAACATAACCGTAACAGTTTTAGTTTAACAGTTATCGAGTAATCACCGATTACCAACAAGGGAGCCACCAAAGTAAAGGCCGATAATAGCACTTACGAGATGTGTATCCAGTGGGGTGAGGAGTATTCCTCCCTCCTTGACTTCCCTCCAAACTACTGTATTCTCTCCCTCTGTGAAGAATAGGAAGCCGCTCTGCCACTCTGTCCATCCATAGGTTACAGGTACGTCCCATATCCCTGCTAACTTTGGTAGTATAATTATAGCAGCTACTGAAGATAGAGCTATTAGTCGACGTGTAAACTGTAGACTTTTGTCCTTCCTTGCTTCTTGTATTGCCTTCCTCTTGGCGCTTAGCATATTCAACTGTGCTATAGCTGTCTGCTTCTTTGATTCTATTGACTGCGACCACAGACTCATTACTCCACCTAACAGAGTACTTGCTCCCATCGTCAATAATTCTACTGGTATCATTTACAACCTCCCAAATGTATTTATCTGTATAAGGTACATCTCCATTCTCCTGCTTTATAAGAGACCGAATAAGGATAGTATAATGAATGCTATTATTGATAGAAAACTTAGAATCAGATAGACTATCAAAATTAGTAGTGACATCCGCAATAAGCCTTTCAGTATCATTCTCATTACTAGGGCTCCACCTAGATACTATACCTTCTATACTCTTTAGTTTATATTTAAGATAGTAAGCATCTATATTATATATCATAGCCTCTAAACCACCCCGAAGGGTGGAGAAGCACTTAAAACGTACATCTTTACACTCAACCTCCCCCGTCCATAGGGAAGGTGTATGTACTATATTTCCTGGATTGTTATTACGTATGCCTCTAGTATCAGACGATCTCACAGGCTCCGCTTGAACAAGCAAGCTCAGGGACAATATTAACATTGTCAGAACTTTCGTAATCACTCATCTTCTCCCAATCTAGTTCTGGCATTCTATCTTTCAGACTTAAATACTCTTCCTTAGTACAGTCTTGATAAGGTGCCTGTTGATATACATGGTCTGTATGTGGTAAGAAAGAAACACCACTACACATATCAAAATTAGACCATACCCATGCCCCTACTTCCATCCACTCTTCTTCTTTAACAGTTATAGTTACAGATGGTTTATGCTCACACCAATGTTCTGCATAGGCTTTCCAGATATCTAGCTGTTGTATAGCTGTCATATCATTACGGGTAATACTTCCTTCTGGAGAAGCTACAGGGAACGAGAAGACATAGTTATGGTCAGGCTTAGTAACGTCATCCTCTACTGGTACACCAGCATCTACCATCATCTGAGCTAATGGGTCTTTCTTATCAGCTCTTACTGTACGAATATAGAAATCAGAATGGCGAGAATGGATGCCACTAGAGCTGTCCACAAGCTGACTAACCGTGCCACTGGGTTTAACACACGTAATGGCAGTACTGGGAGCAATACCCAGTCTTTCAGCCCATTCTTTGTTAGTTTCAACTGCCACCTCCTTAAGTTCTTGTAAGATATCCGGTAGTACTCTTATAGGGAACTCATTAGCTGTAAAGGTACTATCAGCGTAGTTACCACTCATTACAGGATGATCCATAATACCTGTCAGAGATACACCCAACAAAGCTTCCTCTTCCGTATTCCTTTTCCATGCTGCACTCAGGTATCTGAAGTCAGTTAAGGTGGCTTGTAAAGTACCTATGATAGAAGCGAGTCTAACTTTCCTTTTAAGATCCTCAAGCGTGTCTGTACTCCTAACAACAACTTCAGAGAGGTTGCAGAACTGCTTAGATCTGAGGATGATTTCAGAGCATGGGTTAGTTCCAAAATCGAACTCTGTATCTCTTCGTCCAGATATTCCAGCGCTTCTCTTCGCTGCCTCTCGATTAAAGATCCCACGTTCTCCACTTTTACTTTCATACAATGAACTCCACTCTTTCATAAAGATGCCTATATCAGGCTTCTCTGTATAACATACTGAATTATTAGCTAGTGCTCGTTGACCATTATCTTCCCACCACTGTCCTGATTTAGCATTACGCATACGTTCATCAGTTAGATTAGATAAGGAGATAAGTGCTGACCTACGTACACCGCCTACTACTACAATATCAGCTACCTTACATACGATATCATGACATTCAATAGATGTTAGCTTACGTCCTGCTGCCCGTTTAAAAACCTCTACAGTGAAGGTGAATAGGGCGACAAGAGGGTCTGACCCTGATGCGCGTCCCCCAAATGTCTTAAGTCGTTCTCCTGCGGCACGTACACCTGAGACATCCCATTGTGGGATCTGGCCTGCGTAGAGCATTGAGATAAGTTCTCGGTAGCTCTTTGCCCAGCCGATCTTTGAATCTGCAACCTTAATAACTGTTTCAGTTTCATGGAAAGTCTCCGATATCTCTGGTAATCTAGTAATGAACTGACGTTCTACTGAGAAGCCTACACCTGTACCGCACATAAGTACGTACATGATCTCATCAAAGACTCTAGGTGAATCTACAGCTACATAGCTACAGTTAAAACCTGCTACATTGTCTCTGTCTAAAGCTACGCCTGCCGTCATCAAGGTACGCATACTAGGCATTACTTCTAGACCATGTATAGCATCAAATAGCTCTTGAGATACATCTCCTATATTCTGTCTATTCTCGAAGTAGTCTACATACCTGCGGACTGTTTCATCCCATGTCTCCCGTCTACCTTCTTCTTCTTTCCACCGAGCATATCTACTCTTGTGGATATAGCTCTGGTACTGCGTCATATCTGTCATTAAAGATATTGCTCCATTAATTGTTTTGTTGTAATATCACGTAGGCTGAAATCACCTTCTGATACATTATCTAATAGTAGTACACCTTCCCACCATAGATGTCTAGCTCCTGCACACCAACCTTCTGTGTACTCTGGGTGTACGAAACAACCTACAGCTAGACCGTGCATCTTCTGACCATCAGCTCTTGTACGGATAGCATGATTGTACAGGTGAGAGTGTCCTTGTACGGAAGACATATAGTTCTTACTCAGTAGGCTATTACCTATATGTTCTCCACCAATAGGTCTATTCATTACACCTGATGCAAAGTAGTGGCTAAAGCCTACACCTTCAATAAAAACCTTGTCCATAAAAGGGTATACTTCCCAACCTGCTTCTTCATAGCCTAGATCGTCCATAGATATAGTCCCATGTAGCTCTGAGCTGCTCTGTGTGACACGATCTATACGAGCTTCATGGTTACCTAGGCACATGACCTTACGAGGCTTGTACTGAGCCTTCTTATTCCTCTTCTGTTGTTCGTTATAGGTATCTAATGCGTGCCACAAGTAGTTATTAGCTTGGCGTGCTGCTTCAATATCCCTGTTATAGCGTCTACCTTCAAAGCCCCTAGTACCTCTATCATAAGAGGATAAAGAAGGCATGTCTGCAAAATCACCAATACATACTATCGTATCTGGTCTTTCATCTACAATCAATTTACCTAGTGCGATGAAGCGCCTATTATCGTAATCAGGATGCGCATGTGCATCTGGTATTACTAGTATCTTTTTACTCATACTTCTTAATCTCCCTCTCTAAATACCACATAGCTTTCTTTAAGTCCTGCACTCGATCATCCTTTAAGCCTGCTCTCCAGATATATTTGATAGCATTACCTAGGCAGAAGTCCATGTGCTCTGTTACCTGTATGCATTCAATACCAGAAGGATGCTCTCTGTAATGGTTAGGGTTGAAGACATCCATAGGCTTTTTACCATTAATGTCCCACCTAGTATCCTCTTTAGTCAATATCATACTCCTCTGGATTAAGATCCAAACGTATATCACGTAGGTATATGTCATTTAATAAGTCTAATGCTTCTTGTAAGGAGACAATACAATCACTCTCTCCACATGAACCACAAGTCCTTTTATAGTCTTCTTCTGTGTACTCTACGTCCTGTTCTCCACACCTAAAACACCCGTACATCAGAAAACCTCCCGATCTTTAGCTGTCTCTTTGATCTTTTCAATTCTAACTTTAATATACTCACTACCTTTCTCCACTATATCTTTATATATGTGAGCTTCATAGATCCTATTATCATCAAAAGAATACTTCTTCTGTAAGACATCTTGGAATGCTTTAATAGCATTATCATAATCAGACATCTTGCTGCTAAAACCAAAGGTAATATATATAACCAGCTTACCATTACTGGATACATATAAATCTTCTGGTAGCAGACCTAATAGTTTCTTCTCATACTCTTTGTAAGCTGGTGTCTTAAAACGTCTACCTCTCCAACACTGATTAACACTTAAAGGTTTAATAAAAACTACAGCTTCGTTTGTCTTTTTCTTTCTTGCACCTCTTCCACTCATTTTAATATATAAACCTCTGCAGGTATACCCTTCTCGTTAGCTATATCAATCATGTGCTTAGTCCCTCTACTTTCACCATCCCATATAGCTATTAAGGCATCTGCATATTTAGCCATATCTACGTTGCGTCTATAGCCTGCTGATTTACCATACTTGTCCCAATAAGCGGGAAACATCTTAACAGGTATCCCTGCCTCTTTAGCCCACTGCCTGCCTATAGAGTCTACACCTCTAGCACCTCCACATACGACCTCTGTTATATCGAACGTAGATAGAGATAATCTATTGAAGACATTAGAAGTATTTACTACGTCCCTACTTCCAGCTACTATAACCCTCATTTCGGTAACTCCCAGTGTACATCCTCTTTCTGTAACATCCACAATAGACGACCATTCTCCAGTAGTGCTGCTTCTGGATCATCATACTTATAAGCATACTGAGTACCTACTACACAGAATAAAGCTTCCTCCGTAGTGCAGTCTTTCAGCAGGTTGTAAGCTTTAACATCACCTATACGTGGACAACCTTGTATATTATCTACTGTATCACCCATCAACATCTGAGCCCAGAAGAACATGATGCCAGAGCCTGCACATTTAGGTTTACTCTTAGTCTCATCTAGGGCTAGACCACCCCATTCATCTGTCTCGTACTTCTCTCCTGTTGCTAGGTTGTAGTGTTTACCAGCACACATATCTAAATCCTTATCAATAGTAACAATAACAGTATCTTTCCTATCTATCCTACTGTGCTGCTCTATACTCATAGCATCATCAGCTTCCATACCTTCTATCACTTCTGCCTTCCATGTATTGATTAGATATTCCGTAATCGCATCATAATGTTCAGGCTTACGTCCGCTTCTGTTTCCCTTATAAGGTTTGATTGTTGCAATGTCAATCCTGAAGTTGGTGGATCCTGTGAGGTAGACCGTGTAATCATCTGCTTCCGTTGCTGATAGTATGTCCTTGATCTGCTTCTTTGTGTTATAGAGTGCATGACTTACTGGTTCTCCTTCTGCTGCAAAACCACATCGATATCTTAATACATCGCCATCAATTAGTGCTTTCATCGAGGCTTATCCTCACCCACCTCTCCTAGTTTAAAATCTTTCAGTTCCTCTACTTCACCAGAGATCATTATAACATCGTCTTTATTCTCGATCATATCTCTAGCTACCTCTTTACTTTTACATTTAATATAAGCAAAAGTATTAATCATTTTAACTACTGGTACTTTATATGTCTTCATTTGTTCTCCTATGTACGGGCTTACCACCTGTCGTCCCCGTCTGAGGGTCATCTATCGAACCCTGCCCGATTACCGCCATCACATGGTATGATACGCAATCCCTAAAAGTTTATACCACATCCTTTCAGCCAGCCTGTCCTGCGTTAGCAGGGTTTATTCTAGTGGGTTGTATCCTTATCCACTATTGATAATGATGGTGTATTGAGTCGGCCATTCATCTCATCCAGATGGTCTTGGAATTGCATAGCTGCATCAAGGGCTTGAGGTAGTACAGAAGTACTATACTCTACCACACCTGTCATTACATTAGTAACTAAATAAACATCCTGTTTAAAGTCCTCATGTTCACCAACAGTTACATTGTAAT
>Ga0316207_10005024_pt1 | contig 11168 bp, 7 predicted proteins | sample 6weekpyrite_MG_FD_204943 | JGI IMG/M metagenome (GOLD analysis project Ga0316207, IMG submission 204943) | Microbial mat bacterial communities from mineral coupon in-situ incubated in ocean water Damariscotta River, Maine, United States -... | ecosystem: Environmental > Aquatic > Marine >...
GCCTATATATTTGTTTTGACGCGCAAAAATCTCTCGCGGCTGATACCGGAACGCCGTTCGAGTTGCTTGATACCGCAACGATTTCCGTGCCGTGGCTGCGCTTTTGCGGCAACGCCGGCCGGCATTGCGCACCAAGGTGCCTGTTCAGTGCAACTGTTCCTGCACCGTTTCGGTCAGTTGCGACAAGGAAAACGGCTTTGGCAGGAACACCGAGTTGGGGATTTTGGCCCGGTTGTGCGAAAAGCTGTCCTCGGCGTAACCCGACACGAACACGACCTTGACGCCAGGGCGTTTCTTGAGCGCCCTTGACACCCAGCTTGGGCCGTCCATCCCCGGCATCACCACATCAGTGACAAAGATATCGACCTGCAACTGCGCGTCTTCCAGAGTTTCCAGGGCCTGCTCGGCGCTGTCTGCCTCCAGCACCGTGTAGCCGCGCAGGCGCAAGGCGCGCGACGCAAAGGCGCGTACCGGCGCCTCGTCTTCGACCAGCAGCACCACGCCGCCGTCCGGTCGGCTGACGGGTTTGGCGGGTTTGACCGTGGCCGCGGCGGCCTCGACCGGGGCGCCGCGATGGGCCGGGAAATACATGGTAAAGCTGGTGCCGCTGCTGACCACACTATCCGCAAAGATGAAGCCGCCGGATTGCTTGACGATCCCGTAAGCCATGGACAGGCCCAGCCCGGTGCCCTCGCCCAGCCGCTTGGTCGAATAGAACGGCTCGAATATCTTGGGCAGTTTGTCCGCGGAAATACCGCAGCCTTCGTCCTGAACCGTGACAACGACATAATCCCCGGCAGGCACGGTGGCGCGGTCGCGGATCAGGGCCTCGGTCAGGTGAGCGGTGCGGGTTTCGACCTGGATATCCCCGCCCGCCGGCATCGCATCGCGCGCGTTGACCACCAGGTTCATCAGGACCTGTTCCAGCTGCCGCTTGTCGGCGCGGATGCGCGGCAGGTCCGGATCATGGGTCCAGCTGAGGTTGATCTTTTCGCCGACCAGCCGATTCAGAAGATGCGTCAGATCACCCAGCGTATCGCGCAGATCGATCAGTTCGGGTTGCATGTTCTGTTTGCGCGAAAACGCCAGCAACTGCCCGACCAGAGAGGCGGCACGATTGGCATTCTGGTTGATCTGCACCAGATCGCCGAAATCCGGATCGCCCGGTTCATGGCGCAGCAGCAACAGGTCGCAATGCCCTGAAATCGCGGTCAGCAGATTGTTGAAATCATGCGCCACCCCGCCCGCAAGCTGGCCGATGGCCTGCATTTTCTGGCTTTGCACGAATTGCGCCTCAAGCGTTTTCAGCTCTGTCGCGTCGATCAGCACCGCCAGCAAAGAGACGACGCCGCCCTCGACCATGCGCCCCAGCGCGACCTGCAGATAGACGTCCTGTTGCGGGTGCGTGGCACGCACCACTTCGGTGCGCTTGGCGGCGCGCCTTTCCGAAACGTCCAGCAACCATTCGTCAACCGGCCGCCCCAATCCTTCGACCACTTCGGCAAAATCCAGCCCGACAGCCCGGTCCAGCGCCAGCAATTGGCGTGCCCGCCGGTTGGCCATCAGAATCTCGCCCTTGGTCGAGATTCGCAACAGCGGCACCGGAATCGCATCGCTTCGGGTCCAGTTGGTTGCGGGCGCCTGCCCGGGCCAGACGAACACCTGGCTCAGCCCCTCGGCATCCTCGACCACCGCCAGATGCGCCTCGACCGGGCCCGTCGGTGTTTCTATCCGATGCACGCGCCCGGGTTCCAGCGGCAGATTTGTGACCACCCGATCCAGCGTTTTGGGCCTGTCTCCCAGCAAGGCCTGCATCGCGTCGTTCATGTCAACGACGGCGTTGTTCTTGTTGATACGCATCATCGGCAGCGCGATTTTGCTGTCGGGGCCATTCGCGGACGCGTCCACCACCTCGTCCAGCCGCCAGATATAGCCGACCGGATCGACCCGATGCGCCGATATCCGCAACGCACCGCGGCTGGAGGCGATATCCTCTGAGGCCGACCCCTTGGTGTCCGCCGAAATCCGGATCCGGTTGATCACGGCCTGAGGTGAGGCGAACAGATCGCCGATTGCAGCCGACAGAAGGTCGGCGCCGGCATCCGGGAACCGGGCGCGTGCCGCAGGGTTGCGAAACAGGATCCGACCAGCGGAATCCGTGCCAAAACTCGCGACGCCGTCGTTGCGGATCAGATCGGCGGTCGCCGCCCACAGCACGGCCTGCTGCTTGCGATATCGATGCACCAGCCAAAGGACCAACGCCACCAGGCTGATCAGCGTCAGACCGGAAACCAAAAACGCCAGCCCAAGGCCGCCGTCCGCAAAATACAACGCCAGACCGAGAGAGCCGATAGCCGGTGCCAGAACGTGCAGGGCGCGGGGCGAGCTGGCCAGCGCAATGCGTGTCAATGGCCGTGGCGACTGGGCGGTATCGCTCAACCTAAGCTCCCTCTGCATTCTGCCCCATATGTCTCACGGCATTGGTTAACGGGTCGTTAAGTGATCGGAAAATACACGCTATGAGGGTTTTTTCAAGCGGGAAAGCTCGGCAATGTAGAAACCATCGCCGCCATCAAGCGGTGTCAAGTGGCGGTCAAAATCCATCTGCCAGCCTGGGTTGTCACGCAGAAACGCGGCGATCTGATCCTGATTTTCAGCCTTCAGAAGCGAGCAGGTGACATAGGCCAGCCGGCCCCGGTGCGCGACCAGATCGGCGGCCTCGCGCAGGATCCCGGACTGCAATTCCAGCAGTTGCTGCAGCCGCGACCGAGCAAGGCGCCATTTGGAGTCTGGCGCGCGGCGCCAGGAACCGCTGCCTGAGCACGGTACATCGCACAGCACCAGATCGAACGGCGCCGCAGCGCCCAGATCGGCGGTGGCAGATCGCGGGATCGCAACCCCCGCGCGCGCGGCACGCGCAGCAAGATCGCGCATCCGCCGCGGCTCGGCATCATGCGCAACGATCCGCAGATCGGCCCGCGCCGCCATCGCAAGGCTTTTGCCGCCCCCACCCGCGCAGTAATCCAGCACATGATCGCCATCCGAAAGCGTCAGCGCATCCACAACCGCCTGCGAGCCCGCGTCCTGCACCTCGACCTTGCCGGTCCGAAAAGCAGCGGAATTCTGCACCCGTCGGGGGTTCTTTGTGACCAGCAGCGCGGTCTCGGACAGCGGATGCGGCTGGGTCGCGATCCCCTCGGCGTCCAGCATCAGCGCGGCGTCGTGGCGGCTGCCCGCGCGCCGGTTGACGCGCAGAAACACCGGCGCGCGTTTGCGCATCAGGGTCATCACCGGCGCCAGCCGGTCGCCCAGGCTGGCACTCAGATCGTCCTGCAACCCGTCGGGTAAATCGAGCTGCACGGCCAGCGGCGCCGCTGCCAGATCGTGGATTTCGGCCTCTTCCGAATTCAGCGGCGCGGCGCCGTAATCGCCGCCGGTGAACAAACCCGCCGGGTCAATCCCGTCTGCCCGCAGCGCGCCGATCATCAGGCCGCGCCCGCTGTCAGCCCCCCCGAGCCAGCCGTAAGAGCGGCGGCAGCGCAGCGCGTCAAACACATGATCGCGAACCGCCGCCCGGTCGCCCGACCCGGCAAAGCGCGACCTGCGCGCCCAGTTGGTCAGCGCCTTCTCGGCAGGGGCACCGGCTAGGATCTGGTCCAAAAGATCGATGGCGGTGGCGATCCGCGCCGCCGGGGTCATTGCGAAAACAACCTTGGGAACGGCCCGCAACCCATTGATAAATCACATGGCTCTGTAATTCGGGCTTTCGCGGGTGATCTGAACGTCATGGACATGGCTTTCCTTCAGCCCGGCCCCGGTGATCTTGACGAAATTGCAGCCGCCGCGCATCTGCGCCACGGTGGCGCAGCCGGTATAGCCCATGGCGGCGCGCAGACCGCCGATCAGCTGATGCACCACCGCGCTGGCCGACCCCTTGTAGGGCACCTGGCCCTCGATGCCTTCGGGCACCAGCTTGTCGCTGGTGGCATCGGCCTGAAAATAGCGGTCGGCAGAGCCGCGCGCCATCGCGCCAAGACTGCCCATTCCACGGTAACTTTTAAAGCTACGGCCTTGATAAAGAATGACTTCTCCGGGGGACTCATCCGTGCCCGCGATCATGCTGCCGACCATGGCGCAGGATGCGCCTGCCGCGATCGCCTTGGCGAAATCGCCGGAATACTTGATGCCGCCATCGGCGATCACCGGCACGTCGCCCGCTGCCGCCGCACACTCCAGGACCGCGGTCAGTTGCGGCACACCAACGCCCGCCACCATGCGCGTGGTACAGATGCTGCCCGGCCCGATGCCGACCTTGACCGCGTCCGCCCCGGCACCGATCAGCGCGCGCGTGGCCTCACCCGTGGCGACATTGCCTGCCACCACCTGCACCTCGTTTGACAGCCGCTTGGCGCGTTCCACCGCCATCGCCACGCCTTCGGAGTGGCCATGCGCGGTGTCGATGACGATCAGATCGACCCCCGCCTCCACCAGTGCCTGGCTGCGTTCAAACCCAGCATCCCCCACCGTGGTGGCGGCGGCAACCCGCAGACGGCCCAGCTTGTCCTTGCAGGCGGTCGGGTTCAGCACCGCCTGTTCGGTATCTTTCAGGGTCAAAAGGCCGGTCAGCCGCCCCTGCCCGTCGCTAACCAACAGCTTTTCGATCCGGCGGGCGCGCATCAGGCTTTTGGCCTCGTCCAGATCGGCGGGCTCGGTCAGCATCGCCAGATTGTCCGAGGTCATCATCACCTTGACCGGGGTTGCATCGTCGCTGGCAAACCGCATGTCGCGGTTGGTGACGATGCCGACCACGCGGTTCTGCGCATCCACCACCGGAAAACCGGTGACATTATAGCGCGCCTGCAAGGCCTTGGCGTCCGCCAGGGTCTGATCGGGCGTCAACGTGATCGGGTTGTAAACGATGCCGGATTCAAACCGCTTTACCCGCCGCACCTCGCGCGCCTGCGCCTCGATATCGAGGTTGCGGTGCACGACGCCCATGCCCCCCGCCTGCGCCATCGCGATCGCCATCCGCGATTCGGTGACGGTATCCATTGCCGAACTCAGCAATGGGATGTTCAGGGCAATCGCCTTGGTCACAAAGGTGGTGGTATCGGCTGTCGAGGGCAGCACGCTGGAGGCTGCCGGAACCAGCAGAACGTCGTCAAAGGTAAGTGCCTCGCGAATCTCCATGGCGGTGCTCCTTTGGAGTTTTCGTTTGACGGCTCCCTATTTCACGGGTTCGCGGAAATGAAAAGGGCAGATCGGCGCCAGCTTGGTGCCGGACCGTCAGCGTCGCCGCGACCAGTGCCGGCCCGCCGGCGGCGTGCGGCGCCCGAACAGAGTCTTTTCGGGCAGTAACATGCGCGGTCCTTCACAGCGAAAAAGGCATCAGTCTGGCCCGCGCCAGCTGCGATGACGAGGCGCCGCAAGGTCGCATCGCGCTTGTCAGGCGCGCCGGGCTGGCCGATGCTGGCCCCGAACAGGGAGATACTCATGAGCGACCATGGCTATGCAACCGGGCGGCTGAACCTGCCCTTTGTCGGGATCAGCACGTTCGGCAAAAGACCCTATGTCGAGGACTGGTCCCGGATCAGCGCCGATGTGGCGGTGCTGGGTGCGCCGTTCGATTTCGGCACCCAGTGGCGGCCCGGGGCGCGGTTCGGCCCGCGCGCGGTGCGCGAAGCCTCGACCCTGTTTTCCTTTGGCCATGCCGGGGCGTATGACCACGAGGACGATGCGGTCTATCTGGGACCGGAGGTCAGCATCGTGGACATCGGCGATGCCGATATCGTGCACACCGACACGGTGCAAAGCCACGCTAACATCAAGGCGGGCGTGCAGGCGATTCTGGCGGCGGGCGCGCTGCCGGTGGTGATCGGCGGCGATCATTCGGTGAACATCCCCTGCATCGATGCGTTCCAGGATCAGGGCGACATCCATGTTTTGCAGATCGACGCGCATCTGGATTTCGTCGACGAACGCCACGGGGTGCGGTTCGGCCATGGCAACCCGATGCGCCGCGCCGCCGAAAAGGATTATGTCACCGGCCTGACCCAGCTGGGCATCCGCAACGTGTCCTCGACCGCGCGCGAGGGCTATGAGGCTGCCCGCGCCATGGGCTCGACCATCCTGTCGGTGCGGCAGGTGCGCGCCCTGGGGCTGGCGGGGGTCATGGCAAAGATCCCGGCCGGCGCGCGGCTGTATGTCACCATCGATATCGACGCCTTCTGCCCGTCGATCGCGCCCGGAACCGGCACGCCCAGCCATGGCGGATTTCTGTATTACGATGTGCTGGAGATCCTGCAGGCCGCCGCCCGCGCGCATGACATCGTCGGGCTTGATCTGGTCGAGGTGGCGCCGGATTACGACCCCACCGGCGCCACGGCGATACTGGCGGCGCAGATCCTCCTGAACACGCTGGGGTTCATCTTTCATGCCCGCATGGCGGGGGGCTGAGGGCGCGCCATAAAGAGTTTTGCAGAAAAACTCTTGGCAAAATCCTTGTGAAGGATTTTCGGCGCGCCGGTGTCAGGAATGCGCGCGACGGCCAATGTGCGTTTCAGCGCAGCATCTGCTCTGTATCCGGTTGGGCGGAAATCACAGGATATGGAAATGATTTCAGCGCAAGTTGCGTCACATCGAATTCACCCGCCACCCCGAACGCGCATGCTTTGCAACCGCTGCCTCGAGGCGGCGCATGAATGCCCGGCACGGATCAGGCGCAACACGCCAATAAAAGGGGTTGCGGCGATATCCTGATCTGGGGACCAGCAGCCTTGCCGGTCAGCTTTGGCCGAATTTTTCCAGGCGGGCGGCGCGCAGGCGGGCGAAATCGTCGCCTGCATGATACGAGGACCGGGTCAGAGGCGTGGCGCTGACCATGCCGAAGCCCTTGCCATAGGCCGCCTTTTCATACGCGGCGAATTCCTCTGGCGTGACAAAGCGATCGATTTTGTGATGCTTTGGCGTGGGTTGCAGGTACTGCCCGATGGTCAGGAAATCCACATCCGCCGCACGCATGTCGTCCATCACCTGCAACACAGCCTGCCGATCCTCGCCCAGCCCGACCATGACGCCGGACTTGGTGAACATCGCGGGGTCCAGTTCCTTGACCCGCTGCAATAGCCGCAGGCTGTGGAAGTAGCGCGCGCCGGGGCGCACTTCGGGATACAGCCCGGGCACGGTTTCCAGGTTGTGATTGAACACGTCAGGGCGGGCTTTCACCACAATTTCAAGGGCTTCCGGCGCGCATTTGATGAAGTCCGGCGTCAGGATTTCAATGGTGGTGCCGGGCGACTGGCGGCGCACGGCACGAATGGTCTGCGCGAAATGCTCGGCCCCGCCATCCTCGATATCGTCGCGGTCCACCGAGGTGATCACCACATGGTTCAGGCCCAGTTTCCTGACCGCATCCGCGACGCGGCCGGGTTCGAACGCGTCCAGCCCTTCGGGCGGCTTGCCGGTGGCGATGTTGCAGAAGGTGCAGGCGCGGGTGCAGACCTCGCCCATGATCATCATCGTCGCGTGGCCCTGGCTCCAGCATTCTCCGACATTGGGGCAGCCGGCCTCTTCGCAGACCGTGACCAGCTTGTGTTCGCGCAGGGTGTTGCGGGTTTTTCGGTAGCCTTCGGAATTGGGCGCCCTGACGCGAATCCAGTCGGGTTTTCTGGGCTGCGGATTGTCGGGACGATGCGCCTTTTCGGGATGGCGCTGGCCGGGAATTTTCAGATCGCGAGGGCTCATGCCGGGCTCCTGTCAGTCGTGTGCCTGCTGTAGCCGCTTGGGTGCGGCTTGTCCAATCAGTGCTGGTCAATGCCGGGCTGCGCCGGTTGCATGGCAGGGTGTGTGCGGGCATGGCCGATCAGCTCTGCCCCCGCGTCGCGCAGAATTGCCGCCAGATCGGCGGCCCATGACTCATCCGTGCTGCCGGCCCTGCGCGCCAGCGCAAGCCGGCGCGCAGGTTCGGGCGCACGAAACCGGGCCAGGCGCAATCCCGGCGCCGCGGCGCATTCGGTGCGCAGGGCGATTTCAGGAAGAAAGGTCAGGCCGAAACCCTCGGCCACCAGCCCGCAAAGCGTAGCGAGCGAAGACGCCCCCAGATCGACCTGGCGCGCGCCGCCCACGATGCCGCACACCTCCAGCGCCTGATCGGCCAGGCAGTGGCCCTCATCCAGCAGCAGCAGTTGATCATGCGGCAGCGTTTCGGGACGCCCGATGCCGCTGTCGGCAAGGGCTGCCAGCCGCGCCGACGAGCCGGCCAGAACGAAACGGTCCTCAAACAGCGGCTCTGTCACCAGACCCGCCTGCCCCAGCGGCAGCGAGATCACCGCAGCATCCAGCGCCCCGTCCAGCAGGCCGGCAATCAGGGTCGCGGTCTGCGCCTCGCGCACTCGGATATCCAGCGTCAGGTCGCGGGCTCGAATCCGGGTCAGGGCCAGCGGCAGAAGATAGGGCGCAACCGTCGGAATCACCCCCAGCGTCAGGCGCCCCGCCAGCCCCCGTTGCAGGCGCACCGCCTGTTCCAGATCGCGCATCTCGGTCAGAATCCGCTGTGCGCGGTCCAGCACCGTCTGCCCAGCCCGGGTCAGCCGGATGTCACGCGGCAGACGTTCGACCAGAAGGCAGCCAAGTTGCGCCTCCAACTCTTTGATTTGCTGGGATAATGCGGGTTGGCTGATATGCACCCGGGCGGCGGCGATGCTAAAAGAGCGCGCCTCGGCCAGGGCCACGAAATAGGTCAATTGCTTGAATGAGATAGTCATAGATTTTTCTTATTCAAACCAGAAGAAAAAGCAACTTTAAATTATTCATCTTCGGCGTCATAATGGCGACAGATTTTCACACATCGGGAGAAGACAGATGGCGAATAAACGTCTGACAACCACGGCGGGTGCGCCGATTGCCGACAACCAGAATTCCATATCCGCAGGCCCGCGCGGCCCGCTTTTGATGCAGGATTACCAGCTGATCGAAAAGCTGGCGCATCAGAACCGCGAGCGGATTCCAGAACGTGTGGTGCACGCCAAGGGCTGGGGCGCGCATGGCACCCTGACCGTGACCCATGACATCACGCGCTACACCAAGGCCAAGGTTTTTGAGCCCGGCAAGGTCACGCCGATGATCAGCCGGTTTTCCACGGTGGCGGGCGAAATGGGCGCCGCCGACAATGAACGCGACGTGCGCGGCTTTGCGCTGAAATTCTACACCGAGGAAGGCAACTGGGATCTGGTCGGCAACAACACGCCGGTGTTCTTCCTTCGCGATCCCTACAAATTCCCCGATTTCATCCACACCCAGAAACGCCATCCGCGCAGCAACATGCGCAGCCCCACCGCGATGTGGGATTACTGGAGCCAAAGCCCCGAGGCGCTGCATCAGGTGACGATCCTGATGAGCGACCGGGGCTGCCCGAAGACGCCGATGAACATGAACGGCTATGGCAGCCACACCTTCAGCATGGTCAATGCCGATGGCGTGCGCACTTGGGTCAAGTTCCACTTCAAGACCCGGCAGGGCCACGACCACTACACCAACGCGGAAAGCAACGCCAAGATCGGCGAGACCCGCGAAGGCTATCAAGAGGCCCTGTTCGGCGCGATCGAGGCCGGGGATTTCCCGAAATGGGACGTGAAGATCCAGGTGATGAGTGAGGATCAGGCGAAGGAAACGCCGTTCAACCCGTTCGATCTGACCAAGGTCTGGCCGCATGGCGACTTCCCCTTGATCGATGTCGGCGTGATGGAACTGAACCGCAACGCCGACAACTATTTCGCCGAGATCGAGACCGCGGCCTACAGCCCGTCTAATATCGTGCCCGGCATCGGGTTCAGCCCCGACAAGGTGTTGCAGGCGCGGATCTTCAGCTATGCCGACGCGCACCGCTACCGGATCGGCACGCATTACGAACAGCTGCCGGTGAACCAGCCGAAATGCCCGGTGCATCACTATCACAAGGACGGCGCGATGAATGTCATGGGTCAACTGACCGGCGCGGCGGATGCCTATTACGAGCCCAACACCATGGGCGGCGCCACCGAAAGCCCGGAATTCGCCGATCCGTCACTGGGGCTGGAGGGCGACGCGGACCGCTGGAACCACCGCGACGGCAATGACGATTATGCCCAGCCGCGCGCCCTGCACGATCTGATGAGCCCGGATCAGCAGGCGCGGCTGTACATGAACACCGCCGAGGCGATGGCCGGTGTTGCCGACGCCATCATCGACCGCGCGCTGGGGCATTACGACCTGATCAGCCAGGCCTATGGCGACGGCATCCGCGCCGCGCGCGCGCAACTGGCAGGCGCGCAGGCCGCCGCCGAATAGGTCCGCTTTCGGGCAAGGCGAACTGGGGCACCCGGGCAACCCGGTGCCTTTTTTCATGGCAGGGCGGCGACGGCCTTGCCTAAGCGCGCCCGAGCGCGCAGATTTCCCGACAGGGCAACACAAGGCCAGGCGATGCGCGCAGAGGATCAGGCACGAAAACGCGGCAACGGCCAGCTTTCGCATGCGCAGGCCTTTCTGAAACCCATCGTCTTTGGCGGCAATGACGGTATCATCACCACCTTTGCCATCGTCGCCGGATTCGCCGGCGCCAGGGCCGAGGGCGCGGCCGAACTGGGGGTGCTGGCCGTGCTGGTGTTCGGGCTGGCCAACCTGTTCGCCGACGCGGTCTCGATGGGGCTGGGTGAATTCCTGTCCGGACGTTCGCAGCGCGATCTGTTTCACGCGGAGCGCCGGCGCGAATTGCGCCGCATCCGCGAGTTGCCGGACGAACCGGCGCGGGTCGCACTGATTCTGAAAGACCGCGGCCTGGACGCGAGCTCGGCGTCGCAAGCCGCCGAGATTCTGGTGCGCAGCCCCGAACTGGTGGCCGATCTGACGATGACCTATCAGCTGAACATGGCCGATCCGCGCAGCGCCAACCCGGCGGCGGACGGGCTGATCACCTTTTTCAGCTTTGTGGTGCTGGGCGGCGTGCCGCTGCTGCCGTATTTTCTGCTTGCGCCCACCGAGACGACATTCCGGCTGTCAGTGCTGGCGACATTCGCCGCCCTGGCCCTGCTGGGGCTGCTGCGCTGGTCGGCGACGGGCGAAAGGCTGGCGCGCTCGGTGGCCGAGACCGTGCTGGTGGGCGGCATCTGCGCGCTGGTCGCCTATCTGGTGGGGGC
>Ga0316207_10005025_pt1 | contig 11162 bp, 12 predicted proteins | sample 6weekpyrite_MG_FD_204943 | JGI IMG/M metagenome (GOLD analysis project Ga0316207, IMG submission 204943) | Microbial mat bacterial communities from mineral coupon in-situ incubated in ocean water Damariscotta River, Maine, United States -... | ecosystem: Environmental > Aquatic > Marine >...
ACCCTTATTCAATCGAAAGTGATCGTATCAGAGACTCTTGCTTCACAGGTTAATACCGAAATAGCGGCTACCGTTTCCTCATTTATTTTTGAATTAAGCCTGATGATGGTCGGTATTTCTATTTTTGTTGTTATCGCTGTCTATATGATATTTATGCTGTTAATACGCAAACGTCTGGCTAATCTTGCCAGCCGTTTTCGTGATGTTTCAGAAGGCGACGGTGATCTTACCCGCCGTATCCCGCTTCAAGGCAATGATGGTATCGATAAATTAGGTCACCAGTTCAATAACCTGATTGAAAAAATACAAGGCATTATGACCCGGGTAGTCACCGCTTCTGATCAGGTTGCTTCAGCGTCGAATAATGTCGCTCAAATTACCCAGCAAACCTCCAGCGATATCATCCAGCAACGCTCGGATACTGACCAGATAGCCACGGCTATGAATGAAATGACGGCAACAGTACAGGAAGTTGCTGATAATGCGAATGGTGCAGCTGACGCTGCTCAACAAGCGCAGACGGAAGCCATGGAAGGTAAAAACACAGTCGAAAAGACGATTAGCTCAATCAATATGCTGGCCAGTGAAGTCAATCAGGCCAATGATGTTATCCGCCAGCTCCAGGCTGACAGCGAGTCGATCGGTTCAATTCTGGATGTCATCCAGACTATCGCAGAACAAACCAATTTACTGGCCCTAAATGCAGCTATTGAAGCGGCAAGAGCGGGTGAACAAGGCAGAGGCTTTGCCGTGGTGGCTGATGAAGTACGCACGCTGGCCAGTCGTACTCAGCAGTCTACGGAAGAAATTCAGCAAATGATTGAAAAGCTTCAATCAGGTGCAAACAACGCAGCTAGCGTCATGGAATCGGGGCATCAGCGAGCAGAAGCCAGTGTCGAACAGGCATCCAAGGCAGGCACCGCATTAGACGGTATTACACAGGCAGTAGTAACAATCAGTGAAATGAACACGCATATCGCTCACTCGGCCAATGAGCAACAAACCGTAGTAGCCAGTATGGATCAGAATTTAACCAATATCAGTCATTCAGCCAACTCAACCGTTGATGCCAGCCAGAATACGCTGAATGAAATTGAAGAACTTGCCCGCACCTCCAGTGAGCTGCAACACGCTTTATCTCAATTTAAGCTTTAATTAACGGCTGCCGGCACCGCGCCAGACCCGAGAGAGAAAAAACAGTATCGCGGCCGCCACCACGATACTGGGCCCGGTTGGTGTATCCCAGTGCAACGAACTGGCCATACCCAACATCACAGACAACATTCCCAAAATGACAGCTAAAATGGCCATCTGCTCAGGTGAGTGAGAAAATTTGCGCGCCGCAGCCGCCGGTATAATCAATAACGCGGTAATTAAAAGAACACCGGTGATCTTCATCGCCACCGCCACTACCACTGCCATTAAAATCATAAACATCAGGCGTGTTTTTAAAACCGATACACCCTCAACCCGAGCCAGATCCTCATGTACAGCAATCGCTATCATCGGTCGCCATAACTTTGCGATAACCGGTAAAAGAACGACCACACTAACAAAAATCAGCCACAATTCCTGCTGACTGATGGCCAGAATATCACCAAACAGGTACGCATTCAGGTCTATTCGTAACCCTCTGGCTTGCAATATAGCAATCACCACCAGACCCAGACCCAGTGAGGTATGCGCTAATATCCCCAGCATAGTATCTGAGGCCAGATCTTTATGCCGCTGTAACAAGACCAGACTAACCGCGATCACCAGACCGAGCAGCGTGACACCAAACACCGGGTGAATACTCCACAGTACGGATAATGCAACGCCTAATAAAGCAGAATGTGCCAGTGTATCGCCAAAATAAGCCATTCTTCGCCAGACCACCAGACAGCCTAAGGGGCCGGTCAAAATAGCGACCGCCAGCCCGGCAAATAAAGCCCGGTAAATAAAATCATCCATGCTTATGCTCCGAATCGTCGCATGAATCCTGCTGACAGCCAGACTGCACATCCCAGTGCTGGCAGCCACTGCCTAGCGGCACGACATTACCTTCATCATCGTGTTCATGATCATGATGATGGGTGTAAACAGCAAAGCCATCCATCGCATCACCAAATAAATTCAAATATTCAGGATGCTGACTGATTGCATCCGGATGCCCTGTACAACAGATATGACGATTCAGACAAAGCACCCTGTCAGTGGCTTCCATCACCAGATGAAGATCATGGGAGATCATTAAAACCCCACACTGATAACGATCACGAATCGCGGTGATTAATTGATACAGTTCCTGCTGACCGATAACATCCACACCTTGTGCCGGTTCATCCAGCACGACTAAATCAGGCTGTTGTAAAATGACACGAGCCAGTAATAAGCGCTGCAACTCACCACCCGATAAATCCTGTAGGGCTGTACGCTCAATACCCTGTAACCGAAATTGCGCCAAGACATCGGCTATTTTTTCAGCACCATCGCGGGTGACCATTTTTAAAAATCGCACAACAGTTAATGGCATGATGTCATCAATCTGCAATTTTTGTGGCACATAGGCAATTTTCAGCCCGTGTTTTTTAGTGATATTACCCTGATCAAATTCGATCAAACCCAATAAACCTTTCACCAGACAACTTTTGCCGGCGCCATTGGGACCGATGACGGTCACGATCTCACCGCGACTGACACTGATGTCGACATCCTGCAAAACATTTCTGCCAGCAAAGCTTAAACAGGCTTTTTCAACTGCAATTAACTGCTCTGTCATCATTTCAATCTGCTAATGAATAATCTATCATTCGCCTATGATATTACGTTGCTCTGTTTTTTTGTTAGTTTTTTTCATTTCTGCCGCCGCTCAGGCGACTAAACCGGCAGAAAAAACGCCCTCTGTTAACACCGATCCGTTGACTGTAGTGGCAACAATCCGGCCAGTTCATTCTTTACTCAGTTCAATTACGCAGGGCGTGACCACACCTGTTTTATTGTTAGATCAGACTGCATCTGTTCATCATTACAGTTTACTGCCTTCGCAACGCAGCACGCTGAATCATGCCGATCTTATATTCTGGATTGGAGCAGCACTGGAAGGTTTTTTACCACGCGTATTAAACAGTTTGCCGCGACAAGTAAAAGTCATTGAATTAATCGAGGCTAAAAATATCAGGTCACTACAACCCCGGGGTAGTGTTGATGAACACGCCGGACATGCGCATGGACACCATAACGAGAACATTGACCCGCATCTCTGGTTATCAATCGATAATGCTATGGCGATGGCGCAGAGCATGACCACCGCATTATCGAAAGCCGACCCGGCCAATAAGGCAATATATCAAACAAATTTAAAAAAACTTATTAAACGCTTACAACAAACAAAAAATAAGACCCTGCAAGAATTTAAAAACGCCAATTTTAATTACCTTGTTTATCACGATGCGTATCAGTATTTTGAAAACATGATAAAGGTCAAACCTCTGTCAGCAATCAGCAATGATGAAGAAAACGCACCGGGCATCCGTCATTTGACTCAGGTGAATCAACTCATTTCAAAACATAAAATTAATTGTCTGATCTATAACTCGTACAAGCTTCCCGCTATTGTTAATAACCTTATTGATCAGAACATCACTAAAATACAAATTGACCCGTTAGCGCAGAACCTGAAACCGGGTCCTGAACTTTATTTCAATTTACTGGATTCTATCAGCAGCGGCTACCAGCAATGCCGTCAGGTAAGTAAATAACAAACCATGAAAACCTTTCAACAAACGATTTCCGTTAACAGCCTTGGTCGCGGCACTTATAACATCAGCCGTGATATTGAGAACATTATTCATAGCAGTCAAATCCGCACAGGTCTGTGCAACATTTTTATTAAACATACCAGCGCATCACTCATCATCAGTGAAAATGCAGACCCGGATGTGCGCCATGACCTTGAAACTTTTATGGAAAAAATTGCACCGGATGGTGACCATAGCTATCTACACAGGGATGAAGGACCGGATGATATGCCGGCCCATATACGCACCGTATTAACACAGACAGCCATCACTATCCCGGTAACTGATGGTAAAGCAGGTCTTGGAATCTGGCAGGGAGTATATTGCTGGGAGCATCGAACTCACCCGCATAATCGTACGATTATTGTTACGGTATCGGGTGACTAATTAATCAGTTGACGATATTGCGTGGCCGGCCAGCAAGATATTCTTCAATATTAAACGCCACCTGATCAATCAGCCGCTGGCGTGACTCGATACTGGCCCATGCCACATGCGGCGTCACAATCAGATTATTATATCTTTTTTGTAATAATGGATGCGTTACCGGCGGAGGCTCCGTCGTTAAAACATCTGTCGCCGCACCACCTAAATGACCACTGTCTATCGCTCGCAATAATGCGCTTTCATCCACCACGCCTCCGCGCGCACTGTTAATTAAAATCGCACCTTTGGGTAATAAATTAATTTCCGAATCAGAGATCAGGTGACGAGTCGATTCAGTTAACGGACAATGCAAACTTAATACATCGATTTGTGGCAGCATATCTTGTAATGGCACCCGATTTTCTCGTTGATCATCTGCATTTCTTGCCGCTATAACTATCTTCATGCCAAAAGCTTTCGCTACCTTAGCGACTGCCTGACCCAGCTCACCATAACCAACAATACCCAGCTTCTTTCCCTGTAATTCATGAAAAGGAAAATCCAACAGGCAAAATAACTCACTACGCGACCAGCCACCCTCATTCACTGCCTGTTGATATTCAGGCACCCGACTGAGCAAACTTAACAACACCGTAAAGACATACTGTACAACAGAAGCCGTCGCATAAGCGGTTACATTGCAGACATCGATACCCTGTTCTCTGGCGGCTGTTAAATCGACATTATTGGTGCCGGTTGCTGAAATACAAATCAGTTTCAGATCTGGCGCTGCCTCAAGCAGCTGTCGATTTAATTTAACTTTATTAGTAACGACAATCTGCTTGTTTTTAATCAGCCCGGCCACTTCAGCATCTGTTGCCTGATCGACAAACAGCCAGTCGAGCGCCATACTTTCAAATGATTTGAGGCTCAAATCATTTCTGTCAGTGGCTTTTAAATCCAGTACTACGGCTTGTTTTATCAACGTATCAGTCACTTGCAAGGCCATCATTTTCGACTACTATTAATTACAGGAGGAAACTACTATGGCACAAAACGCACCCGAATTTAAAGACAGTGAAATGTACCGCATTTTACGTGATGAAGACATTGAGGCCTTTAATAAGCGCAAAGAAGCAGGCGAAATTTGTGATCTGACCGGCGCAGATTTCCGAAATCTGGTTCTATCAGGCATTAACGCTGAAGGCATAGACTTTAGTGGCTGTTATTTCCGTGGCTGTGATTTACGCGGTGTGGATTTTTCACAAAGTAAATTAGAAGGTGCCAGCATTCACGATGCGCAGATCTCTGGCGTGCTTTTCCCGGTCAGCCTGCGCGCAGAAGAAATTTCCCTGTCCTTAGAACATGGCACACGCATGCGTTACTACTAGTATCAATAAACCACTCAGGTAATCTCAGGCATGGTCTGCAATTTTTTCCGGTAGTACCATGCCATTAACCCGCCTCTGGCAAATAAAAACAAAAACAACGACAACCATAATCCATGATTCTGCATAGACTGCGTCAGCAACCACACCGGCAAATAAATAACACCCACTGCCAGTAACATGGCATTTCTCATTTCCTTTGACCAGATTGCACCGACAAAAACCCCGTCAAATAAATAACCCCAGACCGCAACCAATGGCATAAATGCCAGCCAGTATAAATAATTGTTTGCGAATACTTTTACCGCTGTTATATCGGTCATTACTGACACAATCATTTCACCCAGCAGCAAATAAACCAGCATAAATAACATTGCCGAGCCCAGCGACCAGCGCACACAAGCCTTAACCATCTGCTTTAATAGCTGTTTATTTTTCTTACCCAGTGCCTCACCTACCATTGCCTCTGCAGCATGTGCATAGGCATCCAGCACATAGGCCATAAAAGTGATAAATTGCAGTAAAACCGCATTAGCAGCCATTACAACTTCACCTGAGCGCGCACTTTGCGTGGTAAAAAAAGCAAATGCAAATAACAAAGCGACTGTTCTGATAAAGATATCAAGATTCAGACTTAAAAGCTTTCGCATGGCTGGCCAGTTTAAGGCTTCGCTTAAGATACACTTGCCATGCAGCATTTTTACTTCTTTAAACAACAAAAATACGGCCAGCAACAAACCCGCGTATTCGGATATCAATGAAGCGTAGGCAACGCCATCTACCGTTAACTTAAGACCTACAACGAACAACAGATCAAGAACAATATTCAGTACATTGACAAAAACCATCACAACTAAAACCAGTCGTGCTTTTTGCAAACCAAGAAACCAGCCCAATAAAACATAGGTCAATAAGGTCGCCGGTGCCGACCAGATACGAATATCAAAATAGGCTTTTGTCAGTGCAGCAATGCCATCGCCAGGTTGCACCAGAAACAATGCCAGTTGTATTAAATAACCCTGACTCAGTATTAAAATGCATGAAATCAACAAAGCCAGCACTACCGCGCGTGTTAGTAACTGCCTTAAAGCCTGACCGTTATTTTCACCGTAAGCCTGTGCTGCCAGCCCCACTGTCGACATGCGTAAAAAACCAAAACCCCAGAAAATAAAATGCAAAATCATGGCACCCACTGACACTGCCGCCAGATACACCGCACTGTCTAAATGCCCCATCACCGCTGTATCAACCAGACCTAAGAGTGGCAAAGCAATATTGGACAACATCATCGGACCGGATAATGACCAGATGCGCTTATTCAGATGCGTGAACTTTGAATTCGCTTGAGGTAGAGTAGAGACTTCTGAGTTTTCCATACAATGATTAAAAAATGTCTGTTAAAAAAGAACTGATCCAATACTACCAGTGGCTGCGTCAATATGGCATCAATGATTCACACAGCGGCAATGCGTCGGTGCGTGATGGTGATACGGTGTGGATTACTCCCACCGGAGCCTGTGCGGATACCTTAACTGAGGATCAATTAATTGAATGCACTATTGGAAAACCTGCTGCGCCACACGCTTCACTGGATGCACCGTTGCATCTGGAGGTTTACAAAAATAACCCCCTTCTGCGTGCCATCCTGCACTCTCATGGCCCACACTCAGTGGCAATGACGATGAAAGGCGAAGATTTTGTGCCTTTTGATTTTGAAGGCCAGTTTTATTTTGGCCGCGTTCCGGTTATCAATCTGGGTTACGACGGGGTCATCAGTCAGGCTGCACCACTCGTAGCAGAACGCCTGATGACCAACAAAGCCACTATCGTCTCCGGGCATGGTGTGTATGCCGCTGCCGAAAACCTCAATCTGGCCTATAAATGGACCTGTTCATTAGAACTATCCGCAAAAACGGCTTTTATTGCCTTACAGGCCGGAACCTATCCTCGTTAGGTAACAGAATATCTCAGCTCAGCTGAAAATTTGTCGTTAATAATTTTTTAAACGCCGCTTCTTACAATAAAAAGTGGTATCTATCCTATACTTTATTTTCCCCTGCCAGCTGATTTTGTAATTAAAATGCTTTTACAGACTGAAACGTATATATTTTCAACCTACCTCATTATGACGCTGTCAGTCGTCTCCTTCGTCCTGATCATTCAGTCATTAAAAGGCAGCGACCTGCCGATCGCTTCGATTAAACTTTTTCAGCTTTATTTTATCCTGGGTGTAATTGGCTGGTTATTGGGAGCCTACGAGAGACTCAACTCTATTCCCTATGATTTGAGCAGAGGCGCAAGTTTTTATCTGATATGTAATTTTATTCTGTTTATAGCCATCATTGAGTGCACAAGAAAATGGAAAACCACCTGGATAATAAGTTTTATCCATCTTCTCCTTATTTTGTTTAGCCTGGTGGCAAAAGAAGAATCCGTTATTCTGACTGTAATAACTGTTTACATATTATTGCTGTTTCCCCCCATGTTTTATGTCTCGATCAGGCGTGCGATAAAAAACATGAACATAGGTAATGCCATTATTGCTGTCGCAGTTCTGATTTCTATTCTCAGTACGCCAGCGCTACTTAACTATCTTCTGCTTGAGGGTTTACCTGACAAAGCCTTTAGTATTTTATATATTGCTTCAACTGTCGGTTACATACTCATTGGCATTGGTTTTTTAACTTCAATCCTGATCAATGAGCACAGATTATTAAGTTCAATGGCTCTCAAAGACCCTCTAACCGGCCTCTACAATCGTCGCGGTATGGACTATGCTCTGAGTGTTGTTCTGGCCACAGCTAAACGTAACCATTCACTATTATCTGTCATCGCTATTGATATTGATTTTTTTAAAAAAATAAATGACACATTCGGACACGATGGTGGTGATGAAGTCCTCAAAAGCATTGCAAGTATATTACTCAATACTCAGCGTGAAACAGATGTCTGCTGCCGTTTAGGTGGTGAAGAATTTATTGTCGCTATGGCCGGAACCAGTCAGCAAGACACGCTTATTATCGCGGAACGTTTAAGAAACCTGTTTGAAACCACGCCGATACAGTTTGATCAACAGATTATTCAGCTAACGGCAAGTTTTGGCGTTGCCTGTAGTTCAGACGGGAATTTTGATGGCTTATTAAAGGAGGCGGATAAAGCGCTGTATCAAGCTAAATCCGAAGGTAGAAACCGCGTATGTGAAGCGCTCGAATAAGCTCGTCCATGAGCCTAAGCGTAAGAATATCTGGTAAAACTTAAACCTCTACCATTTCAAAATCATCTTTCTTCGCATCGCATTCCGGGCAGGTCCAGTTCATCGGAACATCTTCCCATTTAGTGCCTGCTGCGATACCGTGTTCTTCGTCACCCTGCTCTTCATCATAAATGTAACCGCAGATAACACACATATAAGTTTTGTATTCCATAAAGCTGCCTATAATATACTGTCTAGATAATTTAAAGTTTGCATATTCTACCCATTAATTCCGATAAACCCCAGCCTTTAAAGAGTTCTTAAATAGCGCAAGGTTTCAACAAGTTGATAAATAATGACTAATTTCAGTGATGATGCCGACAATTCAATACAGACAAAACCGGCTGTGTTATGTTTTTCAGGCCACGACCCGAGTGGCGGCGCCGGCATTCAAGCTGATATTGAAGCCATAACTGCGCAAGGTGTTCAGGCGATGACGGTTGTCACTGCACTGACTTGTCAGGACACCCGCCATGTAAAAAGTTTCCAGTCTGTTGATGCCTTACAGTTATCAAGACAAGCGGAAACCCTGCTTAATGATATGCCAGTGCATGCTTTTAAAATTGGCATGACTGCCGATGTCAGCGTGGTTAAAGCCATTCATTCCATTATCAAAAAACATGAAGAAATTCCGGTTATCTTTGATCCGGTACTGGCTTCCGGTGGTGGCGACTTATTAGCCACTCGTGAATTAATCAATGCGATTGATATTTATCTGTTACCTTATTGTCATCTGATTACACCGAATATTCCTGAAGCGTTAAAATTGCTCGACGGTAGTGAAGCCGATGAAAAAAATGTTACGACAGCGGCCAGTTTTTTGCTCAATGCCGGCTGCGAACACGTACTGATTACCGGCACACACTCGCAATCAGAAGAGATTGAGCATCAGCTTTACCATGCTCACGAGGCAATGCAGACTTTTAAAAACAAACGCCTGCCACATGAATACCATGGTTCCGGTTGCACGCTCGCCAGCAGTATCGCTGCCTTTATTGCCCGCGGTGAGGAGACTAATCAGGCCATTAAACTGGGGCTTGATTATACTTTTGCCAGCCTGCAACATGCTCAGGCACCCGGACATGGTCAATATTTACCTGACCGGCTTTATCAATTAAACAAATAAGCACCCACAATGACTGATCCCCGTTTATCTGGCCTGTATGCCATTACCGATGCCAATTTACTCACTGATAATTTCACAGCCGCTATTGAACAGGCTTTACAAGGTGGCTGTCAGATTATTCAGTACCGTGACAAATCGACTGATCAAGCGCATCGCCTGCAACAAGCTAATATCATTCGCCAGCTATGCGACCAGTATCAGTGTCTGTTTATTGTGAATGATGATATTGAACTGGCTAAGGCCTGCCATGCAGACGGTGTGCATATTGGTAAAGATGACCAGCAGTTGGCAACCGCCAGAGAACACTTAGGCGATGAAAAAATTATCGGAGTCAGTTGCTATAACCAGATTGAGCTGGCACTTGCCGCTGAACAGGCGGGTGCCGATTACGTCGCATTTGGCGCTTTTTTCAGCTCATCGATTAAACCCGATGCCACTAACGCCCCTGTTGCTCTGATATCACAAGCCAAAAGTCGGCTTCAGATTCCGGTTTGCTGTATTGGCGGCATCACTGCTAACAACGCATCAGAGCTTATTGAAGCGGGTACTGACATGATTGCAGTCATTAGCGACATCTTTGCCAGTGATGACATCAAGTTATCCAGCCAGACACTCAATAAATTGTTTAATAGCGTTTAATGATTCATCACTAAAAATCCTGTAAAATCGCGTTTCGCTAAGATTCCTACCCCGAATCAGCGAAAATTCATCGTATTGTTTATCCAGTAAAGGCAAAAACCATGTCAAAAATATTCGATCAGGCTCAGCAACACATTCCAGGCGGTGTTAACTCACCGGTACGTGCATTTTCAGGTGTTGGTGGCGATCCAGTTTTCATCAAGCGCGCAACTGGCGCTTATATTATTGATAACGAAGATAAACAATACATCGACTATGTCGCCTCATGGGGTCCGATGATCCTCGGTCATGCGCACCCTGAGGTGATTCAGGTCGTTAAAGACACGGCTGAAAATGGCCTGAGTTTTGGCGCACCAACTGCAATCGAAACGCAGATGGCGGATAAAGTTTGCGAACTGGTGCCATCAATGGATTTAGTGCGCATGGTTAGCTCAGGTACTGAAGCGACTATGAGCGCAATTCGTCTGGCGCGTGGTTTTACTGCCCGCGACACCATTGTTAAATTCGAAGGCTGTTACCACGGTCACTCAGATTCACTGCTGGTTAAAGCCGGTTCTGGTGCCTTGACACTGGGTGTACCGACTTCACCGGGCGTACCGGCTGCGCTGGCA
>Ga0316207_10005026_pt1 | contig 11162 bp, 8 predicted proteins | sample 6weekpyrite_MG_FD_204943 | JGI IMG/M metagenome (GOLD analysis project Ga0316207, IMG submission 204943) | Microbial mat bacterial communities from mineral coupon in-situ incubated in ocean water Damariscotta River, Maine, United States -... | ecosystem: Environmental > Aquatic > Marine >...
CGCCGGTGCTAATTGAATATGAGTTACCTGAAATACAGCTGCAGCCCGCGACTCAGTTTAGCCTGATGCTTAAGCTACAGAATACGGTTGATGTGGATGATTTGCTGGTGAATGTACGTTTGAGCGAGGGCCTGGAGTCAGCGAGCTTACAGGCCGGGTATAATTTTGGCGTGATGCCGAAATACCAGCAGTCATTAATTCATATAGACCTGTCGGCCGCTATAGCAGGACAGTATCGTCTGTATGTCACCGCGATTGTGGACTATTCCGGGCAGCGGCAAAGCCGAGTGATGGTGATTCCTCTGTTAGTGGGTAATGTGATACCGCAGGCCTTGCATAAGTCGTCTGCACCAGTGACCCAGGACGCGGCAGGCAGGGCGATTATTTCTATGCCGGCAAAAGCGGTCAGCCCGTAAAGATATGTTCAGGCCAGTTAATATTTGCCAGTTGGTATTACAGGGCTGTTGAAAGTGTATGTGGAGTAATTAGTGTACCGGTTTTTCAGCTACAAAATTCTCATTGTTATTCTGTCTCAGTTCCTGCTGATGTCCTGTGACGGCAGCGCGCCCGCAGGTAATGAAATTACCCCTGACAATGAAGTGCCGGTATTCAGTAGTGAGCCGATTATTTCGGTGGAAGAAAACCTCTCTGACCCGATCATCATACTGGCAACAGATGCCGATGAAGATGCGTTAACCTATGCCATTGTGGGTGGTGAGGATGAGGCGCTATTTGAAATTGATGATAGAAGTGGCGAGCTGCTTTTCCTTGATGAGCCAGATTTTGAAGCACCCGCAGATGTGGGTGAAGACAATATTTATGTCGTGCAGGTTTCAGTGACCGATACACTGGATACCGTGATTCAGAATCTGGTTATTTCTGTTACCAATATTGATGATAATCCACCGGTCGCATCGAATCTGCTAATTTTCGATAGTGATGGCGCGGCACTGGTGGTGGGTGATGAGCTGGTATCGAATTATCAATACAGTGATGTCGACGGTGATGTGGAAGGCGACACGGCTATTCAGTGGCTGAAAGACGGTGAGGATATTGCCGGTGCAATCGCCGCAACCTATGTGGTGCGGGGTACCGATGTGGGTAACCTGCTGAGCTTTCAGGTAACGCCTATCAGTGACAACGGTAATGCGGGGAGTCCGGTGGTTTCAGCTGCGGTGACTACGACAAATAATGCGCCGGTGGCCAGTAGCGTGATTATCTCCGGCGATATCGGTGGTAATGCCAGCCTGGCAAATGTGTTAACCGGCAGTTTCACCTACTCTGATGTGGAGGGTGATACTCAGGGCAGCTCGACTTTTCGCTGGCTACGAAACGGTACTGCAATCTCCGGTGCAACCGGTATTACCTATACCGTGGTGCTGGCGGATGTCGGCTCGACCTTACGTTTTGAGGCTACGCCTGTAGCCAATACGGGAACCAGCCCCGGTTTAGCATCGCTTTCGTCTGCTGTCAGTATCAATAACAATGCACCCGTGGCTTCTAATGTTGTTATTACCGGTGATACATCGGGTAATGCCAGTGTGGGAGATGTGTTAAGCGGGAGTTATAGCTACACCGACCTGGAAAGCGATGCGCAGGGGCCAACCAGTTTTCGCTGGCTGCGCAATGGCACAGGTATTGTGGGGGCCACCGCGACAACCTATACCGTGGTGCTGGCGGATGTGGGTTCTGAAATAACCTTCGAAGTAACCCCGGTCAGCATCAGTGGCTCGAGCCCGGGTTTGCCTGTTGAATCTGGGCTGGGGGTTAATATTATTAATAATGCACCGGTTGCCAGTGCTGTTTTTGTGAGCGGTGATACAGGGGGTGTGGCAAATCTTGGTGATGTGCTGAGTGGTAACTATACCTATAGCGATGTTGAGGGGAATGCTGAAGCGGGAAGTTTATATCGATGGCTGCGTAATGGTTCGCCCATCGTGGGTGCAACAGGCCTGAGTTATACAATTGTTTCTGCCGATGTGGGCAGTACGGTGGCATTTGAAGTGACCCCGGTTTCGAATGTAGGGACAACGACCGGTTTACCGGTGGTGTCATCGCCATCGATTACTATTTCCAATACGGTGCCTGTGGCAAGTTCGGTGAATATTACCGGCGATAGTGGCGGCAATGCGGTCATCGGTGATGTGTTAACGGGTAACTACACCTACAGTGATCTGGAAAGTGACGCCGAGGGTACCAGTTCGTTCCGTTGGTTGCGTAATGGCGTGGCCATCGGTGGAGCAACCAGTATCAACTACAGCGTCGTGTTATCAGATGTGGGAAGCAATCTGCAATTTGAGGTCACACCTGAAAGCAGCAGTGGTACCAGCCCTGGTCTGGCGGTGGTTTCATCCAATGCCGTGACAGTGCAGAACGCGGCTCCTACAGCGACGGCAGTTTCAATTAGTGGCGATACAGGTGGTAATGTAAAGCTGGGCGATGCGCTGACGGGTAATTACACCTATTCCGATCTTGAGGGTAATACAGAAGGTACGAGTACTTACCGGTGGTTGCGAGGCGGCGCGGCAATATCCGGTGCGACGACGACCTCCTACACAGTCGTGCTGGCGGATATTGGTTCAACCCTGCAATTTGAAGTGACGCCTGCAGCAACAGCAGGAACCAGTCCGGGTTCAATTGTCTTGTCTGCCGCGGTCAACGCGGTCAATGATGCACCCGTAGCGAGCTCTGTGAATATTACCGGCGATACAGCGGATGTCGCTAATGTGGGGGATGTGCTGACTGGAAACTATAGTTATTCTGATCTGGAAAGCGATGCCGAGGGCATCAGTACCTTCCGCTGGCTGCGCGATGGCTCGGCGATTAGCGGGGCAACAGCCTCAACTTATACCGTAGTCGTTGCAGATGATGGTGCGGCGATCCAGTTTGAAGTCACTCCCGTGGCAACTGCGGGAACCAGTCCGGGTTCAGCTGTTTTATCAAGCGCAGTTAATATTGCCAACCTACCTCCGGTGGCCAGTGCCGTTGATATTACCGGTGACACCGCAGGCGTTGCCAATGTGGGCGATGTATTAACGGGTACTTATACCTATTCAGACACAGAAAATGACACCGAAGGCACCAGTACCTTCCGCTGGTTACGAGATGGCTCTGCGATCAGCGGAGAAACGGCAGCCACCTATACGGTGACAGTAGCCGATGCGGCCGCTTCTCTACAGTTTGAGGTAACGCCCGTTGCCTCAACAGGAACCAGTCCGGGCTCAGCGGTCGCATCGACCGCGGTAACCGTGCCAAGCAATGTATCCACTAAAACGGTGTGTACGACCAATGAAAATGGCGTTTCCAATAAACTGGGGGTAAGGCGCTATATTCGTTTCGATATTACACAAAGCCAGAATGTTGATTTTGTTGCTGCACGAACCTCAGGCGTGGTTGCTGCAAATCCGGACCTTTTTCTTTATAAAAATGGTGTGCTGGTTCAGTCAGCTTCGGCAGACACATCTACCAGTCAGTCGATGACATCCAGTGTCACTGCAGGCGCCTATGTGCTTGAAGTACGTGAAGATGCCTATATGACGGCGGGCGCAACCCCGGCAGAAACCTGTTATGACGTGAGCATTACCTATGGTGGGGGTTTTGCAAAACCACAGGCGCCGGTGGAGAAGATTGCGCCGCCTGTACAAAAAGCAGCGGCTTCAACCTCAGTTTGTGATCCCACGGGTGAGGTCAGTGTAGCGGGTGCACTTAGTTATGAGCGTGTACCGCATAATGCAGCAACCAGTGGCCTGGATTACGCATCTATTATAAGTATGCCGATTCGAGGCGCAGTCGTTGAAGTGATCTGTACCACAGATGGCCTGATGTATGACACAGGCATTACAGATGCGAGTGGCAATTACAGCCTGACAGCACCGAACGGGGTGGCAAGCTTTATTCGTGTGAAAGCTCAGATGCTCGATGCGGTCGCTCCCGGCACCTGGGATTTTCAGGTGGTTGATAATACAAGTGGCGGCGCGCTGTATGCCATGGACAGTTCGGCAACGCCATTTACACCGGCAGGTGGTCCGGTAACCGGAGAAGATTATGTCGCGAGTTCAGGCTGGGATACGGTCAGTAATACGGGTTACACCAGTGCTCGTGTGGCCGCCCCGTTCGCCATACTCGATAGCGTGTTTGATGCCTTTAACGAGGCACTGGCCGCCGATGCAAATATTGATTTTACGGCGCTGAATATTAACTGGAGCACCAGTAATGTTGCGGTGGCCGGTGACACAACAATCGGGCAGATTGGTACATCACATTACAACCCGGGTACAGGTGAAATTTTTGTACTGGGTGACGAGGATAGTGATACAGATGAATATGATAAACACGTCATTATTCATGAATGGGCGCATTATTTTGAAGACACTTTATCGCGTACTGACTCGATGGGCGGCGCGCACACGACAGGCGATATTCTGGATATGCGCATCGCGTTTGGTGAGGGTTTTGGTAATGCGTATTCAGGCATTGCCAGCGGTGATTCGATTTATCGAGATTCACTTGGCGCGCTTCAGGCATCGGGATTCAGTTTCGATGTAGATTCAGATGTCTGTACAAACGCAGGCTGGTACAGTGAGTGTTCTGTGCAGTCATTGCTGTTTGATTTTGATACTCTGCTCGGGTTTACGCCGGTTTATAATGTGCTGGTCAATGAGCAGAAAAATACCAGTGCGTTAACCAGTATTTTCAGTTTTGTAAAACCATTAAAAGATAACAATGCCGCCTCCGCAGGCGCAATTGATACTTTACTGGGTGGGCAGAGCATAGATGCAATTACAGATATTTATGGTGACTCGGAGCTGTCAAATAATCCCGGCGCGACTGATCAGTTGCCTGTTTATGAACAGTTCTAGTGATTCTATGGTATCCGAAATGATGTCTGAAAATATAAGCTGAACTGGATTAAAGCACAGGGTTTTATCCCACAAAAAAGCCGTTAAAATAATTTAACGGCTTTTTTGTAAGTGCATTAACTGGTTGAATTATTTTTTCTTGTAGATGTTTTCAAAGCAGTAATTAGTGGCTTCAACAAAACCTTCCACGCTGCCGCAATCGAAACGGCGGCCCTTGAATTTATATGCCATTACACAGCTATGTTTTGCCTGTGTCATAATGGCATCGGTGAGCTGAATTTCGCCATTTGCGCCGGGTGGTGTATCGCGCAATATATCAAAAATATCTGGCGTTAAAATATAACGACCAATCACCGCCAGATTGCTGGGTGCTTTATCCGCAGGTGGTTTTTCCACCATGTCTTTCACGCGATAGATATTTTCGTTAATCATTTCGCCATCAATGACACCATAGGCGCTAATATTTTCCTTTGGGACTTCCTCAATGGCAATGATGGAGCAGCGAAACTGTTTGTAGAGCTCAACCATTTGCGCCATCACGCTATCGCCGCCATCGTCTGCAATGCATAAATCATCAGCAAGAATAACGCCGAATGGCTGGTCGCCAACCATGCGCTCGCCGGTTAGTACAGCATGGCCCAGGCCTTTCATTTGCTTCTGTCGAGTAAAGGTAAACGTGCACTTGTCCAGCAGCGTGCGAATGTCGACAAGTTTCTCTTCTTTGCCGGTGCCGGAAATTTCTTTTTCCAGCTCGTAGCTAATATCGAAGTGATCTGAGATGGAGTATTTGCCGCGGCCAGTTACAAAACCATTGTCGGTCATGCCAGCACTCATGGCTTCCTCAACTGCATAGTGAATCAGTGGTTTATCCACAATTGGCAGCATTTCTTTAGGGATGGATTTTGTTGCGGGCAGAAAACGTGTGCCATAGCCAGCAACCGGGTACAAACATTTTTTTATCATGCAGGTCATTCCTTTCGTATCGCATAGTGGGCAGAGCTCTATGCAGAGTAAAAATTATGCGAAGCATTCTGACAAGGAATGAGGGTAAGGTCAAAGAATGTATGGTGTTGCAGATAAGATTTTCATGGCACAGCGGATGCCATGCCATGAGCCGAGACTTATTTGTGGTATTGCTCGCTGAGCTCGTGTACAGAATCGACCAGCGCTTTTACATGTTCTGGATTAATATCTGGCGTAATGCCATGACCCAGATTAAATATATGGCCGCTACCGCTGCCATAATCTTTGAGAATCTTCGCGGCTTCCGCACGAATGGTTTGCGGTGAGGCATAAAGCGTATTCGGGTCCATATTGCCCTGCAGGGCAACACGATCACCCACCTGTGCGCGGGCATCGCCAATATTGGTGGTCCAGTCGAGGCCAAGGCCGTCACAGCCGGTGTCCGCCATCTGCTGTAACCACTGGCCGCCACCTTTGGTGAACAATATAACGGGAACCTTGCGACCTTCGTTTTCACGCGTCACATTGGCGATGATCTTCTGCATGTAATCCAGTGAAAAAGCACGATACATTTCAGGGTTCAGGCTGCCACCCCAGGTGTCAAAAATCATCAGTGCCTGGGCGCCAGCAGCTACCTGTGCGTTCAGGTAGCTGGTGACTGATTCTGCAATTTTTTCCAGTAAATGATGTGCCAGTGCGGGCTGATCAAATAGCATGGTTTTGGATTTGCTGAATGTTTTGCTGCTGCCGCCTTCAATCATATAGGTCGCCAGCGTCCAGGGGCTGCCGGTAAAACCAATCAAAGGAACACGTCCATTGAGCTCGCGACGAATCGTGCGCACTGCATCCATAACATATTTAAGCTCACCTTCCGGGTCGGGAATCGGCAGGTTTTTTACATCAGCGGCGGTGCGAACTGGGTTTTTAAAACGTGGGCCTTCGCCGGTTTCAAAATACAGCCCCAGTCCCATGGCATCGGGAATGGTTAGAATATCAGAAAACAGAATCGCCGCGTCCAGATCAAAACGCTCGAGTGGCTGCAGGGTTACTTCGCAGGCTAGATCCGCATTCATGCAGAGGCTCATAAAATCGCCGGCTTTTTCACGTGTCGCACGATACTCTGGCAGGTATCGGCCCGCCTGGCGCATAATCCAGATGGGAGTGCGGTCTACAGGTTCTTTGAGAAGGGCACGGAGAAATCGGTCGTTTTTAAGTTCTGTCATGTGTCAGCTTGGCGCGTTTTTAAAGTGCGGGCTTGTCTGCTGCAAGCCGGGTTTAGATGTAGCGAATGAGAAGCGGAGAAAAATCAGGCGTTTAATTTAGCTTTAATTTTTCCGCTTACGGCGCCCATATCTGCGCGCCCCTGCATTTGAGGTTTGAGAATGCCCATCACCTTGCCCATGTCTTTTATGGAGCTGGCACCGGTTTCTTCAACCGCTTTCACAATCATCTGCTCAATTTCATCATCGGTGAGGGCTTCTGGCAGGAAGTCCTGAAGTACGCTGACTTCATATTCTTCCTGTTCTCTCAGATCATCTCGACCGGCGTCTTTATACTGAGAAATCGACTCACGGCGTTGCTTGACCATTTTATCAAGCACAGCCAGTACACGATCATCATCAAGCTCGATTCGCTCATCAACTTCAACCTGTTTGATGGCGGCCAGCACCAGACGAATCACGCCAAGGCGTGGTTTGTCGCCGCCTTTCATTGCGGCTTTCATGGCGTCGGTTAATGTTTGCTTGAGACTCATCTCGACCAGCTCGTGATTAGCGGCGGCGATGTGGATTGCGAGTTAAACGCTCACGCTCTTTGAACAGTTTCTTCAGGTTACGCTTAACAGCAGCCGCAGCTTTACGCTTACGTTCTGTTGTGGGCTTTTCGTAGCATTCACGGCGACGGATTTCAGTTAAGATACCCGCTTTTTCACATGAACGTTTGAAACGACGCAGAGCAACGTCAAACGGCTCGTTGTCTTTAACTTTAACTTGTGGCATTCAGAATTCTCACTCTAAAATAGTATAATCTGTAAGGACAGGCCAATTGGCCTGTCGTAGAACCGCGGGATTATATCAGTTTTTCCAGAATTACCAAAATAAATATAAGATTAAGTTTATTAATATGATTGTATTAGGTATCGAATCATCCTGTGATGAGACAGGTTTAGCAGTGTATGACTCCGAAAAGGGGTTGTTAGCTCATGTACTGCACTCGCAAATTGCCCTGCATGGCGAATACGGTGGTGTGGTGCCAGAGCTGGCATCGCGTGATCATGTACGTTATCTGCTGCCGCTGGCGGAACAGGTGTTGCAGAAAGCCGGCATTAAAAAATCTCAGCTGGATGGTATTGCCTATACCGCCGGCCCTGGTCTGGTTGGCGCCTTGATGGTGGGAGCATCTGCCGGGCGTGCGATGGCCATGGGCCTGGGTATTCCCGCCGTGGGCGTACACCACATGGAAGGGCATTTGCTGGCCCCGATGCTGGAAGATTCGGCTCCCGAATTTCCGTTTGTCGCCTTGCTGGTATCAGGCGGGCATACCCTGCTGGCGGAAGTTAAAGGGCTTGGGCAGTATACATTATTAGGTGAAAGTCTGGATGATGCGGCCGGTGAAGCATTTGATAAAACTGCAAAAATGCTTGGCCTGGGTTATCCCGGTGGGCCTGTGCTGGCGAAACTGGCTGAGCAGGGAGAAGCGGGCGTGTATAAGTTTCCGCGACCTATGATAGATCGCCCTGGGCTTGAATTCAGTTTTAGTGGGCTAAAAACCTATACCCTGAATACATGGCAGTCTGAGGTTGAAAAGGGTAATGATAACGAACAAACCAAAGCCAATATCTGTCGTGCGTTTGAAGAGGCGGTGGTAGATACCTTAATGATCAAGTGTCGTCGGGCAGTCCAGCAGGTCGGTGCGGAAACACTGGTAATTGCCGGTGGCGTGGGCGCTAATCTGCGTTTACGGAGTGCGCTGGGAGATATGATGGAAAAAGAAGGCGGTTCATTATTTTATCCACGCATTGAATTCTGTACTGATAATGGCGCGATGATCGCCTACGCCGGTTGTTTACGGCTGATGGCAGGCCAGCATGAACCGCTGGAGATTAGTGCGCGAGCTCGCTGGCCAATGAATGAGTTGACTGCAGTTTAGGCGGCTTCCAGCAGCTCAGGCTTTTTTCTTACTGCCAATTTTATCTTCTCGCCCGGCCAGCAGGTTTTTGATATTGCTGCGATGACGCCAGATAAGAATAATCGCCATCAGCGCAATACAAGCCGTTATTACCTGTGACTGAGTAATGTACCAGGCAATAACGGGAGATGCGCTGGCCGCCACCAGTGCCGAGAGTGATGAATAGCGAAAGGTAAATGCCATGCCCAGCCACACACCAATCGTACTTAAACCGAGTAGCCAGTGAACTCCCAGTAAAACACCCAGGATTGTGGCTACGCCCTTGCCGCCTTTAAATCCATAATAAACAGGGTATAAGTGACCTAGAAATGCGGCCAGTCCGGTTGCTGCAATCACTTCATGCGGCATGCCCAATAGCACCACAAGTAAAACGGGAATCAGGCCTTTAAGCATGTCTCCGATTAAGGTAATTGCAGCAGCCTTTTTACCACCCACGCGTAGCACATTGGTAGCGCCGGGGTTGCGCGAGCCTTCAGTGCGTGGGTCAGGCAGGCCCATCAGTTTGCAGGTAATAATGGCGGTTGAAACTGAACCCAGTAAATAGCCGAACAGGGCAAAGCCAATAATCAGTATAATAATGGGCTGCTGAAGTAGATCCACAAATAGGGTACCCGTGATAGTCATCAATAAAGCGCGCAATTTAGCACGAAAATGTCATTATGGTGAAACCCTGTGACACAAGCTATGTCTGGAGTTAATTGCCTGTTTGTGCATGGCTGGGGTATGAATCACCGAGTATGGCAACCACTGATTGAGTTGATGCCTGCATGGGTCGAGTGCCATGCTATTGATCTGCCGGGCCATGGTTTACGGCATGCTGAAACACTCAGTAGCCTTGAGCAGTTGTCTGAAGATTTACGCAAACATTGTGCGCAGCTTAGGAAAAGTCATAAACCACTGGTAGTGGTTGGCTGGTCGCTTGGTGCGCAGGGATGTTTACAGTTGGCAAAAGAGTTAAGCGATGAAACATCAAATAATGAAAGTTCGCCCGATGCATTATTACTGGTCAGTGGTACACCCTGTTTTGTTGCAAAGGAAAACTGGTCGGCGGGCGTTGATGCAAATGTGTTCGAGCAGTTTGCAGAATCACTTAAAGTCGATTTTTCAGGTACAATTCGTCGCTTCCTGTCATTGCAGGTGAAGGGGTCTGAATCGGGCCGAAAAATTTTACGTGGCTTGCGCGAAAAAATATTGCAGCAGGCCAAACCCGATTCACAAAGTCTTGATGCGGGATTGAATATTTTAAAACATACTGATCTGCGAAATGCCCTGGCAAGCATTCATTTGCCTGTTAGCTGGGTGCTCGGTGCCCAGGATGGGCTAATAAAAGTTACGCTTGCTGATGAGCTGAAAACCCTGATGCCAACGGCAGATGTATGCGTATACAGTAAAGCAGGTCACGCACCCTTTTTATCAAATACTGATGAGTTTGCGCAGCATTTACTGACGTTTATTCAGGATGCTGTTAATAACACATCAACCACACAGGCAAAATAAAGTTTAATCCGTGAGCCATTCTGTTTCTGAAAAACACCGAATTAAAAGGCACTTCGATGCCAAGGCGATGCACTATGAGTCATCGGCCGTATTGCAGCGCAATGTATGTAATGAATTATTGCAACGGCTCGACCTCACGTCATTAAACCCCGCTGTTGTACTGGACGTTGGTTGCGGCACTGGCTGGGGAACGCAGGGGCTGTTACAGAAATATAAAAAGGCGAAAATGATTTCGCTGGATTTATCATCTGAAATGTTGCAGCAGACAAAAGCCAAGGGAGGCTGGTTTAGAAAACCAGAACTCATTTGTGCCGATGCAGAAGATATGCCGTTAGCAGATGAATCGGTTGACCTTGTTTTTTCAAACTTAATGTTGCAATGGTGCGATTATAAAAAAGTATTTGCAGAATTTAAGCGCGTATTAAAACCCGATGGCTTGCTTATGTTTAGTACCTTTGGCCCTGATACATTAAGAGAGCTAAAAAATAGCTGGGCACAGGCAGATGGTTACGCCCATGTGAACGAATTTTTTGATATGCATGACCTGGGTGATGAGTTAATTCAAACAGGGCTGGCGGAACCGGTAATGGATATGGATATGATTACCCTGACCTATAAAAACCCACTGTCTGTGATGGCTGACCTTAAAGCAATCGG
>Ga0316207_10005027_pt1 | contig 11161 bp, 8 predicted proteins | sample 6weekpyrite_MG_FD_204943 | JGI IMG/M metagenome (GOLD analysis project Ga0316207, IMG submission 204943) | Microbial mat bacterial communities from mineral coupon in-situ incubated in ocean water Damariscotta River, Maine, United States -... | ecosystem: Environmental > Aquatic > Marine >...
CATCACGTGCATATTTAGATACGACTTCAGCTTTAGCTGTCGCTGTCATTGACATTGTCAAAACTCCTGACTGTGTTTGCCTCGAAAAAGAAGCGGGATTTTATCATGGTTTACTAGTAGGACAAAAGCTTTTGTGCACCTTATCCCTCGATTATTCAGTGGTTTAGGGTGAAATATAACGTGTAAGCTCGAATTACCCTGTTATGGAACGTATCCCTCGGGGACAGACCTTGCTTTTTAAGCTCTGCCCCCTGTTTTGATTCCGATCAGATGGGCAGGGCAACAGACTACCCCGCACAACTCTTGGTGGTCTCACAACAGGGGACAGAGCGCCAAAAAGCGGCGGTCTTTCCCCGAGGGGTACGTGCCATAACATCACAGATTCATCATACGCTTCGGTGCTACCCGACCATCATCCAGAATTTTGCCTACACCGATAAAACCTGTTTCATCATAAATTCGCACCAGCCCTTCTGTTGGCGCCCTGGCTACCTGTACTGGTTGACCCAGCTTGATATAGTAAGCACTATCTGGATCCAGCTCCACTATTGGCCAGTCGGAAATCCCGCTATCCAGTTCAAGCATAGTCTCATCCAGTGAGTCAAAGCCATCTTCAGCAAGCTCCATCAACTCATCGAGGGTAATCATTTCAGACTGATATGGACCCACCGAAGTACGCCTTAGCTCGGTAACATAGGCACCGCAGCCCAGTTTTTCACCTAAATCTTCAGCCAATGTTCGCACATAGGTGCCCTTTGAACAGCGAGCCTCAAGCTCAACTTCGCCATTCTCAAAGGCCAATAAATCCAGCGAATAAATGGTAACTGGACGCGCTTTACGTTCAACTTCTATTCCTTGACGCGCCAGATCATATAAACGCTGACCATCTTTTTTCAATGCAGAGTACATGGGGGGCACCTGCATAATATCGCCACTAAGCTCTGGCAGGTATTTCTCGATATCGGATAACTGGATATGCTCAAAGGGATGGCTCTCTATAACGTCACCTTCCGCATCACCGGTTGTGGTTTTTTCACCCAGTTTGCATTTGAATCGGTAGGTTTTATCCGCATCCAGTAAAAAGGCTGATATTTTTGTCGCCTCACCCAGGCAAACGGGTAACATGCCTGTTGCTAACGGATCTAAACTACCGGTGTGACCCGCTTTGTTGGCATTAAATAAACGTTTTACCCGTTGCAGAGCATGGTTAGATGAAACCTTTAATGGCTTATCAAGAAGCACTACGCCATGAACAGCGCGACCTTTGTTTTTTTTACGACCCATGAAAATAAAAACCTAGGAATGTTTTTGCCACTGAGACACAGAGGCCACAGAGAAAAATTTATAGCTGTCTTTATGCGTAGCACAAATACAAAAAACTCTGTGCTCTCTGTGTCTCTGTGGCAAAAAGTCACTCATCAGAAGAATCCGCATCACTAGAACGCGCTTTAGCAATGAGCGACTCCATTGACGTGCCACGCTCAATACTCACATCATATACAAACCGTAAAGACGGCACGATACGCGAACGAATGCGTTTACCTAATTCACGCCGAATAAAACCACTGGCTTTATTCAGGCCTTCTTCAGCCTGCTCACGCTCTTCATCGTTTAGCACGGTGAAATAAACTACCGCACTACTTAAATCACGACTCACTTTAACCGCAGTGAAAGACACCCAGTTTACCCGAGGGTCTTTAATTTCATCACGCACCAACTCAGCCAGTTCTCTTCGAACCTGCTCAGCCATGCGTTGTGATCGGGAATATTCTTTTGGCATGTTTCAGTCACTATGTGAAAATTGGATTTGCTATAAAAAGCATAAAGCCTTTTACCGCAAATGAACGCAAATAAGCGCAAAGTTTTATTTTGTGCGCCTGCGGCGCACTACATACTATATAAAATATTTATGTTTTTATTTGCGTACATTAGCGTTCATTTGCGGTAAATCTTTTGCTTTTCAACTTAAAAAATAAAAAAACAATCCAGCGTACAGTTATAAAACGCGTTCCATTTCAACGCGTTCGAAGACTTCTATCTGATCACCGACTTTCACATCATTGTAGTTCTTCACACCAATACCGCACTCAGTACCACTCTTCACTTCTTCAACCGCATCTTTAAAGCGGCGCAGTGATTCAAGTTCACCTTCGTAAATAACTACATTATCACGTAGCACACGTATCGGCTGGCTCTTTTTAATTGTACCTTCAGTAACAATTGAGCCTGCAATTAAGCCAAACTTTGGTGACTTAAAGACGTCTTTAACTTCCGCCAGGCCAATGATTTCTTCACGATATTTCGCATCAAGCATACCGGTTAATGCAGATCTAACTTCATCAATTAAGTCATAAATAACACTGTAATAGCGCATATCAACGCCACGTTCAGCAACTGACTTTCTTGCTGCGGCATCTGCCCTTACATTAAAACCAAAGACGACTGCATTTGATGCGGCGGCAAGGCTAATGTCAGTATCATTAATACCACCAACACCCGAACCGACAATCGCTACATCTACCTCTTCATTATCCGCCGCCAGTTTCATTAATGAATCTTTAATGGCTTCTAAACTACCTTGCACGTCAGCTTTAAGGAGAATGTTCAGGTACTTAACTTCGCCTTTGCCAAGGTTAGTAAATAAGGAATCAAGCTTGGCCTGCTGCTGTGCTGCAAATTTAACATCACGCTCTTTATGGCTACGACTTCCCGCCAGTTCACGTGCGGTTTTTTCATCGGTCATTACCTGAACCTGATCACCCGCTGAAGGTGTTCCTGACAAGCCTAAAACGACTACCGGTATAGATGGACCCGCTTCATCAATTTGTCGGCCATTTTCATCAAACATGGCACGTACACGACCATATTCCTGACCCGCTAATAGAATATCGCCTTTCTTCAAGCCACCTTTCTGAACCAGAACCGTTGTCATTACACCACGGCCTTTATCCAGTGTCGCTTCAACAACGATGCCCTGGGCCGGGCCTTTAGCCGGTGCCTTAAATTCAAGCACCTCTGCGGTTAAGTTTATGGCTTCTAATAATTCATCAATGCCTTCACCGGTTTTAGCCGAAACATTTACGAAAATATTTTCACCACCCCAGTCCTCAGGAATAACCTCATGACTGCCCAGCTCTGTTTTCACGCGATCCGGATCGGCTGCTTCTTTATCAATTTTATTTACCGCAACAATTAAGGGCACACCCGCCGCTTTTGAATGTTGAATAGCCTCAATCGTTTGTGGCATAACACCGTCATCTGCCGCAACAACCAGAATTACAATATCAGTTGCCTGGGCGCCACGTGCCCGCATTGATGTAAATGCCGCGTGACCTGGTGTATCAAGGAAAGTAATAACGCCTTTCTCTGTTTCCACATGATAAGCACCAATATGCTGGGTAATACCACCGGCTTCACCTGAGGCGACTTTTGCTTCTCGAATATGATCCAGTAATGAGGTCTTACCGTGGTCAACATGACCCATGATCGTTACCACAGGTGGGCGTGGCTGCTCATCATGTAACTCATCGCCTGCTGATGCCAGCAATGTGTTCTCACGATCATCAGCTGATGACGCTACTGCTTTATGGCCCAGCTCTTCAACAATTAGTATCGCCGTATCCTGATCTATAACCTGATTGATAGTGGCCATAACCCCCATCGTCATCATGGTTTTGATCATCTCTCCGGCTTTCATTGACATCTTTGCCGCAAGATCAGAAACTTTAATCGTTTCAGGCACATCTACATCATAAATAATCTTTTCAACTGGCTTTTCAAATGCATGCTTAGCTTCCGCATTCTGGGCCGCCAGCACTTTACGACTTTGTTTTTTGCCTCGGCCTTTTTTGCCAGTGGCTACATGTAGCTCTTTTCTGCCATATCGAGTATCCCCCTTACCATCGCCTTTACCCTCTCCCTTGGCCCTGCCTTTAGCAGCTGGTTTTTGAGCACCTTTACTACGATCATCTGTTGCAGCAGCTTTCGGTACCTCAGCCTTTGCAGCATCTCGTGCTTTAGCCTCAGCAACTACTTTTGCCTGTTGCTCAGCCTCAATACGGGCTTTTACTTCCGCCTCTTTTTTCGCAACCGCTTCTTCTTCACGCTGCTTGGCCGCTTCTTTAGATTTTTCTATTGCGACAACTTCAGCTTCGGCACGCTCAGCTTCACGTGCCTCTTTTTCTGCCATTAAGCGTTGAATGTCAGCCTTTTCTTTTTCTTTCTCTATTTCTTTCTCAGAAACATCAGCATCACTCAATTTTGAGATACTGCGTTTTTTACGTATTTCTACATTAACCGCTTTACTGCCACTACTTTTTAATGAAGCTGTCGATTTACGTTTAAGGGTAATTTTACCTTTACCCGCAGTTGAAGCCGTTTTTTTGCCGTGACTATTACGCAGATGATCGAGTAATTTAAATTTCTGTTCATCGGTAATTTCAGAATTACCATCAGATACCGTAATACCCGCATCTTTTAATTGCTCTAATAATCGCTCTACCGGTGCACCTACGACCTCGGAGAGTTGTTTTACTGTAACTTGTGACATTATTTTGCCTCCTCCCCAGGGTTACTGGTTTGCCTCATCTTGATTTTCAAACCAGGGTGCTCGTGCTGTCATAATTAATGCACTGGCACGCTCTTCTGTCATTTCTTCTATTGCCTGCAACTCATCAATTGCAAGCTCTGCCAAATCTTCCATCGTACAAATTCCCTTCGATGCCAGTTTAATAGCAAGTTCACTTTCCATGCCATCCATTTCCAGGAGATCCTGCTGTGGTTCATCAACTGATTCTTCCTGCGAAATAGCTTTCATTAGCAAGGCATCGCGTGCACGACCCCGAAGCTCTTCAACTATATCTTCATCAAATTCTTCGATACTTAAGAACTCGCTTTCAGGCACATAAGCTACTTCTTCGATGCTGGAAAAACCTTCCGCTGCAAGAATTGTTGCAACGTCTTCATCTACATCCAGTTGTTCCATAAATAATTCAACCAATGCGCGTCCTTCCGTTTCAGATTTCTCTTCCATGTCTTCGGTAGACATTATATTGAGATTCCAGCCTGTCAGCTGGCTGGCCATGCGAATATTCTGCCCGCCTTTACCAATTGCCTGAGATAGCTTTTCGTCTTCAACGGCAACATCCATTGAGTGAGCATCTTCATCAACAACAATAGACAGCACTTCAGCTGGTGACATGGCGTTAATGACAAACTGTGCTGGATTCTCATCCCAGAGAATAATATCAACACGTTCACCTGCCAGTTCATTGGTTACTGACTGAACACGTGAACCTCGCATACCCACACAGGCGCCAACGGGATCCATGCGAGGATCGTTAGATTTAACGGCTATTTTTGCGCGGGAACCAGGGTCACGAGCACCGGAAATAATTTCTATCAGATCCTGCCCCACTTCTGGTACTTCAAGTTTAAATAACTCAACCAGAAACTCAGGTGCAGTACGACTAATAAATAGTTGTGGACCGCGGGTTTCAGAGCGCACTTCTTTTAAGTAACCACGTAATCGATCACCCGGGCGAACTGCCTCACGGGGGATTACATCTTCACGTGGTATAAAACCTTCTACATTATCGCCCAGATCCAGGTAAATATTGCCGCGTTCAACGCGTTTAACCGTACCCATTATCAACTCGCCAACTCGATCCTGAAAAGCTTCAACAACTCGGGCACGTTCAGCTTCTCGTACTTTCTGCACAATAACCTGTTTAGCTGTTTGGGCGGCTATACGCCCAAACTCTACTGATTCGATCTCTTCTTCTACATAATCACCCAGCTCAATATCAGGGTTTTCGATCTGTGCTGCTTCTATGGTAATTTGCTTTAATGGAAATTCCAGACCACCTTCTTCCCGCTCTTCTACCACTTCCCAACGACGAAAAGTATCATAGGCTCCGCTTTCACGGTCAATGCACACGCGAACGTCAATATCCTTACCCTGCTTCTTACGGCTGGCTGTAGCTAATGCAACTTCAATTGCCTCAAATATGACTTCCTTCTCAACCGCCTTCTCATTTGAGACTGCATCTACCACGTAAAGAATTTCTTTATTCATGTCTGGCTCCAAAAACCATATTTCCAGTAAATTACCAGGAAAATCCTAGAATTGCGGAACTATCCGCGCTTTATCGATTGAATCTAAGGCTAAGTAATGGGTTTCACCATCCATTTCCAGAATGACTTCGTCATTCTCGATCCCCTTCAACTTGCCAGTAAAATTTCGTTGTCCTTCAAGCGTGGGCACTGTTAATTTAATTTTTACAGTAGCACCTGCAAAACGCTCAAAATCAGTCACTTTACGTAACGGTCGATCCATACCCGGAGATGAAATTTCCAAATTAAACTGCCCCGGGATGGGGTCTTCTACATCCAGCACACTGCTGATCTGATGGCTCACTGCGGTACAGTCATCCAGCACAATTCCATCAGGGCCGTCTATATAAATACGTAACAATCCATCTGTAGGGTGTGGACGATAATCAATATCCACTACCTCATATCCCATGCCTTCTACTACAGGCTCAACTATTGACCAGATGTCGCTCACGCTTGATTTGTACCCTTGCGGTTATGTGTGATTAAAAAACACAGGGATTTTACACCCGTATTGAGCCATAAAAAAGGCCCCGATCTACGGGGCCTTTTTTATAATCCTGAATTATTCTGCCACATCCTATGTATGCACCCGATTAATTCAGGTTGAATTTGGTAGCGGGGCAGGATTTGAACCTACGACCTTCCCAGGGGTTTTAAACCATGAGACCGACTAACCGTCGGGCTCATAACCCGAAGCCTCTCGCGAGTCTAAGAACTATGAACCTGATAAAAATTTGGTAGCGGGGGCAGGATTTGAACCTACGACCTTCCCATCGGTTATATATAACCATGAGACCGACTAACCGTCGGGCTCATAACCCGAAGCCTCTCGCGAGTCTAAGAACTATGAACCTGATAAAAATTTGGTAGCGGGGGCAGGATTTGAACCTACGACCTTCGGGTTATGAGCCCGACGAGCTGCCAGACTGCTCCACCCCGCATCAACTTGGAGCGAATAGTACAGATTTCAAAGACTTATTGCAAGGCAAATAATATTTGATTAATTAATTTTTTTACTTTTTTAGTTAAATCAAAGCAGAACCACTCAAGTAGCTCTAATATACTTTAATGATAAAAATTTTACCGCTGCTGCTTTTTCCATTCCTGTTACACGCTGAAAGCTACACTTTTTCTGGCGGCAAGGATAATGTAGCACACACCATCGCATCCAGAGTAATCATTAAGGCCTATAAAAAAGCAGGCATAAATATAAATCCTGTTTTTCTAAACCTTGAAGAATCATTACGGCAATCCAATGCGGGGATAACCGATGGTGAGATTGCAAGAATTGCCACGATAACACGACTCTACCCTAACTTAAGAAAGATGCCTGTTTCCACGATGTCAGTAGAAGCTATTGCATTTAGTAAAAACACATCTTTAGATATTAAAACCTGGGATGACCTGAAGGGGCATAAGCTGACTATTGTAAAAGGTGCTAAATTCATAGAAACAGGTACGAAAAATTTAGATCGAAACTATGTCGCTAATATAAACGATGCATTAGAACTTTTGCAGGAAGATAAAACAGAGATAATTGTGTTACCAAAACTGGCGGGCATTAACCTTATCTATAGTAAAAAATACCATCAGATAAAAGCAGTTAGTCATTCACTAAAAACGCTCAAGCTTTATCATTTTGTACACAAAAAAAACGCTCACCTTATTCCTGTAATCACACCGATTTTACAGGAAATGCAAAGAAGTGGAGAAATAGCTTTCATCAAGAAAACCCATTTACTTAAAGCAGCCAAAAAGTTTTCATCTGAAAAAAACTAAGCGATAGACGGTTAGGTTTAATGTGTTATACGCCTTGAAAGGCAAAGGGCAGTTTTTCCGCCAATGAACGCAAAAAAACGCTAATATTTATTATAATACGCCTGCGGCGCACAACAGCATAAGGTTCTTGCTTTTATTTGCGTACATTAGCGTTTATTTGCGGTAAGTCTTTTGATTTTTATAAAACTATTTAATGAACTACTAAGCAAACGCAGCAAGACAAAGCGACATTAATGCAGCAGGATATATTCCTAACATTAATACAGTTAAACCATTTGCACTCAATGCTATTTGCATATCCCGTGTACAATTAATTTCACTTTTATCTTCAGCTTCATCAAAGTACATTAATTTGATGATTCGCAGGTAATAGAAGATACCAATAATTGAGAAGAACACCGCAACCAGAGCCAGCCACAGCATATCGATATTAACTACGGCCTTAAGCACCGCCAGTTTTGCCCAGAAGCCCACCGTCGGTGGTACACCTGCCATTGAGAAAATAATGATCAACATGATAAAGGCAAACCAGGGGCTACGTTGATTTAAGCCTTTTAAGTCATCTATATTATCCGCTTCAAAACCTTTGCGTGTTAACAGAATAATAACCCCAAAACCACCTAATGACATGATTGCATAAGTTAGTGTATAGAACATAGCAGCGGAATAACCTTCCTGATTACCCGCTAAAAGACCAAGCATAATAAAACCGACATGGGATATAGTTGAATAGGCAAATAAACGTTTTAAATTAGATTGCGCAATGGCAATGACATTACCCACAGCCATTGAAAGCACAGCCAGTATAATCAGCATACCCTGCCAGTCAGCCTGTAAACTCCCCATACTTTCCGCCAGCAAACGAATCACCATTGCGAAACCGGCAACCTTAGGTGCGGTTGCAATATAACTTGTAACCGTAGTGGGAGAGCCATGGTAAACATCCGGAATCCACATATGAAATGGTACAGCACCTAACTTAAATGACAGACCAATCACCATAAATACCAGACCAAAAATCAGTACCAGGTTATCGTTTTTCATCTGTTCTATAGCGACCGCTACTTCAATAATATTTAGAGAGCCGGTCATACCGTAGACCATTGACATACCATATAGCAACATGCCCGATGCAATAGCACCCAACACAAAATATTTCATTGCCGCTTCAGCTGCATTGGAGTTTTCTCGATTAAATGCGACCATGGCATAAAGAGATAATGAAAGCAGCTCCAGCCCAAGATACATAGACAGGAAATGATTGGCAGATATCATCACCATCATACCCAGCAAACCAAACAGGCCAAGCACATAAAACTCGCCTTTAAAAATACTGCGATCCTGTAAATAGCGGCGTGAATAAACAAAGACGATAGCCACTAATAACACCACCGCATATTTCAGAACATTCGCCAGCAAATCATTTACAAACAGGCCATTAAATGCCAGCTCACGCGATTGCAGGCTTTGCTGTGAAATCAATACCAGTGTAATGATAAGACCAATCTGGGATAACACATATGTTACATTGCGACTGTCATCTTTCAGATAAACATCAACCACCAGTACAGTACATGCCAGGGCAAGTAAAAATATCTCAGGTGTTGCGATTGAAAGATTGAGCATTTCAAGTGTCATTATTAATATCTCTAATTAACTTTTTGTAATGTTTTATGGCAATTTTGATTGCGCAATATGGTGTAATAAATTATCAACCGATGCATGCATTACATCGACAAGAGGCGCAGGGTATAAACCTAAACCTAACACCGCAATTGCTAATATCGACATGATAAGTAATTCACGTTGATTTAAATCCTGCAGGGCTTTTACATTGTCATTTTTTACTTCACCGTAAAACACTCGCTTAACCATCCACAATGTATACGCCGCACCTAAAATTAAGGTTGTCGCCGCCAGGAAAGCAATCCAGAAGCTGGCCTTAAAGGCCGCAAGTATAACCATGAACTCACCAACAAAACCCGAGGTACCCGGTAAGCCCGCATTCGACATTGCAAAGAACACGGCAAATGCTGCAAATACTGGCATGGTGTTGACCACTCCGCCATAGTCAGCAATTTCACGACTGTGCATCCGGTCATATAGCACACCAATCATTAAAAACATTGCGCCTGAAATAAAGCCGTGGGAAATCATTTGCACCATAGCCCCTTCAACCGCAAGGGCCGCACCGCTGATATCAGCATTTTCCGCATTGCCCCAGATCCTGAAAATAACAAACAGACCAAGGGTTACAAAACCCATATGGGCAATCGAAGAATAAGCCACGAGTTTTTTCATATCGCTTTGCACAAGTGCTACAAAACCGATATAAACCACTGCAATAAGCGACATACCAATTATCAGCCAGTCATAGGATAGACTTGCATCGGGCGTAATCGGCAGGGTAAATCGTAGGAAACCATAGCCTCCAATTTTCAGCATAATCGCTGCCAGTATGACTGAACCACCGGTGGGGGCTTCAACGTGCGCATCCGGTAGCCAGGTATGCACTGGCCACATAGGCACCTTAACCGCGAATGCCGCCAGGAAGGCAAAGAAAATTAAAGTTTGTTCCGTCATGCCCAGCTTCAGATTATGCATATCCAGAATAGCAAAACTACCCGACTGGTAATACATGTAAATCATCGCCACCAGCATAAACACGGAGCCGAAAAAAGTATAAATAAAGAACTTAATCGTTGCGTAAACCCGCTTCGGACCACCCCATACACCAATAATGATAAACATGGGAATTAACATGGCTTCCCAGAACACATAAAAGAACATAGAATCAAGCGCTGAGAACACTCCGTTCATCAGGCCTTCCATAATCAGGAACGCAGCCATGTACTGTGATGCTCTTTTCTGTATGACTTCCCAGCCCGCCAGTATGACCAGAATGGTAGTGAAAGTGGTTAATACAATCAGCGGCATAGATAAACCATCTACCCCAAGGTGATAATAAATACTGAAATCACCAATCCACTCAAAACGTTCCTGAAACTGCATGGCAGATGTTGAGTTATCGAAGTTGGTGTATAGACCCAGACTCAATACAAATGTTACAAGGGAAATAATCAGTGCCAGACGACGCGAGCCTTCTGAGCTACCTTTATCTCCAGACAACAGCACAGCTACGCCACCAATAATTGGCAACCATACGACCAGACTAAGGAGAGGCCAATCTGCAAACATTATGATTTAATCCTGATGTTATTTTTCATTGTTATTTTCTTATTCAAATAAACCTGAGTTTAATTTC
>Ga0316207_10005030_pt1 | contig 11151 bp, 5 predicted proteins | sample 6weekpyrite_MG_FD_204943 | JGI IMG/M metagenome (GOLD analysis project Ga0316207, IMG submission 204943) | Microbial mat bacterial communities from mineral coupon in-situ incubated in ocean water Damariscotta River, Maine, United States -... | ecosystem: Environmental > Aquatic > Marine >...
AATCAACTTCCAGTATACTAGAGCCAACTTCCTGTAATAATGACTATCGAATACCATGAAAACCCTTACTGTTGACCTGGGTGAACGTAGCTACCCAATCCATATCGGCTCCGGTTTACTTTCTAAAAAAGAACTGGTGTCCCCTCACGTAACCGGTAACCAGGTGATGATAGTCTCTAATGATGTGGTCGCGCCTTTATATTTAGAGCAGGCGAGTGCATTATTTTCAGGCTTTAACTGTCAGCATGTCATTTTACCCGATGGTGAAAAACATAAAACACTGACCGATCTTAACTTAATCTATGATGTATTATTATCGAATCACTTTGATCGTTCCTGTACGCTGGTAGCATTAGGTGGCGGCGTCGTTGGTGATATGACCGGCTATGCAGCGGCAAGTTATCAACGCGGCGTTAACTTTATTCAGATCCCCACAACATTATTATCGCAGGTAGACTCCTCCGTCGGTGGCAAAACAGGTGTCAATCATCCGCTAGGCAAAAATATGATCGGTGCTTTCCATCAACCCAGTTGTGTTCTGGCCGATATTGACACGCTAAATACTCTGGATAACAAACAACTTAGTGCCGGGCTGGCCGAAGTTATAAAATATGGCTTAATACGCTTACCCGATTTTATTCGCTGGCTCGAACAGAACATGCAAAAATTACTGGTTCGTGATAGCGATGCATTAACGTATGCTATTGAAGTATCCTGCCAGTGTAAGGCAGAAGTCGTAGCCGCCGATGAACGCGAAGGCGGTATAAGAGCCTTGTTAAATCTTGGCCATACTTTTGGCCATGCCATCGAATCAGGTGCCGGCTATGGCAACTGGTTACATGGCGAAGCCGTGGGTATCGGCATGTTAATGGCCGCCGACTTATCTATGCGCGAAGGCTGGTTAAATCAACAGGACGTACAACGCGTTAAACGACTGATAGACGCAGCGAAATTACCAACCGTATTACCCGACATGATGAACTATGAAAAATTTATGGACTTAATGCGAGTCGATAAAAAAGTTCGCGACGGCAAAATAAACTTTGTTCTATATAACAGTCTGGGCGATGCTAAAGTAACCCATGCCTTTAGCGATAAAAACCTGCAGGCAACCATTGAGCATTTCCAACCAGTAAAATAACAATTCACTACGGAATCATTATGCAACTCGCACCTTACGCAGCACAACTATCCAGCTCACGAGGCCGTCGCTTTGCAGAAGAGGCCCCCACTTATCGCAGCGATTACCAGCGCGACCGTGACCGTATTGTCCACTCCTCAGCATTCCGTCGGCTTGAATATAAAACCCAGGTATTCGTTAACCATGAAGGCGATATGTTTCGTACTCGCCTGACTCACTCGATCGAAGTTGCCCAGTTAAGCCGCAGCATTGCCCGTATATTAGAATTGAATGAAGACTTAAGTGAAACCATTGCACTGGCACACGATCTTGGCCATACCCCATTCGGTCATGCCGGCCAGGATGCGCTTAATGCCAGCATGAAAGACTACGGCGGCTTTGAGCATAACCTGCAATCACTACGTACAGTCGACAAACTCGAGCAAAGCTATGCCGAGTTTCCCGGGCTTAACCTCACCTTTGAATCACGGGAAGGGATCCTGAAACACTGCTCGCCTAAAAATGCCAAGCAACTCGGTGATGTTGGAGAACGCTTCTTAAAAAAACAACTACCCAGTCTGGAAGCACAAACCGTAAATCTGGCAGATGAAGTTGCCTACAATAACCATGATGTTGATGACGGACTTCGCTCGGGCTTAATCAACATGGAGCAGCTTTTAGATATACGCCTGTTCAGAGAACAATTTGACCTTGTTCAAAAACAATTTCCGGATATACAGGATCGACGGCAGGTGCATGAAATAATAAGGCGTATGATCAACCGGCAGGTAATCGATTTAATCGATACTACCCGGCATAACCTGCAACGACTCAAACCTGGTTCCATTGACGATATTAGAAACCACACACATGAACTAGCCGGGTTTAGCCCTGATATGCTGGAAATGAATCAGGAACTGAAACGCTTCTTACGTAAACAAATGTATTCACATTTCCGCGTTCATCGTATGTCCGTTAAGGCGACACATATTATTCAACACCTGTTTAATGCCTTTCTCGATGACCCCAGGTTACTTAGCCCAAAATACCACAGCATCGTTAAACAAAAACAGGCTGAGCATGGCGACGCCGGCAAAGCACGCGCCATTGCAGATTATATAGCCGGAATGACGGATCGTTATGCTATCGCTGAATATGGAAAAATATTTAATCCCGGCGAACTGACGTAACACCCCAGGGACATCATTGACAGCTGTAAGCAATAAATTTACAGTGTTAAAACAATGATTTAGTAACTTACTGTGCTATATTTAAGTATAATTAACGAATGTAAGGTTTAACATTCGGTTAAAACAACATGCGTATTTATATGCAAGTACAAAATAAAGATAAACAAACTCGCTACTACCAGCTACTGCTCCAACAAGACTTGCTTGATGGCTGGACGCTGGTACGTGAATGGGGCAATCAAGGCTCACGCGGACGTGTAAAACGTGATCATTTTCCTTCGCGGGCAGAAGCATTGAATGCATTAGAACGTGTACGCGATGCCCAGTTAAGCCGGGGCTTTCAAATCGTTTTTATGCAAGGCATAGATACACAACAGAATAACACCCCACTGGATACTTAATGGCGCACTACGATTCCGATCAACTTAAAAGACTCGAACCAGCCTATCTTTCGCAGTACGGCCTGAATGAAGCCCCCTTCTCTATTCAACACGATGATAACTTTTTATACCTGAATGCCGAACGTCATCAACGACTGGAGACACTAACCCACCTCACCACCTACAGTAACTTGTTACTTATCGTCAGCGGCGAACGCGGTATTGGTAAAACCAGCTTAATGCGCCGTTTCTGTCAGCAAGCCGATGAATCCTGGTATCTCTGTGAGGTTAATGCACATACCATGATGGATGCCGACACCTTGCTAAGTGATATTGCCGGTGGCTTTGGGTTAAATGGTTTACCAGGTGATCCATCGACCGTGCAGGAAATTGTTTTTGAACATTTAAAAGCATTACAAAACGATGATCTTATTCCTATCCTGATAATCGACGATGCCCACGAACTTCCAAAGGATGCGCTGGAAACATTATTTTATTTTGCCGATATCGAAGCCGCGCAAGGTCATCTGTTACGCATCATTTTATTCTGCGAACCACAAATCGATATCATGCTGGAATCGCCATCGATACGACCTTTACGCGAACGCATTACCCATACTCTGGAAATAAACCCGTTCAACGAAGATCAAACTGCCGAATTTATTAAACATCGCATGGCGGTTGCCGGCTTCGAGGGCACCTCTCCATTCACTCCGCAAGTTATTAAAAAGATCCATAAAATAGCACGCGGTATTCCATCGCATATTTGTGAGTTAGCTCACCTGCACCTGGATGATGCCGCAAGTTTAAATAATAAAGTGCTGCTAACCGAGGAAGAAGATAGTAAGGAAGACTTATTTAGCGCTGAAGATTTAGGTTATAGTGATAACAAACCAGCCCATACTGAAAAACAAACCAACAAACAACCTGACTATAATCAGGCAGCGTTTAGTCTGCGGCATATCGTTTTTATTTCAATAGTCGCCATTGTTGCCATCACCGTGTTTGTAATGCAGGACAGTATCAATGAAGCCGTTACGCCAACCAACACAGCACTTGATACGATTAACCGTAACCTGCCATCGGCAATAAAAAAATCGACAATACCAGAATTAAACAAGGCCAAAGAAATTACTTTAAAAGGTCCGCCGGCTCCGCCGCCACCTGAACTTGAAGGCGAACCTGTCCTAAATAACCAGCAAGCACAAACAACACCGACTATTGATCCTAAACTCGAACAACAAAGTACAACAGAAACCGCGACCGTTAAAGACGAACCCGATAATGCAACCGAGACTAACGAATACTTGCTCGATGAAATATCACCCAACCCGGTTACAGGAAGTAAGCAGCCACAAACGCTTACTCTAAAAGGCAGTGGTTTTAAAAGTGGCTCTCCTGCAGTTTGGGTAAGCTGGACCGGACGAACAAAGGCATTAAAAAAACACCAGTATAAAATCGTTAATGATAATACTATTAAACTTTACATTACTGTCGGCACGACCCCCGATGAATGGAGCGCACAGTTAAAACAGGACGGCTATGAATCAGCACCGATCGCATTTTCTGTTATTAAACCAAAAGCCAAACCAGCAAGTGTCACCGCGATCGCAGGTTTAAAAGACGAGCGCTGGATACTTGATCAGGAACCCAATCATTTTACTCTGCAGTTACTTGGCACTCACAATAAAGCCAACATTAAGCAATTTGCAAAAACCAAACGCCTAAATAACAAACTTGCGGTCTACCAAACTATGCGAAATGCGCAACCCTGGTACGCGTTAATTTATGGTAGTTATCAAACCAAAGACGCAGCGATACAATCCAGAAATTCACTGGCGAGTAAAAAAATAAAACCCTGGTTGCGTCGCTTCGATAGTGTTCAGGCCAATATCAATACCGAAAAAAATATCCAGGCTACCGTTAAACCAGCAAGTCGCCTAAAGACAAAGCAAACGACCATTGTTACCAGTCAGCCCAGCGGAAAAATCGCCGACTCGGCCGCCTGGTTATGGAGTCAGGATCCACGTCACTATACTTTGCAACTCCTGGGAGGTCGCAATGATAAAAGCATACAGGCTTTTATCCGAAAATATAATTTAAGAGGCAAAGCTGTTTATTTCCATACCCGACACAACCAGCGTAACTGGTATGCGGTGGTTTATGGTAGCTATAGCAACCGTGACGAAGCCATTAATGCCATTAAACAACTCCCCAAAGACTTACAGCACGCTTCACCCTGGGCGCGAAGTTTTGCAAGTATCCATCGCGATCTGGATCAATCGCAATAAAATCTAAGCATTCCAAAGCGCGTGCAACAGGGCTCGGTCTCAGAAGAGATCAATAAAAATGTGATTGAGATTACCCATATCGCCGAAGCCTCAAACACCAACTCCCAGGAAACTCACGCATCCAGTAAAGAACTGGCTCACTTATCGATTGGTTTACAGGAACTCGTATCACGATTTAAATCCAGTTGATTTAAGCTGTACCAAATTGCTCGGCAAGAATCTGCCCAGAGATTGGATGATGGAGATTTTGAGCCTAACGGCCTTAGGTTATATGCTCCCTTTTTACTAAACCATCCCGCTAGGAAAGATAACAATTCAGCCAATGAGTCGGACTCACCGCTTTACCAGCCCAGCCAGATAAACTATTATCAAAGCCACCTGGTAATATCTGGGTGGCCTCATAAATTCAGTAATACTAGCTAAGCTGCTGAATTGACTCACTATTTCTATTGGAAATTCGCATTATACAGGCATTGAAGCCAACTCGTTAGGGCTGTATACTGCGGAGCCATTTTGTCTCCAGATAGGGTTAAATACCCGTGTTGCTTATAGGTAATTCGAATGGGCACAATTTAGCCTGCATGGCTTTAACTTATTGATTTTAATACATTTGACGTAAATACTATGAAGTTACAAGGTCTCTATAACCCAAAATTTGAGCGTGATAACTGTGGCTTTGGCCTGATTGCGCATATGGATGGCAAAGCCAGTCACTGGTTACTCGATACTGCCATTTCAGCACTTGGCCGCCTGACTCACCGTGGCGCTATCGCCGCAGATGGCAAAACAGGGGATGGTTGTGGTTTATTGCTAAAAAAACCCGACAGCTTCCTGCGCGCCGAAGCCAGGCAGCTTGGGTTTAATTTAAAAGCCAATTACGCCGCCGGGATGATTTTCCTGAGCAAAGACTTCGATATAGCCCAAAAAGCTCGCGATACCTTATTTAAGGAATGCCGTGCCGAAGGCCTGGATGTACTTGGCTGGCGCGAAGTCCCAACTGATTACTCGGCCTGTGGCGAAGAAGCATTAAAATCCGTGCCAACCATCGAGCAGGTTTTTATTAACCCGGCCGATAACATGAGTGACGAACAATTTGAGCGCCACTTATATATCGCACGTCGCCGCACCGAAAAAGCTATTGAGCCCAACGATGAAACCTTTTACATCCCCAGCCTTTCCTCACAGGTAATTTCCTATAAAGGCCTGGTGATGCCAGAAAACCTGCCAGTTTTCTATAAAGATCTGAACAACCCGAAAATGGAATCGGCAACGGCGGTATTCCACCAGCGTTTTTCGACCAATACCTGGCCACAATGGCGCCTGGCACAGCCTTTCCGCTATTTAGCACATAATGGTGAAATCAATACCATTCAGGGTAATCGAAACTGGTCGGTGGCGCGTGGCCACAAGCTCGAAACGCCTGAACTCCCGATGGAAGATATTCGTCCATTGGTTTCCCTGAGTGGTTCGGACTCAAATAGTCTGGACAATATGCTCGAAGCCCTGATTGCCGGCGGCATGAGTATTTTTCAGGCAATGCGATTATTAATTCCGCCTGCCTGGCAAAATGTCGAAGTGATGGATCCTGACTTACGCGCATTTTATGAATTTAATTCCATGCATATGGAATCGTGGGACGGGCCAGCCGGTATTGTGATGACCGATGGTCGCTATGCCGCCTGTAGCGTCGACCGTAATGGCTTACGCCCTACTCGTTGGGTAATAACCAAAGATCGCCATATCACCCTGGCCTCTGAAATTGGCGTGTACGATTATGATGCCGACCAGGTAGTGAGCAAGGGTCGCCTAAAACCAGGTGAAATGATAGCCGTTGACACCGATACAGGTGAATTGCTTTTACCTGCAATGATCGACGATAAATTAAAAACCAAGCATCCCTACAAAAAATGGATGCGAGAAAATTCAGTACGGCTGGATTACAAACTCGACGAAGAATGTGCCACTGCAGCGTTCGATGACAATACCTTAAACATATATCAAAAAATGTTTCAGGTTAGTTTTGAAGAACGCGACCAGATTATCCGTGTTCTGGCCGAAGCCGGACAGGAAGCTATCGGCTCTATGGGTGACGATACCCCGTTCCCGGTTTTATCCAGACAGGTGCGTTCACTGTATGATAATTTCCGCCAACAGTTTGCCCAAGTAACCAACCCACCGATCGATCCGATTCGCGAACAGGTCGTAATGTCGCTGGAAACCTGCTTTGGTCCTGAACGCAATATGTTTGATGAAGGTCCGAATCACGCTAAACGTTTACGAGTAAGTACACCGGTATTATCGGCCAGTAAGTTCAAGCAACTGCTCGATATGGCCAGTACCAGCGATCTCTATAGTAACACCCATGTTTCTTTAAACCGTCCACATGCAACCGGGTTAAAACAGTCTATTATCGAAATCTGCGATGAAGTGGTTGCCGCGGTTAAAAAAGGTAAAGTGATTATTGTCTTAACCGACCGTGATCTCTCAGAACAAACGCGTCCTGTACATGCCCTGTTGGCAACCGGTGCAGTACATCACCGTTTAATTGCCGAGGGCTTACGTTGTGATGCCAATGTTGTCGTCGAAACAGCTACGGCTCGCGATCCCCATCACTTTGCGGTCTTACTCGGTTATGGTGCTACGGCAGTTTATCCTTATCTTGCGTATGAAGTAATTCGCGATTTAATTAAAAGCGGTGAGATAAAAGATAAAGATGCCTGTAAGCTGGATGTAAACTACCGCAAAGGTATCAACAAAGGTCTGTTTAAAGTGACCTCTAAGATGGGCATCTCAACCATTGCCAGTTACCGTGGTTCACAGTTGTTTGAATGTGTCGGGCTACAATCGGATATCGTCGATCTGTGTTTTAAAGACACCACTAACCGAATGGAAGGTGCAAGCTTTACCGATCTGGATAACGATCAAAACATTTTATGCAAGCTTGCCTGGAATCCACGTAAGCAAATTCAACAGGGTGGTCTGTTAAAGTTCGTCCACGGTGGTGAAGACCATGCCTACAACCCGGATGTTATACAGTCATTACAGGCCGCGGTTAAATCCGGTAACTATGATGACTACCTTGTTTACGCTAACCAGATAAACCATCGTTCGCCACTGGCATTACGCGATCTGCTGGCACTGAATACTGATAATGTCAGCCCTGTTTCGATTGACCAGGTTGAACCTATGGAAGACATCGTTAAACGTTTTGATAGTGCAGCAATGTCACTTGGTGCCTTATCACCGGAAGCGCATGAAACCCTGGCCGAAGCAATGAACACCCTGGGCGGTCGTTCAAACTCTGGCGAAGGCGGTGAAGATAAAAAACGTTATGGCACCGTTAAACGTTCCAAAATTAAACAGGTCGCTTCCGGACGTTTTGGTGTTACTCCAGCCTACTTACGTAGTGCAGAAGTTATGCAAATTAAAGTCGCTCAAGGTGCCAAGCCGGGCGAAGGTGGTCAGTTACCGGGGCATAAAGTAAATGATCTGATTGCCGAACTACGTTTCTGCAAACCCGGTGTATCTTTAATTTCGCCACCACCACACCATGATATTTATTCTATTGAAGATCTGGCGCAGCTAATCTTTGACTTAAAACAAGTTAACCCGGATGGTTTGGTTTCGGTTAAATTAGTCGCCGAAGCGGGTGTGGGTACTATTGCGGCAGGTGTCGCCAAAGCCTATGCCGATTTGATTACTATCTCCGGTTATGATGGTGGTACTGCGGCGTCGCCACTGGCATCGGTTAAATATGCTGGCAGTCCCTGGGAATTAGGTTTATCTGAAACCCACCAGATTCTTCGCGCAAACGATTTGCGCGATAAAATCCGTTTACAAACGGACGGCGGTTTAAAAACCGGCCTGGATGTGATTAAAGCCGCTATTCTTGGTGCTGAAAGCTTCGGCTTTGGTACTGGCCCGATGGTTGCGATGGGATGTAAGTACTTACGTATTTGCCACTTAAACAACTGCGCAACCGGTGTGGCCACCCAGGACAATGTATTACGCCTGAAACATTACCACGGCGAAGTGGAATGGGTAATGAACTACTTCCGTTTTATCACTCAGGAAGTACGCGAAATTTTAGCCAGTCTTGGTTTAACTAAATTAACCGACTTAATTGGCCGTACCGACTTGCTCAAAGCCCTTGATGGTGAAACTGATCGTCAGAAACAACTGGATTTTTCGGCAATCTTAACCGATGCCGGTGTTGATGCAGCGAAAGCACAATTCTGTCTTGAACCGAAAAACGAACCCTTTGATAAAGGTGAATTGGCCGAACAGATGGTTAAAGACACCGCCACTGCGATTAAAAATAAATCGGGCGGCGAGTTCAGCTATCAGGTATCGAATATCGATCGCTCTATCGGTGCACGGATCTCAGGTGAAATAGCGGCTTTATATGGTGATGCGGGAATGGAAAGTAATCCCATTAGCCTGCGATTATCCGGCACCGTTGGTCAAAGCCTGGGGGTCTGGAATGCGGGTGGCTTAAATATTTACCTGGAAGGCGATGCCAATGACTATGTCGGTAAAGGTATGGCTGGCGGTAAACTGGTACTGACGCCACCTTCCAACAGCGGCTTCGATCCTTCTGAAACACCGATTATGGGTAACACCTGTTTATATGGCGCGACCGGCGGATCATTATTTGCCTCGGGCTTAGCCGGAGAACGTTTCGGTGTCCGTAACTCCGGCTGCCATGCCGTGGTTGAAGGTATTGGTGACCATGGCTGTGAATATATGACTGGCGGTTTGGTTACCGTGCTCGGCCCAACAGGGATGAACTTTGGTGCCGGTATGACCGGTGGCTTCGCTTATGTTTACGATCCTGAAAACCAGTTTGCTAACCGCAATAATCAGGATGTGGATATTCAACGCATAGCGACTGAAAACATGGAAGACTATCGTTGTCATTTACGCGACGTTATTCAGGACTTTGTTTCTGAAACAAACAGTAAACGCGGCCAATATATTCTGGAAAACTTTAGTGATACTGTCTGCGACTTCTGGTTGATTAAACCAAAAGCCTTAAGCCTCGAGTCATTACTCGAAGACTTACAAAACGCAGCCGCATAAACAAATATTAGCGACGAGATAAAAGCTAATTGAACAGGCAAAGATGTTATGGGAAATACTTTTCAATTTATACAATTTGAACGAACCGATCCAAGTAAAAAATCGGCTGATGATCGCGTTAAAGAATACCGCGAAATTTATTCGCAGTTTGATCAACAACAGGCCGAGCAGCAAGCTGATCGTTGTTTAGAATGTGGTAACCCATATTGCGAATGGAAATGTCCTGTTCATAACTATATTCCTAACTGGTTAAAGCTGGTTGCTGAAGGCAATATAATCGAAGCAGCTGAGTTATCTCATCAAACTAATTCATTACCTGAAATTTGCGGTCGCGTCTGTCCACAGGATCGCTTATGCGAAGGTGCCTGCACTTTAAACGATGAATTCGGCGCAGTGACTATTGGTTCAATTGAAAAATATATTTCTGACTCAGCCTTTAAGCTGGGCTGGCAACCGGATTTATCTCGGGTAAAAAACAACGGTAAAAAAGTTGCCGTCATCGGTGCAGGCCCGGCCGGACTCGGTTGTGCTGATATACTGGCGCGTAACGGCGTGGATGTCACCGTTTTTGATAGCCATCCAGAAATTGGAGGACTACTGACTTTTGGTATCCCTGAATTTAAGCTTGAAAAAGAAGTGGTTAAAAACCGCCGTAAAATTTTTGAGAACATGGGCATCATCTTTAAAACCAACACTACTGTTGGCAACGACATTGCCTTTGACACTTTATTAAATGACTACGATGCCGTGTTTATGGGCATGGGTACTTATAACTACATGACAGCCGGTATTGATGGTGAAGACCTGGCAGGTGTTTATCCGGCGCTCGATTATTTAATTTCAAATGTTAATCACTGCCATGACTACGAAAAAGATCCTGCCGACTATATTAGTATGCAGGGTAAGCGTGTCGTGATACTCGGAGGTGGCGATACTGCCATGGACTGTAATCGTACCGCTATCCGCCAGGGCGCCGAATCAGTGACCTGTGCATACCGCCGAGACGAAGCCAATATGCCTGGCTCAAAACGTGAAGTGGCCAACGCAAAAGAAGAAGGTGTGCAATTTAGCTGGAACAGCCAGCCCGT
>Ga0316207_10005031_pt1 | contig 11150 bp, 7 predicted proteins | sample 6weekpyrite_MG_FD_204943 | JGI IMG/M metagenome (GOLD analysis project Ga0316207, IMG submission 204943) | Microbial mat bacterial communities from mineral coupon in-situ incubated in ocean water Damariscotta River, Maine, United States -... | ecosystem: Environmental > Aquatic > Marine >...
CCGATGTAAAAAAAGTCGGTGAAGCTTTCTTTGATCCGTTTGAATATTTAATGCTGCGCCATAAAGCCGGTGAGTTAAATACCGAGTTTAAAAACTCACTCGGTAAAGTTGCCTATCATGTTGCCTGCCACCAGCGGGTACAAAATGTCGGTATGAAGACCCGCGATATTCTGCAACTGATCCAGGACACCGAAATCACGCCAATTGAACGCTGTTCAGGTCACGATGGCACTTACGCAGTGAAAAAAGAATTTCATGATATCTCGATGAAAATTGCCAAACCGGTAATTAACCGTGTGAAACAGGCAGAAGCTGACCACTATGGCAGCGACTGTCCAATGGCTGGGCACCAGATTGCCAACGGCATCGATGATAAAAAACCAGAACATCCTCTGACTTTATTACGTCAGGCTTACGGGATTTAATAAACGAGAAACACTATGGCAAATTTAGACCGCGAACAACTTTATTCACTGGAACAATATTCAGACATGCGCCCGGACTTTCGCCAGAAAGTCATGGAGCACAAAAAACATCGTCGTATTTTTTTAGGCGACAATGCCACGCTGTATTTTGAAAGTTTTCTGACCATGCAATATCAGGTTCAGGAAATGCTACGCATCGAAAAAATCTTCGACAAAGAAGGTATCCAGGAAGAACTCGACGCTTACAATCCGTTAATACCAGATGGTAAGAACTGGAAAGCAACGTTTATGATCGAGTATCCGAATGAAGGTGATCGTAAAGTCGCGTTATCAAAAATGATTGGCATTGAAGACAAGGTTTATGTCTCCGTTGAAGATCACGACCCAGTCTGGGCGATTGCCGATGAAGATTTAGAACGCGACACAGAAGAAAAAACATCTTCTGTCCACTTTATGCGTTTTGAATTAAACGACGACATGATTGCATCACTAAAAAGCGGCGCAGCACTTAACATCGGTATCGAACACCCGGAATTAACGGTTATGGTCACGGCCGATGATGCTTCTCGCCAGAGTTTGATTGATGACCTGGATTAGGTATAAATAATTCTCTAACAAAAAAGGCACGAAACCTTTCGTGCCTTTTTTGTTACTATGAAAAAATGAAGAAGTCGGTTTTCGTACCTCACTCCAGATTACAGAAAAAACCTTTAGACTTACTCTGTGCCTTCGCGCCTCTATAGCAGGTATTGCTTTTAAGCAAGACGATCAAATGTAGCTTCAGCTATTTCAAACGCTTGTTCAGCGGTTTCGGCCAGTACATTGTAATGACCCATTTTACGACCAGGACGAGCGTCCTGTTTTCCATAGAGATGTAGCTTAATATTTGCCTGATCAAGAATGGCATTCCATTTAACAGGCCATAAATCACCAAGCATATTCACCATCACAACAGGCGATGTTAAACGCGCGTCTCCGGCAGGTAAATCACACAGTATTCTCACCTGTTGTTCAAACTGAGAGGTAACCGTGGCATCAAGCGTGTAGTGACCACTATTATGAGTACGAGGTGCCATTTCGTTAAACACCAGTTCATTATCATCAGTAATAAAAAACTCAACGGTGAGTACGCCAACATAGTTCATTGCATTGGCTAAGGCGATAGCCTGTTGCTGCGCTTTTTCTGAAATTTCATCGGCTATATTCGCCGGTACCGTCGAGGTATGTAAAATGCCATTTACATGCGCATTTTCTGCGACCGGGAAAACAGACACATCACCCCCGGCATTACGACCGAGAATTACCGAGACTTCTTTTTTTAGATCCAGTTTCTGTTCGAGCACACATTCAACACTGCCGAACTCGACAAATTTTTCTTTGACGTCTTCAATTGAATTAACGATTGCCTGGCCCTTACCGTCGTAACCCAATGACGAGAGTTTCAGGATGGCCGGAAAGCCAGCGATGTTTGCCGCTTTTTCAATATCATCAACCGCATACAGGGTTTCAAATTCGGCCGTTTTTAAACCTGCTTCACGCGCGTAGTTTTTTTCACGCCCACGATTTTGTGCGATTTCCATAACATCAGAAGAAGGTGCAACAAAGATTTTTTGTTCGAGTAATTTAAGACTGTCTGCAGGGATATTTTCAAACTCGATGGTGACTGCATCACAAAGTGCTGCCATTTGTAGCAATCCATCCTGATCCTGGTAGTCACAACAGATATGCTGATCTGCTATCAGTCCTGCCGGACTGTTTTTATCGGGGTCTAATACAACTGTGCTATAGCCCATGGTGCGCGCAGCACTCACAAACATACGACCAAGCTGCCCGCCGCCTAGCACGCCTAATGTGGCACCGGGTAATAAGCCCTGGGATGCGGTCATGACAGTGGTTCTAATTCCATCGCATAAACCATTTCTTCCTGTGCTTTTCTGAAGGCATCAAGCTTGTCCGCCAGATCCTTATCGGATGTTGCGAGAATAGATGCGGCATAAAGACCAGCATTCGCTGCACCGGCTTCTCCAATTGCAAATGTAGCCACGGGAACACCTTTTGGCATTTGCACGATCGATAATAATGAGTCCATGCCTTTAAGGTGTTTAGAAGGAACAGGAACGCCGAGCACAGGTACGGTAGTTTTCGCCGCCAGCATACCGGGTAAATGCGCTGCTCCGCCGGCACCGGCAATAATACAGGCAAGACCACGTTCGCGCGCAGTGGCAGCGTATTCCATCAGTAAATCGGGAGTACGATGTGCGGAGACGACTTTAGCCTCATAGGCAATGCCGAAGGCTTCTAGCTGTTCGGCGGCTTTTTGCATCACCGGCCAGTCACTATTACTACCCATGACAAGACCGACTTTTACATTTTCTTCAACAGACATGATGTTTCTCCGCGCATAGCGCTGGAAAAAACGGCTTATTCTAACGACTTTTATCAGTGGAATGAAGTAAAAACAAGTAAATGGACGCCGATATTCGGTTATATTTTATACAAAAGCTGATTTACAGTGTAATTTCGCTCATTGGTACCGGCTTAGCGACAGCATAACCCTGAACAAAATCCACGCCCATGGTCTCCAACTCTGCAAGAATTTCCGCCGTTTCTGCATATTCGGCTATGGTTTTAATACCCATTACATGCCCGACCTGATTGATGGATTCTACCAGCGCTTTATCAATCGGATCATCGACAATATCCCTGATAAAAGCACCATCTATTTTTAAGAAATCCACCTTCAGGTTTTTAAGATAACTAAACGAACTCAGGCCACTGCCAAAATCATCAAGCGAAAAACAACAACCCTGGGCTTTTAAATCAGACATTAATTTTTGCGCGCGCGTGAGGTTAACGATGGCACTGGTTTCGGTAATTTCGAAACAGATCAACGACGGATCAAAACTGCTGGTTGCAAAAAGCTGTTTGATGTAAGGTAAAAATTCATCATCGCATAAAGATTGTGCCGAAATATTAATAGCAAACAACACGTTGCGCCGATCGGTTTTATCCAGTAGTTTTTCGATCTCTTCAAATGTCCTTTTTATCATCCAGCGATCTATCCAGGTCATCAGGTTGTATCGCTCTGCTGCGGGAATAAATGCAAGCGGCGGAATTACTTTGCCATTTTCATCAATCATTCGCACCAGTAACTCAAAATGCGTTGCATTGGCCGGATCAAAGCTCATCATTTTCTGGCCGTAAACTTCGAATCGATCTTCTTCCAGTGCACGGGTAATTATGTGCACCCATTGCATTTGCCCTGTGCGTTCTGCCAGTGCAATATCATTATCATTATAACTATGGATACGATTTCGACCTTCGTCTTTAGCAACATAACAGGCGGTGTCAGCTGCACTTAATAACGCATGTAAATTACTATGCTGATCAACTGCAACCATGCCAATGCTCACACCGACAGTGAATGACTTGTTTTCCCAGTTGAACTGAAAATCATTTATCACCGCACGCAGTTTTTCGGCGAGTTGTTTGGCTTTTTCTATAGAACAGTTTAAATACAAAACTCCAAATTCATCACCACCTAAACGCGCCAATGTATCGCCAGATCTAATTTCTGATTTGAGCAAAGTCGCTAACTGTCGAAGTAATTCATCACCGGCGATATGCCCACAGGTATCGTTCACCACTTTAAACTGGTCGAGGTCGAGATAACACATAGCGTGTTTTAAATTTTCTCCACGCGCCGACATCAATGCCAGTTCAACACGGTTTTCAAATTCACGGCGATTAATTAAACCGGTTAATTCATCATGGCTAGCCTGGAAGCCCAGCTGTAGCGCCATCGCGCGCATTTCTGTCACATCCCGGAAAACCAGCACGGCTCCAACAAGAATTTTTTCATTATCAAAAATAGGTGATGCTGTATATTCAATCGCCGGCTCCATGCCTGAGTCAATTCGTAGTTTGGCATGCCCATTTGAACTGTTAATCGTTCGTTTTATAATAACTTCAAGAACAGGATTAACCATTTGTTCATCATGATCAGAATAAATAGTAAATGCCCGAGATATTTTTTTATTATGCACTTGCGCGAGAATGACGCCGGTTAATTCTTCTGCCACTGAATTCATGTATTTAATATAGCCTTTAGAATCCGTGGTGATAACCGCGTCACCTATCGAATGCAAGGTAACCTGTGCACGTTCCTTTTCTCTCGATAATTTTTTCTCAGCAACACTGATACGACGAATCACCATGAATGAAACAATACTGCCACCAAAAATAACGACGAGAATAAATGTCGTCAAATTCTGCCGGGTACTGCTCATTTGCTGTGAGACGTTTTTTACTGTTTCATTCGATTCGTTTTCTAACAGACTTAACAGGTTATATAACTGAACAAACACCAGATCCTGACCCGGTAATGCATCTGAGCTTAACAGGCTTTCCGCTTTTTCCAGTTCGTCATTAATTGCCAGCCGAGCAATATCAGCTTGCATAGGTGCAACAACATTGGTCAACCGCCCTTGTTCCTTTAAGATTTCTTCTTCTTGTTTATTTATACCCAGTTCAATAAATTGTTTTCTCGCGGTAGCAAACCGGGCACCATAGCTATTAAAGCGCATCCACTCTTCGTCACGTTCAAATGGATCGGCCAACCGCACTATTCTTTGCAGGCTAATAGTGCGTTCACGTGCAGCCACCAGCATGGTGCTCACCAGGTTGGTTTTAGTATTATTGTCTTTAACGATATGGTCGATACTGTCAAATGTGAATTGCATCTGATCTGACGCAATTACCGCGATCAGGATCATCAGCGCAAAGATCGAGCCGAAGCCAATGATCAATATTTGTTTGGTAGAAGTTAATCGCATGAAAGCAAAGAGATCCTGAATAGCAAAAACAATATTTTTTCACCTGTATTCAGGCATCTATTCAATTATAATACCTCAAAAAACACATTAGCTTAACTATCAGTCTTTAGAATAAAAACCAACTGGCTACCTGACAGGCAAAAATACATGGAAAAAGTTTTAATTACCGGAGGAGCAGGCTTCATTGGCTCACACACGGCAGACTTATTGCTCGAACAAAATATCGCTGTTCGTGTACTTGATAATTTATCATCTGGATTTCGTCATAATTTACCCGCAGAGCATGAACTACTTGAATTTATAGAAGGCGATATCTGTGACGCCGATACTGTTGAACAATGCATGCAAGGTGTTAGCCATTGCCTGCATCTGGCTGCACAAGTTTCGGTCGTCAATTCATTAGAAGACCCAGCTTTTTCGGCCCAGCAAAATATCCTTGGCTTTGTCAATGTAATCAACAGCGCCAAAAAAAACCAACTTGAGAGACTGGTTTACGCATCATCGGCGGCCATTTATGGCGAACCCTCGGTATTACCGTTAACTGAAGATGTGCCGATGAAACAGCTTTCACCCTACGGTCTGGAAAAAGCCGTGAATGAACAATATGGCGACCTGTTTCATGAGCTTTACCAGTTATCCAGCCTGGGTCAGCGATTTTTTAATGTCTACGGCCCAAGGCAGGATCCAAAATCTCCATATGCAGGGGTAATCGCCCTGTTTGTTGACAAAATTGTTGCTCAGGAATCAGTTACTGTGTTCGGGGATGGCGAAAATACCCGTGATTTCATCTACATTGGTGATGTTGCCAAAGCCAATGTCGCAGCGCTTAATGCTGATTATCACGGTGCCTGTAATATTGCCACGGGTAAGAAAACATCGTTGCTAGATCTCATCGGTACATTGTCAGAACTGGCCAACTTTAAACCTGAAATAAATTTCCAGCCCCCACGTGAAGGCGATATCGTACATTCATTAGCTTCCCCCGAACGGATGAATAACAAACTTGGGGTTGTTGCCGATACTAGCCTGATGCAGGGTTTAGAGAAACTATTGTCTTACCAAAACAAGATATAAAATTACAACAACCTTTCACTATCCCTTAAGAAATAAGAGGTTTTATAAGAAAACTTCTTTTTTCTTGAGAAAAATGGGTAATATTTTAAAATAAATCGATAAAATTAACATTTAGTTATAAAAAACACTCATAAACGTCAACTTATTTTACATATGATAAGCTGGTTTAAATTTCAGACAGGCGAATAATCTATAAAATAGTCGTCAAAACTCAACTTAGTAACTATTTGTATTCATTAGAAAAACTTAATTTTGTTAACAAAGTTGCAACATTTCGACCAATCAACAATACCACTTATCAGAACCGAACAGCCACTAATCTTAGCAATCCCACTAACTGATTTTATATTCTCTACAATTCCTATATCATCATTGGCACAAATATGTCCGTAAACATTGCGGATATAAACCTGCCATGGATGTAGGTGAAGGTGGTGTTATTTCTTTCATCAATCCATGACACAAAACCGGCAAATGCTCTGCATTATTAAGTCTCACCTAAGTATTTGTCATTTGGAAGGCATAGGAAAACATAATGAAAGCCCTAAAACTGTTATTACTGACACTAACTGTCGCCGCAATTGGATGCTCGCCAGATAATCCGTCTGACGACCTCCCCCCTAATGATTTATTCCAGAATTCTGTTACTGGTAAGGCTGCACCATTAACAAAAGAAGAATTCAATGCACTGACGCCAGAACAACAATACCGCGTCGCCAACAAGTTGCTTGGCACCATGTTTCGGGGTGTATCCATGCATGACTTCTTTGACCTGTCGAATGGCATCGACAACCTGACTGTCAGGGATCCTAACTTCCTCAATACTGTTGCCGTAAGTTTAGTTACCGCATTACCTACGATTGATGATATTGGCCCCAATCAATTATCGATTGATGACTACAAAGACAAGATTGGTATACTTGGGGCTACCAACTCGCTATTTGAAATCAGTGAACTGGCTGATGGTGCACCGCAAGAAGTTGCTCTTTCCCACACCACCCAGTTACCACTTAGCTCAGACTCATTCCATAACTGGATTGCTTACATCCTGGCCAATAGCATCCTGTTCTCACCTGCTGAAGAAATTGACAGCACCAGTGCACTGGATACTACCGCAGTTTATAACCGCCTTGTTGATCAGCTGGATGCCGATACCGATATCGGTACGATGATCCTGGCACATGAAAAATCACCACAAAACTGGCGTCGTTTCCGTTCTCCGGAAGATAATACTCGTGAGATGATTGAGATTTATCTGGGATTATTTGTACCCGAACCGGATCCAGATGATGCTGAAGAAAATGCCGTTGTAAATGCTTCAATTGCCTGCCAGCATCTTTACCTGTCTGATGGCGAAGACGGACTACCTATTTATCAGCTGGTTTCTAATGGTAACTACAATACCGAACAAGTTTTAATTCCTTTAACCGATGATCAACAGGTTTATGTGACCTCGTGTGATGAGTTTTACAAGCTGGTCGCTCAAGCCCCACAAGCTGTTCCTCGCATGATCTCAACAGTTGTCGAAACGCTAATGCTTAATCGTTCTGGCACTGACAGGGCGGCGATGATTCAATCAATCACGGAAGCAAACCCGACCACCTTCCAGGAAATCTTTGCTGCGATTATTTTTTCAAAAGAGTATTTACTTTACACCGAACGCGCAAAATCATTTGAAGAGAACTTTTATAATAGCGCAGCCCGGCTGAAATACGAGTTACCAGCTAACCACTTTGTTGATACTGCATCTTGCAGTAACAATAACGGTTGCTCAGGTGTATTCACTTTCCTTGGCAATATGAACTGGCCGTCAATGACCAATAAACTGGGGCGTCTGGCAGGCGTACCGCTGGATACCTTAAGCTTTGCTCATTATCACCGCGGCTTCCGTGAGCGTTTAGTTATTGATAACAATGATTACCGCACCGGTTTAATCGATAACCCGGATACGGTTCAGCCTGATCTCGAAGATGAGAATGCGACAATGGTTGCCGATGCTGTGATCAGCAATATGAGTGATGAAGATTTCCTTGACTACCTGTTCCTGAGTTTACTGGAGCGTCGTCCTGAGGCCGATGAAATTACTGCTCTAACACCATTAATGGGTACCAAGACACAAACAGCAAGAATCGTACTCGACTATATCAGCCGATTACCTGAACAATATTATTTTAATTGCGCCAAAGGAATCGAGATGACACCTGATCCATTAAATCAACCAGATGGCGTAATTTTAGGGGAGTGCGTACAATGAAAAGACGTGAATTTTTAAAAGGTTTGGGTGCGTTAGGCGTTACTGCAATTGCCCCGGATATTTTTACTAATAAGAGTTTTTTAAGTAGTGCGATGGCTTCACCAGCAATCGCCGCATCTGAAATAGAATTTGGAGTTCCAGCTGTCACCCCACAGGTGATTAATATCTTCCTGTATGGTGGTGCATCAGAACTGGCTGGCAACTTGACGAATATCCTTGATATTGAAGCTCAGTCACAATCCAGATATACAGAATTAAATAATCGTTTTTTAAATAGCTATGCAGACGACATTACTAATGAACTGGCTAACCCTGGAAATGTACCGGGTGTGAACCTAGCCCAAGGAACCATCGGGCAATTCACACCAAACGCATTCTGGGCACATGCAGGCGGCATTATTATGGAAGACATGCTGCTTTCGGGCGATATGACGGTGTACCGCACCTGCAACCGCAAGAAGAACAACACCCGTGCACATCGACCAAGTATTTTTTCAACCCAGAAAGGTACACTAGATATCGATAATGCACCCGGCATGGGTACAACGCTGGCCGGGGTTTTCGCCAGACACAGCGGTTTATTTGCAACGGCTTTTGGTAAACCATTAGAAGAACTGGTCATGCCAATGGTGTCATTCGAAGGTGAGTCCACCATTTTCGCTCCTGACCCAAATGCAACTACACAAATTCCGCTCTCATTAAAATCAGTCGGCCTTTCGGCTACCTTTGATAATCCGTACGAGCGAACACCAGCAACCGACACTGAACCAACAAAAACCATATTGAATGATCTGGTTGATGATCGGATGAAAGTCTCGGATGATCCTAACGATGATGAACTGACCGATGATTACGGTGAGCGCTTTAAAAAGGTTTCGGAAAGCTTCCTTAACCACCGAAAACTCGCAGGACTGGTGAATGATTTCCGCACGATTCTTGATGATCCGGATTCATTACCTTTATTGCCAGAAGGTGACCCGGATGGTTCTAATCCAGACTTCAGCACACCACTGTTCAATGCATTACAGCTGGCAATAACTGGTCAAGGTAGACTCTTCAATCACCATGATCCACTCATCAACCCGGATAATCCGTTGTATACGGCTCCTGACCCTCTAGGTTCTCAAGGCCCAGGCCTGGACACCACATGGGTACAGGTACCCGATGCCGATGATCCATTGATCTTAAACTGGGAACAACGTTACCTCGATTTCAATGGTCTGACCATTATTGACCCGGATAATGACCCACGCATCAATGCAGACGACCCGAATGCACCAAACAGGCTGCTTTATCCGCAGAATAACCGTTTTGCTGAATTACTTCAGGCAGCGGTAACACTGGCGATTTACAATAAAGATACTAAGTTTATTCAAGTTGGTAGCCCAGGTCTCGGCGGTTGGGATGACCATAATTCGGCAATGATGTCATACGAAGCGCGTATGCAGACATTAATGAGCGCTGTACGTGCTGCCACTAAGCACATCAAGTATTCATTTGATGGTACAGCAGGACAGTCGTTTGACCCAATGGACCCACTGTATCGTGATGGTCAAAGCACCGATAATATTATTATTAATATTTCCACGGACTTTGGTCGTAACGCCAATCTCAACAACTCTAAGGGCTGGGATCACGGCAATTGTCAGTGTTTCTATACCTTCGGCGGCCGTCCGTACGTACGTGATCTTTCATATCTTTATGAAGACGGAACGGCACCTGATCCTGTAACAGAGGCAGAAAAGTTCCCGGTTATGACAGTCGATAAATTCTACGGTCTCGACACATCATCACGAGCTCAAATGATGGCTACAGAAACTGCGGAAATGTTAGTTGACGCTGTTCGTCCACCTGGCGCATTGGGTAAAATCGTCGGTACTACCAGTATCTTCGGTACTCCAGGTGCTAATCGATGGTTTACAGAACCATCTAACCCATCTAACTATGTAGCGCAGTACAACAACATCTTTGGTGATACTGGCTCCCCGACTTACGAGTTTGAACCGCAGGCGATTGCCTCTACGCTGTACAGCTGGTTCGGTGTTACCAACCCTGAAGTACTGACTAAAAATGATGACAACGATTTTGCCACAGGGACAATCTCGCGTCATGGAACAAACGGAGCAGGTCTTCTCGATGCAACGGAAAGCAGCATCTCCAGAAACGTCGGTGAACCGCCGATTGACGAGAATCTACCAAGCGTCCATGCAGATTTACCGCTACCGGTAAAAAATATCGTTTAATTTTTAAATATTAGCGATACAAAAAAAGCCCCGCTAGAAATGGCGGGGCTTTTTTATTGGATTCGATTGTAAGTAAAGACTAAATCAGGCGGCCTGAATCGGAATCGCATTTCCAGTACGAGTGATCTGATTTTTTTCATCAAGATAAATCAAAGTAGGCTTAAAGCTGACGGCTTCCTGTTCAGACAGTGCAGCATATGACGCAATAATCACACGATCAGTTGGAGAGGCTTTGTGAGCTGCAGCACCGTTGACAGAGATCACGCCACTGCCGGCTTCAGCACGAATAGCATAAGTGACAAAACGCTCGCCATTGGCC
>Ga0316207_10005032_pt1 | contig 11149 bp, 8 predicted proteins | sample 6weekpyrite_MG_FD_204943 | JGI IMG/M metagenome (GOLD analysis project Ga0316207, IMG submission 204943) | Microbial mat bacterial communities from mineral coupon in-situ incubated in ocean water Damariscotta River, Maine, United States -... | ecosystem: Environmental > Aquatic > Marine >...
TGCTCCATGAGCCACTACTTTACCTTTCGGTATTTTTTAAAAAACATCGACAAACGTATTACGAGCGGTTAAATCAGGTTCGCCTTACTGGTGACTGGGAAGCCTGGTTATTGTTTTTTGTGGATGCCATAAGCGAAACCGCCAATCAAGCGGTGGATACCGCACGCCAACTCAATGCCCTTAGGCAAAAAGATAAAACGCGTTTAATCGAGTTAGGCCGTTTATCTGGATCGGCTAATCATATTTTGGATGCCTTGTTTGAGCATCCCGTCGCGAGCATTAATAAGCTGATTGACTTAACCGGTTTAACCGCTGCTACCGTTGGAAAAAGTCTGGATGCCTTAGATCAACAACTCGGTATTGTAAAAGAAATAACCGGTCAAAAGCGTAATCGAGCGTTTGCATACACAGCTTACATTGAAATTTTAAATCACGAGTAACATATTAAAATGACAAATAAAAATGAGAATTGCAGTTAAATGAACAACAACATCGTACAAAAACTCTGGAACCTCTGTGACGTATTACGTGACGACGGCATCAACTACAGTGACTATGTGACCGAACTCGTCATGCTGTTGTTTATTAAAATGGTGCATGAAAACACCGAATCCGGTTTATTAAAAACCCACCCATTGCCCGACGGTTGCCGTTGGACAGATTTAATCGATAAAGACGGATCAGTCTTGCTCGGTGAATACAAACGGATTTTATATATTCTTTCATCCGGTAAAGATACCCAAGGCAATACCATTCATGAAGACCCGTTAATCCAGGCCATTTACACCGAAGCACACACACGCCTACGTGAGCCAAGACATTTAAGGCAAATCATCAGCAGCCTCGAACAAATAGACTGGTTCAGCGTATTGCAGGATGGCCTCGGTGATTTATACGAAGGCCTGTTAGAAAAAAACGCCAGCGAAACCAAATCCGGTGCAGGACAATATTTCACCCCGCGCTCGTTAATCAACAGCATGGTGAATTGCATTAAACCGCGAGCCGGTGAAACCATACAAGATCCAGCAGCAGGCACTGCTGGCTTTTTAATTGCTGCTGATACTTACATCAAACAACAAACCGATGAACTTTCTGACCTGACAAAAAAGCAACAAAACTTTCAAAAAAATAAAGCTTTCATCGGTATCGAGTTAGTCCCAAACACCCGCCGATTAGCCTTAATGAACTGTTTATTACACGGAATGGAAGGCGATGAAGAAGGGGTTGTACATTTGGGTAATGCCCTGGGACAAGCAGGTGCGAACTTAGCAAAAGCCGATATTATTTTAGCCAATCCACCTTTTGGCACATCCAAAGGCGGTGACGCAAGCATCACCCGTGACGATTTAACCTATCCGACTAGTAATAAACAACTGGCGTTTTTACAGCACATCTATCGCGGTTTAAAACCCGGTGGCCGCGCGGCAATCGTCTTGCCCGATAATGTGTTGTTTGAAGCCGGTGTCGGTGCAGACATTCGCCGTGACTTAATGCACAAATGTAACCTGCACACTATTTTACGTTTACCCACCGGCATTTTTTATGCGGCAGGGGTAAAAACCAATGTCTTATTTTTTACCAAAGGTACGGCAAAAAAACCGGAGCAGGAAGAAAACTGCACCAAAAACGTTTGGGTATATGATTTACGAACCAATATGCCTAATTTTGGCAAACGTACTCCGTTTGGTGAGGCGCACTTAAAACCCTTTGAGAAGTTGTATGGTAAAAAACCGGATGGTACCAGTAAGCGTGTTGAAGGTAATTGGGACTTTACGGATTTAGTTGGGGCGACGACCGCCAAGGATGGCGGAAGTGCTGGCAATGCAGGAGCAATTGCCAGTGCGGAGGATTTAGAAAACAGCCGCTGGAGAAGTTTCTCTCGGGAAACTATTCATGACCTAAAAGGTGACTCACTAGATATTAGCTGGATTAAAGATGAAGACAGTGTTGATGCAGCGAATTTGCCAGAGCCAGATGTGTTGGCTGCTGAGGCAATGGCAGAACTGACCGAAGCTTTGCGAGAGTTGGATAGGTTGATGCAAGCCCTTGGTAAAACCGACCAAGCAGAGATCCAAAAAGACATTCTTGCACAAACTCTGGGCTTGGACGAATAATAATGATCACCAAACGAGAAAAAATACAAAATTTAAGGAATATTATATGAGTGGGGGGAGGGTGGACGAGGGTTGGGTTGAAGTAGATTGGGATAATTTGACCTCAATGAATGGATTTAGAAGAGGTCCTTTTGGAGGGAATTTAAAAAAAGAGTGTTTCGTACCGAGAGGTTATGCAGTATACGAGCAATATGCGCCAATTAATGATGACTGCACGCAATTTAGATATTTTATTGATGACAAAAAATTCCATGAACTTTCAAGTTTTTGGGTTCAGGAAGGAGATTTTTTAATTAGTTGCTCCGGAACTATGGGGCGCATTGCTCGAGTGCCTGTTGGAGCGCCAAAAGGTGTTATAAACCAAGCATTGTTGAGAATTAGACTAATTGAATACGCTGTTTATCCCAATTTCTTTTTGAAACTATTTCGCTCACCAACAATTCAAGAAAAAGTTTTAACAAAGTCAGGAGGTGGTGCGATTCAGAATTTAGCAGCAGTTAAGGTGCTAAAGGCAATCAAGTTGCCACTCCCACCTTTCGCCGAACAAAAACAAATCGCAACCAAACTAGATGAACTACTGGCGCAGGTAGAGACCCTAAAAACCCGCCTCGACACCATCCCCACCATCCTAAAACGCTTCCGCCAATCCGTCCTCGCCGCCGCCGTGAGTGGGAAATTAACGGAGGAGTGGAGAAATAACAGTAGCACAAGCAATTTGTCGCAAGAAATTAAGTTATGCGATCAAATTATAAAAGATAAGAAAACCATTTCTTTATCAAATAAGGAGTTTTTCCCTGAGGATCTTTTATTCGAAATACCTGAAACTTGGAAATGGGTTCGTTTATGTCGAATTTCCGAAGTTGTCAGTGGTGTAGCTAAGGGAAGTAAATCTAAAGAAGAAACAATAGAATTGCCATATTTAAGGGTGGCAAATGTACAGCGTGGATATTTAAATCTTGATGAAATCAAGTTAATAAGTGTACCGATTTCAAAAGCGAAAAAATTGTATCTTCAACCGGGAGATATACTTTTTAATGAAGGAGGGGACTTGGATAAATTAGGCCGAGGTTGGATTTGGGAAGGTCAAGTTGAAAACTGTATTCATCAGAATCATGTGTTTAGGGCAAGACTTTATAATAATTTATTTGAACCAAAATATCTGTCTTATTATGGAAACTCTGAAGGAAAGGCATATTTTATTGGTGCGGGATCTCAGACAGTTAACTTGGCTAATATTAATAAAACTTCTTTGAGTCTACTACCAGTTCCTTTGCCGCCATCGAAGGAACAAACTGAAATAATCCGCCACGTAGAGCAATACTTCACTTTCGCCGATCAAATAGAACAACGCGTCAAAGACGCCCAAAAACGAGTCAACAACCTCACGCAATCTATCCTCGCCAAAGCCTTCCGTGGAGAACTCACTGCCGACTGGCGAGAACAAAACCCAGATCTCATTTCTGGTGAGAATAGTGCTGAAGCGCTGTTGGCGAAGATAAAGGCCGAACGCGAAAAACTGTCGACAAAAACAAAAGCGGTTAAAAAAGGTAGAAAGAAGAAATCAGCTAGAATAATAGAGTAACTGAAAGCGATAAAGAATATGAGTTGAATATGTTGTAATAAATAGTGGTATCTCTACTCAGGAAGATAGCGTTATTGTCCAAGTATATAGTTTATAGGAAATGAATATGTTGGAAGAAAGTAGCAACCTGAAACACATCCAAGTCGAAGGTTTTAAGTCCATTGCCAAGTTAGATTTGCCCATGTCAAATGTCAATATATTGATTGGCGCGAATGGTGCCGGTAAAACAAACCTGATTTCCTTGTTTACCTTATTAAGTCAATTATCACAAGGTAAGCTAAAAAACTATATTGAGACCGAGGGGGGTGCTGAACGTTTCTTTCATTTTGGTACAAAACACACGAGCCAGATGATATTTGATTTGGAAGTCGGAATGAATAGCTACCATGTAGAGTTTTCCCCGAATCTAGATGACGATTCATTGGTATTCAGTAAAGAATACTGTGAAATCAACTCATCGCAAAAATCTTGGAAATTATACCCTAAGAAAGGTGAAAGCGGTTTTGTATCAGGTGTGTCTGCTGATAGTGACTATGTTAAAAAATATACCAAAGAATATTTGGAAAAATGTCGCGTATATCACTTTCACGATACCAGCAGCCAGGCACGATTTAAGAAAACTAACAAATTGGTCAATAATTATTTTCTGGAAAAAGACGCAGCAAATATAGCGCCGTTTCTTTATGACCTTAAAACCAGCAACGACGAAAACTACAGGCAGTCTTATCAACAAATTGTCGCTGCGGTTCAGTCGGTAGCCCCATTTTTCCATGATTTTTACCTTGAGCCCAGCGGTGAGAAAGGTGACGAGAATATACTGCTGCGTTGGACACATACCAAGCATGAATCACCCTTTAGCGCCAATGTGCTTTCAGACGGAACAGCCCGTTTTATTTGTTTAGCGACGTTGTTTATGCAACCTGCTGCTCGTAGGCCGGATACGATTATCATCGACGAACCGGAATTGGGTTTGCATCCGGCAGCTCTGAGTGTGCTGTCCGACATCATTCACGCGACAGCAAAAAATACACAGGTTATCTGTTCCACGCAGTCAGTTGCATTTGCGAATCATTTTGCACCCGAAGATTTTATTGTGGTTGATGCAGAAAATGGTGTTTCCAAATTTAGCCGCCCAGACAAAGCACAGCTAACACAATGGCTAGAAGAGTATGGGATGGGGGATATTTGGGCTAAGAATTTAATCGGTGGTCGCCCACAATGGTAAGACTCGCTATATCTGTTGAAGGTCAAACAGAAGAACGCTTTGTCGAAATAGTCATCGTGCCCTATTTACAAACCCGTGACATATATGCTGTGCCCGTGCTATTGGGCAGCAAAGGTGGCGATGTATCTTTGGCAAGAGTCAAAAAAGATTTGAACAAGCTGGCTAATAGCTTTGATAAAGTTACCACACTTTATGATTTTTACGGTTTTAAAGGCAAAGATAATGTTGAAAATAAAACGTCATTAGAGCAGAAAATAGGTGATTCCGTTGCTGCTCCATTACAAAATCGAGTTATACCGTATGTTCAGATGCATGAATTTGAAGGTTTACTCTTTTCTTCGCCAGTAGCAATCGAGAATAATATTAATGAAAATGGTCTGGCTGAGTGGGCGGCTGAAATACTTCGTCAATCTAATGATGACCCTGAAAAAATTAACGACTCACCTCAAACAGCACCATCGAAACGATTATTGGATAAAGCACAATATATTAAAACAGTTCATGGGCCAAATATTGCCAAAGAAATAGGCCTGGAAGTTTTACGACAAAAGTGTACTGGTTTTAACGCGTGGCTGGAGGCGTTGGAGGCATTATAGACAGATGTTTTAGTTACTACGAGCATGCTTGCATTGTTATCTTGAATAAATTTAGCCCGTTGCCCTTGTGGGAAAGCCGACTGATTTTGAAGATAGAAAACTGCCCGACTGAATTTCTATAACAAGCGTAGCGAAAAAGGTTGAACGTGATCTGTCAGCATTAAGTGATGCTGACAGAAAAATTGAAGAGAGAAGGGTGGCGAGTAAGGCATTGCGGGATAAGTTGAGATTGATTTATCAATAAGACACGTCTGATCCGCATTCTGATCTGCACTGATCGCGTCTCTCATAAACTGGAAAATTATATGAACAAATCAAAAACTGGCCGTAACGATCCTTGCCCATGTGGTAGTGGTAAAAAATACAAACAGTGTTGCCTGGCAAGCCAGGAACATGAGACTGCTTCGAGCAAAGCAAAAGAATTAAACAATGAATTAAAACAGGCGTTGGAAGATATGAATTTTGATTCTTTGGACGAAGCGCAAGTTCATCTAGATCAGATGGTAGAACAGCGTAATCAGGCGGCACAGACGGATTTTCATGGATTGTCGTCGGAGCAAATATATAATTTTTTGTATTTTCCTTTTGAATCGCCTCAGCTGATACGCTTTTTTGAACCACAAGCCATGGAATTTAGTGCGCCGATTCTCTCACTCTTTATTGCCATGGCTGAAGGTTTTGGTGAGCAAGGTGTCAAACCGACGGCGAGAGGAAATCTGCCCCGGCAACTCAGTAAGGATATTGCGATGCAATATTTAGGTGAAGAGGGTTTAAAAAATCGTGTTGGAAAAATTAATAAAGAAGAAGATTTTCAGGAGTTGAACATAACTCGGCTGGTGGGTGACCTCGCAGGGTTAATCCGTAAATATAAGGGCCGCTATATTCTTAGTCGTGAGTGTAGAGGTTGGCTCAAGCGTAAAAACTATGCAGCGATCTATCTCAAACTTTTTACCAGTTTTGTTCGTGAATACAACTGGGGTTATGTTGATGGATATCCTGAGTTTAAAATCATTCAAGATTCATTTTTATACACGTTGTATTTACTGACCTGTTATGGAGATGCGCCACGTCCTCATACATTTTATGAAGATTGTTTTTTACGTGCCTTTCCTGCTGTAGTGAATGAGGTCGAGTCAGATTCTTATACGTCCGTAGAAGATCGTGTACGTCATTGCTATACTTTACGCACAATGGAAAGGGGTTTAAGTTTTTTAGGATTGGCGACTATAGTGCCGACGAAAGACACTAAAATTTATGAACGCAACTTTATTGTCAGTAAACTTCCATTACTGAATGCGGTCGTGCAGTTTAACCTTCCGAAGCGTTTTGTTTAATGGACAATCATTACCATTTATTGGTTGATACCCCAAAAAGTAATTCATCCCTGGGTATGAGGTAATTGAATGGCGTATATACTCAACGATTTAATCGCAAGCACAAATGCGTGGGGCATGTCTATTAAGGGCGTCTTAAAGCCAATGCTGTTCAGAAAGTAACTTACCTGATGGGATTATCCCGCTACAACGAAGGGTGGGTTCAGTATCGATTGGTTATTGTCGAGTTTTGCCTCTCGAAAGTTTGCGGTAATTGATCGATATAAAATGTTTGTGTCCGAAGGAAATAACCAACCATCATCTTGAGGAAAATTAACAAATCAGGTTTTTCTCGGTTCAGAAGAATTTATTACAAAGATAAAAAAACACATTTCGAAAGCCAAAGTTTTGAGTGAAATTTCTTCATCGCAAAAAAGACCACTAGTTAAACCATTGTTGCATTATCGCGAACGATTCTAAAGCCGTAACAGGTCATTTTAAAAGCGGCAGTTATAGCGTAAAGCAAATTGGTGATTTTTTAGGTTTACACTATTCTGGAATTAGTCGGATTGTGAAGCAGGGAGTGAAATAGGCACAGAACAAGACCTGACCTCTGTTTCCTCCTTCCCCCTATTTTTCTTAAAGATTTACTAGTCGCTTGACATGTATCAGTTAAATGCTATTCTTTATTCGCGAATCGCGAACAGAGAACGCTATAATGAATCTCAAACCACAAGATGTTTTGTTTTTGTTAAAACTCGTTGCCATGGGAAAAAAGTCATGGTCTTTCAATAAGTTATCAGTTGAGCTTGGCATGAGTCCTTCTGAGGTACATGCTGCTGCTAAGCGCGCACTGGCTGCAAGATTGGCCATAAAAGAGGATGACAATATTTGGCCTAATACTCGAAATTTAGAAGAGTTTTTAATGCATGGCATTCAATATGTCTTTATTCCGGAACGAGGTGAGATAAACCGCGGTATGCCAACGGCATATGCTTCGTCTCCAATGGCTAAGCAGTTTGTTGTGGGTAAGGAGTTTGTTCCAGTTTGGCCAGATCCCGAAGGTGAGGTAAGGGGGGAGTCTTTTACACCTTTATACAAATCAGCACCTGTCGCCGCAAAGAATGACGCTAATCTTTATGAGCTGCTCGCACTCATAGATGCGATTAGAGGTGGACGTGCGAGAGAGCGTGAGGTCGCAAAAAAAGAAATGAAGAAAAGACTGGCGCAATATGGCTAGAGCGCAAAACCCTAATTTAGAGTTGCTAGTGCTCGCTGTAGAGAAACTAGGGCCGTTAGCTGATGAGATGGTGTTTTTAGGCGGTTGTGCAACGGGATTACTGATAAGTGATCCTGCCGCGTCGCCAATCCGTATGACCAGAGATGTCGATGTGATTGTGCAAGTTGTTTCTCGTGCTGAATATTATCAACTATCAGAAAAATTGCGTGAGCAAGGATTTAAAGAAGATAAAAGTGATGATGCACCAATTTGTCGATGGTTAATAGATAATATTATCTTAGATGTTATGCCATTGGATGAAACAATTTTGGGGTTTGGCAATGCATGGTATGCGCCTGCTGCCGACAGGGCTGACAAAATTAAATTGCCTAATGGAAAAACGATTCGCATGGTGTCTGCCCCCTATTTTTTAGTAACTAAACTCGAAGCCTTTGATGGCCGCGGTGGTGGCGATTATCTGTTGAGTCATGACATTGAAGACATTGTTGCCGTGCTTGATGGTAGGCCAGAAATCATTGAAGAAGTGAAAAATGCAGAAGCAGAGCTGAGGAAAGAGTTGAGTACAAGATTTGAAGACTTGATTAATCAACGGCGTTTTGTGGAATCGGTTTCCGGACATATGCCAACGGATGAAACGAGTCAAGCACGCACGAAAATTATTATGAAAACAATTAAAAAACTAGTGGAAAGCTAATAAGCGAATCAGAAATAGTGTATAACAGGGCCAGCTCTTGTTCCGTGTCTGGCTTTCATTGAAAACTGAATTATTTCAGAAAAGAATACGAAACAAGGCCTCATACGTGCTCCTAATATGATCTTGGTGGAATAATCGGATTCTGTCTCCTGGTACTATAATTGTAAGCATTATTAAATTTCTCGTTTGCACACGAGTGGTATGAGTAAGTAAAACGAATTAACATGCATATTAGAAAACTTATAAAATCGTTGATTTATGGTTGTTTGTTGTGGCTTTTCATATTTACCAGTACGGGTTATTCAGCGACAAAACTACCCACGGTGTTGGCAACAGCCATTAAAGCAAACGATTTTACCACTGAAGGTATTGGTCTCTACATTCATGCTGTCGATTCATTAACACCTGTCGTCTCTTTTCAGGCAGAGCAACCGCTCAATCCGGCATCTGTTATTAAATTGCTTACCACAGCTGCCTCGTTGGATATGTTGGGTCCTGGTTATCGCTGGACAACGGAAGTCTATTACACTGGAAAGCTCAGCAACAATACCTTGAACGGCGATTTGTATTTTCATGGTAAAGGTGATCCTTATTTAACGCCAGAACGGTTTTGGTTGCTGCTTAATCGTATTAAAATATTTGGCGTTCACGCCATTACGGGTAATGTCTATTTTGATAATACGTATTTTGATCCTGAGCCCGTCGACTACAATGCCTTTGATAATCAGCCCTACCGGACTTATAATGTGGGCCCTAATGCGCTGTTAGTTGGTTTTCAGGCCACAGAGTTTCACTTTTCGTCGCGTAACAAACAGGTTGATATCGTTCCTTTTCCATCGTCGCCCAAGTTAAAAATAAATAATAAAGTGAAACTGGTAAACGGTCGTTGCGGCGCATGGAAAAAGCGCTTGTCATTGGATACGAAAACCGTGAAAGGCGTGTTAAACGTAAACTTCTCGGGTCGCTATGCCAGTGCCTGTGACAAGCGCGTTTTATATCGGCGTGTCACAAATGCTGAAGATCATTTCCAACATTACTTTCTACCTTTGTGGCAACAACTTGGTGGTGAATTTTCAGGATTAATTGAAAAACGTAAGCTGCCTAAAGACATCTCCTTTGTTATTAGCGAAGCTTCTATTAGCCTTACAGAGGTTGTACGTTTTATTAACAAATTTAGTAATAATGTGATGACACGGCAATTGTTGTTAACCCTGGGTGCTCATTCTTTTGAGCCACCCGGTACGACAGGGAAGGGTATTGACGCCATCAAGCGGTGGCTGGACAAACACAAGCTTAACGGTGAAGAATTGAAAATGGTCAATGGAGCGGGTTTATCACGCGACACACGAATTAGTGCAACGATGCTGGGCAAATTGCTGCGATTTGTTTATCAACAAAGCTACATGCCAGAGTTTATTTCATCACTACCGGTCACAGGTAACGACGGTGCCATGGCCAGACGTTTTAAAAGCAGGCCATTAGCAGGACACGCTCATATCAAAACCGGTCTATTAGATTTTGTACAATCCATGGCGGGTTATGTCACAACAGCCACTGGTAAACGTTATGTTGTTGTGATGTTACATAACCACCCGCGGGCACACACTAAAGCCGCCGAAAAACTACAAAACGATGTTATTGAATGGACGTTTAATTTGGAACAATGATTCAATGTCGTCGTTCGTAGTGAAGTTATTCTTATTTATCGGAACTCCTATTTCTTTGGTAAAAATAATACTGTTGATCTGCGTTCTGGATTGATTCTATTATTGTACTTATGCTGTTTTATTAAAACAAAGGTTATTTTTTTTGTTTGAATTTACTCCGCAGCTACAGAATTATTTCAAAAAGGCGATATCTATCTTAGTGGGTTTTCTAAAATATCCTGAACTGTTTACCAGCTAATATCATCCTGTTTACACAAAGAGGCTTGAGTGAGACTTACACAGCAACAAATTGACGACTTTTACAATATTGGTTGGATTGTTCTTCCTGATCTCTTTAGCCAAGCCGAGATCGAAGTAATGCGGCAGTGTTTTGATAATCTGCTTCAGCGTGCTCGTGAGTTGCGCACCACGCAATTGTCTGATGGATCCTACTTTGTGTTGGCGGAGGGTAATGATGATGTGATTATCAAACGCGTTGTATGGGCCGGCGGTTGTCAATCTGAGTTGCTGAAGGTGGGAGCAGATCCCAAACTTCTTGAACCTGTGTTGCAATTACTTGGTTCAGATTCAACCGAACAACTTTTAAACCAGGCGCACTTCAAGCGACCTGCCGACGGGGTTCGTTTTGATTGGCATCAAGACATCAGACATCGAGATCGCGGGCCGGGAACGTGGCGAGATGTTAATACACGTGGCAGTTATGTCCAAACTGCACTGT
>Ga0316207_10005034_pt1 | contig 11148 bp, 8 predicted proteins | sample 6weekpyrite_MG_FD_204943 | JGI IMG/M metagenome (GOLD analysis project Ga0316207, IMG submission 204943) | Microbial mat bacterial communities from mineral coupon in-situ incubated in ocean water Damariscotta River, Maine, United States -... | ecosystem: Environmental > Aquatic > Marine >...
TGTAGAGAGCGTCCATTTCTAGACTTGTAGTCTTTACACAATTCACTCCAATCGACTGAATATAGACTTGCAGCGAATTTGTCTAGATCAGGCTCCACGATTATAAGATTATGGACTTTGTGATTTCGAACCATTTCTTCGATCTGGTAGCCTAAACCACAACCTAAAAACACCACCAGCGGATAAAAATCTGCAAGCTCATAAAACGAAAAATTTGTTTTATCGACAGGCGATTTCGCCAGCACGTTTTTAACAGCCAGCTGGCCAAATCTTGGAAACTGATAGTCCTTGTGAAAGGGAGGAATAAATGAACACACCTTTTTTCCTTCCCGGTATGCAAGCCTAAATGTGTCTACCTCTTTCTTTGCATAGGCTTTTGCCCCTCCAGGATAAATATGCTTACCATTTTCGATCAAGTTGACTTCATCCGTCTCAGTTTGAATATCGACCTGCAGATCTTTCATTTTATAGTCTTTAAACAAATCATAAATATCTTTGAATTCCTGCTTGAAGTACCCAAGGTTTTTTTCTTTTCTTTTTAGAAATGGTTCAAGTGTTTTTGCCTGATCTATCATTTTTAAAACCAACTTATTATTTACAAAAAAATTTCGGAATATCTTTTCGAGAATGAATGCTACCGCTAAAAAACGCAACCGTATTTAAAAATAAAGCGGCAAAAGGTTTCCTGTACATAACCAAACTTATCATTTAAATAGTGGTTTCGCGTATGAAGCACCAGATTATACATCATTCTATCTTCTTGTTATCTATAGACTTTATATTTATTTCATCATTCTGGCACAAGCATTGCTTTGATTCTAAAAAGTTTGTCGCGCTTGTCAGATTGCCACTGTTATACCGCTCTCTGTCAGAACGAAGTATTCAAGCACGACATGTGCCGTAAGTTTCAATAATAGGGGGAACCCATGCCTCAAATTATCAACACCAACATTGCGTCTATTAACGCGCAGCGAAATCTAGACAAATCTCAGGGCGAGAATCAAACCGCACTTCAGCGTTTGTCCTCTGGTTTACGTATTAATAGTGCAAAAGATGATGCGGCGGGGCTAGCCATTTCAACGCGCTTCTCTGCACAAATACAGGGGCTGGAAGTGGCAGTACGAAACGCAGGCGACGGCGTATCACTGGCCCAGACGGCTGAAGGTGCATTGGGGTCAATGACCGACAACCTGTTACGTATTCGCGACCTGGCACTGCAAGCCGCTAACGCCACCAATAGCTCTATTGACCGGGAAGCTCTGAATACTGAAGTTCAGCAACTAATTGAAGAGATCGAACGTGTCTCCTTACAGACGGCTTTCAACGGCACCAAATTGTTGGATGGTACATTTAAAGATGTCACCTTCCAGATCGGTGCCAACGAAGGTGAGAACGTGAGCTTTGGTATCGGCGGTACCAAAATCGATCAACTTGGCACCTCGCAAACCGACGGCATTTCATCTGAACCCGAAGCCATTGCTTTATCCGCAGGTGACCTGGTGATTAACGGCATTGCGGTCGGCGCATCCAGCGGCGTCAACGATTCATTCTCAAGTGGCGACCAGGATGTTTCCGCCATCGCCAAGGCCGCTGCAATTAACGCGGTTAGCGACCAAACCGGGGTCACAGCGGTTGTTAACGGAACGTTTCTGGGTGGAACCACCTCTTTCTTAGCCACCACTCAAAATACAACGGTGACAGTTAATTCGGTCAATGTGAATATTTCTGTCTCGTCCAACCTGTCTGACTCGGTCAATTTGCAAAATGTTGCCGCTGCGATTAATGAAGTCTCTGGCCAATCTGGTGTTACCGCAACGTTCTCTGGCAACCCAACCCAGGGCGTACAGCTGACCGCTACAGACGGCCGAAATATTATTGTTCAAAGCACCTCGATAAACGCCAATGAATTTGGCTTGGCCGCTTCTGATACGACAGCAGCAGCAGGGGTTACTTACAGTGGCACCTACACACTTATTTCGTCAGGTGGTAGTACGCTGGCATTGGATACCACAACGGGCAATATCGGTAATGCCGGGCTGGCAGTGGGTCAATTCAGCGGCAATAACTCGGGCGCTATCAGTGACGAAGTACCGGGTACCAATTTGTTAGCGGGCGATATCGTGATTAACGGCGTACCGGTCGGCCCAAGCCTGGATAATTTTGATACGGCCTCCAATACTCAGCGTTCTGAAAGCGCTATCGCCAAGGCGGTAGCGATTAACGAGGTGACGGATCGAACTGGCGTCACCGCGCAGGTCAATTCAGCAATTTTGACGGGCGGCACCATACTCACTTCGTCATCTGCGAGCGGCAGTATCGATATCAACGGTGTTCAGATAAATATCTCTTACGGTAGTAATGATTCCGTTGCCGACCGACAGAACGCATTAACGACAGCGATCAATAATAAAGCAGGGCAATCCGGTGTGCGCTCTGAACCATTTGGCAGTACCTTCCGCTTAATTTCAGATGATGGGCGCAATATCAGCGTTGATAGTTATACAGGTGTTACCGGCACCCAGATTGGACTGGATTCAACGGCTGTCGTCACGGCAGTGGTTCAAGGTACGATCACCCTGCTATCGTCTGGTAAAATCTCGCTCGATACCATTACCGGCAACATCAACAACTCGGGCTTTGAAGTGGGCGGCTATGGCTCAGGGGAAGATGGCACCCTGGTTCAGGATATGAATATTTCCACGGTTGAAGGCGCTCTGCTCGCTCTAAGCGCGGTGGACAACGCCTTAAACACCATCAACTTGCAACGAGCAAACCTGGGTGCGATACAGAACCGTTTCGAATCAACCATCGAAACGCAACAAATTACTTCTGAAAATTTGTCTGCTTCTAACTCGCGAATTCAAGATGCTAACTTCGCGGCAGAAACCGCCGAATTGTCACGAACGCAGGTACTACAACAAGCGGGTTTGTCGGTGCTTGCGCAAGCAAATGCCCAACCAGAGAGTGTTTTACAGTTGCTTCAATAGCGTCTTCGACTCGCTAAGAAAAAACCGGCCAATGCCGGTTTTTTTATGTTTATCAACTAGATAGCATAAAATTTATTTTCACAATTTACCCGTTTTGGCATAAATATCGCACTTAATCATATCTATACGATAAAACCAGATCTACACCCAAGAAAACGGAAGAGGTTTACCCATCATGGCAAGTTCAACGTCACGTTTGTTTGAAGCAACTCCCTCACTTAGCCTCGAACAGCAAGCAGCTGTTGCTCGAAATCTGATTACCGCAAACGAGCTATATAAAATTTCCAATTCACTTGAATACTCGAATATCGAACGATCAGATGCTTTAAAAGAATCGTCTATGATCACCAAAGAAGCTTTGACGAAGATGCCTGGTAACGCCGCAGCACTTAACCTGATGGCCCGCATTGAGTTAGACCATGCGGAGCATGATCAGGCCGAAAAGCTCTTAGTCAAAGCGTTGAAAATTGCGCCCGCAGACGAAAATACCCGTTTGAACTATGCCTACCTGTTGATGGCAAAACGGCAATATTGCGCCGCAGAGGAAAGTTTTAATCTCATTCTTGCCAGCAACAAACAGTCAGCACAGGCATTCTCAGGAATTGCACTGGCAAAACTCAGGCAAAGAGACTACCTGGGTGCATTCAATCATTATCGAAAACTTCTGGAGACGGGCCATGATTCGACGTCGATAAGAAGTTACTTTTTAGAGTCAGCCGAGTTTCTGTCTTCTGACTTCTACCAACAAGATATTGAGGCCTTGCTGATTACGGCATTTTCCTGGGACGAAGTGGAGCATCAGAAGCTGTCTAATCTGGTCACCAGCTTACTATCAGCAAAGTATGATCTGGACAATGAACATGCTGTTATTGATATCCGACAGCTCTCTCAAGATCAGCTGCTGCTCGACGCCCTGTCAAAAACACTGTTACCATCGGTGGTTGTCGAAAGTCTGGTGACGGCGTTACGAACCAGCATTCTTGAAGAAGTGATGTTAACGCAGTCGCTAAGCGATGAACTGCTCCCTTTTGCCACCGCCATTGGTTTGTATTCTGCCCGTACAGACTACGCCTTGATGGTGAATCAAAAAGAAGAAGAGCAGCTTGCTGTTCTTATCAATACTCTTAAACAAGTCTGCGAATCCCGCTGGTCAATTGACGATATCAGTGGCGCGCTCATCGTTGTTAGCATGTATGAAGCGATTTACTCGCAAAGTTTCAGCTTTCAGTTGTTAAGGCATGACCTTGAAGACTGGCCACTAGGCATACAAGACCTGCTCAACGCCACGCTTTACGACTTGTGTAAGGAGCACCAAACCTACCTTGATCTGTTTGGCCAAACATCAGAAAGCTTGCTCAGCAATGAGATTCGACGTGCCAGCAGTCGCTGGCGTTCGGTCAATGCGCTTTGCAAATCAAACTGGTATGACGCGCTTTCCAATGAGTTGGCGCGAGAAGTCACTCCCCAACGTTTTAAAAATGACAAACTTAATGTTCTTCAGATTGGTTGTGGCTCTGGTTTACGTGCAATCTACCTGTCTCAGTACTTCGAAAACACCTCGGTTTATGCTGTTGATCAGTCCCGTGAAAATATCGCTTACGCTCAGATCATGGCCCAAAAACTGGGCATCTACGATATCCACTTTATTCACTCGAGTTATGATACCGCCCTGATCGGCGAAGAGTTGTTTGATATTATCGAATTCGGAGAGGACCTTAATCACGCACAGTCACCTGAACAAATGATCAAAGAGTGGTCATCTCTTTTGGCAGACGACGGTTTGATTCGCTTCAGTTTCAACACGCTAAAAGCACAAGAAACGGCTGGCGTAATTACTCAATTGGTCCAAGACCGAAGGCTTTCTCCAACGGCAGACAATATTCGGCATTTGCGACATGCCATTATTCAAGAAGCTAATAGCGGCTTGTGGAATGACCTACTTTCAGATGAGCGTTTTTATAGCAGCACGGGCTGCAAAGCGTTGTTTTTTAATAAGTATAACCATTACTTCGATTTGAAAAATCTAAATGGTTTATTGGCGAATACCGGCCTGTCATTTACTGGCTTTGTCGATCTTGAAAAAGATCTAAAAGAGAAGGCTAATCCAATGGCGCCCTTTAGTCTTATGGCCTGGCATGTGATGGATCAAGACAAAAGCCTGTTCGATACAGCTTATCAATTCTACTGTACAAAGATATAGCTTGATAAGGAGTCCTGAACTTGGTGTTTTCACGAGGAAACCAATGCATCCAAAGCACGGTTTTCTATCGTGGGCCAAGTTCATCACCTGGGTGTAGTGCTGTATTTACATTGAAGTAACATGGTAGCCGTGTTATCGTTATTGGCATGATTGTATCCTTTAAAGACAAGGCAACAGAGGACCTTTTTAATGGGAATCCCTCGAAAGCTGCACGAAAAGCCTGTCCTCAATCTATTTGGCGAGTTGCCTCCCGAAAATTAGATCAGCTTGATTCAGTTTCGTCGCTTGATGAGTTAAAGGTGCCGCCAGGCAACCACTTAGAGCTATTATCTGGTGATCGAAAAGGGCAGCATAGTATTAGAATAAATGATCAATTTCGTATCTGCTTCATTTGGGTCGAGCTTGGGCCTGATGAAGTAGAAATAACAGATTATCACTAGAGGTGAACTATGGTTCGTATACCCACTAACAGAGCACCTACGCATCCTGGTGAAATGCTCGTTGAAGAATTTCTTAACCCTTTGCAAATTACCCAACGTGAATTAGCTGACGCAATACATGTGCCGTATCAACGAGTTAATGAACTTGTAAATCAGAAACGTGGTATTACTCCAAGTACTGCTTTACGGTTAGCCCGATTCTTTGGTGTATCCGCTGACTTTTGGCTTAACCTACAAACCAGGTGCGACCTTTATAAAGCACAAGAAAATGAAAGAGCAGATATAGAAACAATTCAAGATTATCACCATTTACAGAAAATGGCTTAACACCTATTGAGGTCCGGTCTGGGGATTAACAGTTTTTTATTAGCCAAAGAACAGATTCGAGATGAAGCGTCTTTCTTAGCCGCTTCTAAGCTCTACCCTCAATTACCTGATTATTGAAAACAACTCTATTGAAAAGGCGGTTCCTTTCTCAATATCGACAGGTGCAACCTGGCCAATGATATGACTCAAGTATTTTGGCGCAATACCATAACCTGGCCGGATTCGCCTAACATTTTCTGTGGTAAACACATCTCCCTTTTTTATATCCTGTACGACATAAACGGAACGTCTGAATGCTTGTGAAGACTTTTCACCTTCTGATAGCCGATAACTAACTTCCCCTAAACATTCCCATGCAATTGCGACATCACGGCACAGTGATTCAAATTCAGCAGGTTCAACTGAAAAAGCGGCGTCAGGCCCTCCCTGATCTCTTGAGTCAATGAAATGTTTTTCGATGACAGATGCACCAAGAGAGATGCTAGCAATTGACGTGACATTCGTTAATGTATGATCAGATAAACCAACGAGGGTATCAAAACGTTTTTCAAGATCCGGTATTGTATTTAGGTTTGTTTCAGTATGCCTGGCAGGATAACTACTAACACAATGAAGTAGTACCAGATTTTGATTTCCTGTCGAGCGTACAAGGTCTACCGTTTCAGCTATTTCATCAAAGTTCGCCATCCCTGTGGAGATAATTAACGGCTTGCCTGTTCTTGCAACTTTTTCAATCAAGGGTAGATCCGTCATCTCAAACGATGCAATTTTATAGGCAGGAACATCAAAATCTTCCAGAAATTCAACGGCTGTCTCATCGAAGGGGCTGCTAAACAGGGTAATACCAATTTCCCGCGCTTTCTTGAACAATGCTTCGTGCCATTCCCAAGGCGTGTGCGCCCATTCATACAGTTCGTAAAGTGTTTTTCCATGCCATAAACCGCCATCCACCAAAAAATCACTCTTGTCACACTGAATAGTCATCGTATCGGGCCGGTAGGTCTGAATTTTTACTGCATCTACCCCACATTTTTTTGCCAGCTCCAGTAAAGCAATCGCTTTATCCAAACAACCATTATGATTACCGGATATTTCTGCAATGATGTAGGGAGGGTAACCGTGCCCAATTTTTCGGCCACAAATATCAATTACTTTCTTCATAATTTTTCCGACACAAAAAAATGTTATAGGCACTCAAATATTAGTGGGTTTGTTGTTATAACATCGCTAATATATAAAACATTCATTGTAATTCATAAATAAAAAAATGGACGTTACACCGTTATTTCTTGGCCCTTCTGACTCTCCTGTTCTCTCTTATCTGCGTAAGATAGAAGACAAAGTCTATACGTGTTCAGAGCCCGTCACTCCGAAGAGTCTGCCAGTACAACAGACAAATTTTTTAGTGAGCTATGGATACCGGCATATTATTCCCGATAATGTACTTGAGCTATACCCTTTCGCCGCCATAAATTTACATATATCTCTATTGCCTTGGAACAAGGGTGCAGACCCAAACTTTTGGAGTTTTGTTGACGACACCCCCAAAGGTGTAACCATCCATTTAATCGATTCAGGGCTTGATACGGGCAATATTCTCATTCAGAAAAAATTACACCTATCTGATGAACTAACATTTGCACAAAGCTATACCATTCTTACCGACGAAATCATTTCATTGTTCATTGAGCATTGGAAAGATATCCGAACCAAGGCAATCAAACCTGAAAAGCAAAAAGGTCAGGGCAGCTATCATCACTCTATCGATAAAGCGCCATACCAAAAACTGCTGCGCAATGATTGGGACACTCGAATTGATACATTTCTAAAACGAACTCGCCAAAAAAACTGACGCAACTCTACCTGCCCCTTTCCCATCACACACAGAAAAAGCTTGCTGACTTTGATATTGGTAATCACCTTTATCAAACAAGTTTTCAAGTGCGTTGATAAATGTATTTTCCAGATCATCGCCCTCAACCAGTGATACGGCACCTTTTTTAGCCAGCTCAGCAGCAATTTTTCCTTGATTCTCGGCAATAACAAACATAATCGTCGGCAAGCCCAAACAGCACCGTTCCCACGAAGTAGAACCTGCCGCCCCAATCGCAACATCTGCTTTCAACATAAGTTCGTACATGTCTTCTACATCAAACAGAATTTTTGTTGGCACCATACTTCTTGCCACCAAATGCTGAACCTCTTGTTGATTTTGAGCCGCAGCGCCCAGCACAACGGTCAGTTCTAGTGAAGAAGATTCAAAGTTGTTATAGATCGTCCGCAAACACCAACTGCTTAAATCATTGTAATCTCCACCGCCAAAGTTAATGAGTATATTTTTTACCTTTGTATGATCTAGTCTTCGAGAGAGTGCTGCTTTTCGGCTGGTGTTAAATTCAGGCCTTAGTAAGGCGAACTGAGTACCTGTCAAGATTGAAGTATCACTTGTAACATACCATTTATAGTCATCGGAACGACGATTGTATGTCTGATCGAGTAACACATCGCAGAGGTGACTCCTATTCGCCATATCATCAATAACCAAACTCCGGCTAACGGCAGGCATGACAATTTTTTCCCAGGTTACATCAATTCCATAATGGTCCACGACAAGATAGATGGTTCGGTTTGAATAGACGCAAAGCGATTGCAAGGTCAGAGCGGCGTCTTTTTCAATATCAATTTCAAAAGGATCACCCGATGAAGAAGTAGAATAACGAAGGTATTTGATAGCTGATCTGGAATTTAGAATTTTTGATTCAATCTGTTTTGGCAAATCCCGACACAAGAAAACACATTCTACGTCGTGTAAATATAATTCTTGTGCCAAGGTAAGACAACGCATCACATGCCCCAGACCGATTGCTTCCGAGGCATCCACGCGGAAAAAACAAATTGTTTTAACGTTTTTCACCAATAAATTCCAGGTTACCGGAGCCCCAAAACAACTGGCTTGTGGCATTGTCATGATCATAATGGAATGGGGCGAGGTATTTTCTGAGGTTCTGCCTTTTAACGTATCGACCCAAGCGCCTTGGAACGCAAAAGCCAGACTCATCATACATTTCCCGAATCATTTTTTCTGGAACAGACAACCGAACAGGCGCCTGAATAAGATTTTGCAACATCACACAGAAATCAACATCCAATAACGACGTCAGAATATCCAGATTAGCGACCTCCCCTGTATGCTCTTTCATCATCCTTTCGACAAAAATTCCTGCATCTTCAAAATTCTCTGGGCTGACATTGTCGATAAACTGTTTAAATTCCCTGTTGCCGTTATAGTATTCCCTTACTGCTGGAATAATTGCTGCTTCTAACAAACCACCAACAATGCCATAAACTGTGTATAGCAGCCCACCAGGTTTGGTCACTCTCGCAAGTTCTTTAAATGCAATTTCAACTTCTTCTAGACTGTTCAAATGTAATAAGACACCGTGACAGATCACAAAGTCAAAACGCTCATCTTCGTAGGGCATGTCCAAAACCGACCCGCTTTTAAGACTAACATTGTTTGGGTCAACACCCTGATTTTTCATGCTCTGGGTAGCGACCGGAATAAACTCTTCGCCAAGGTCCAGCCCATGAACCTCTGTCGCCCCCATTTTCGACATTGCGATAATGACTTTTGCGGTGTCGCCACAACCTGCATCGAGTATTTTTTTCCCTTTGAAAAAACTCTCATCCAAGCCAAAATACTCGGTGCTGAACATATTAATAAAACGCTTCATTGCAACACTGTCATTGGCTATACGCGTATGTTGCTGGTGATAAATTGCTCTGGTTTGTTCACTGTAGTCTTGAGTTTCTTGGTTCATACCCACTCCTTTTTTTCGCATTCTGATTAGAATAATGTCTACCCATTTTTTGATTTGATGTTTTTATTAAATTGAAACTCGGCAAATTCCAGATCATTGATAGAGTCAATATCGACAGAGCGCTCTCTTGGCATCACATATTTCAATAGTGGCTCACAAGTGTAGCTTTTGTATTTTTTAAAAAACTCGACATTTAAGATATGAATCGCGCCATTGCATCGATAGGTTTTTGGTAACTCCTGAGATTTCAAACGATTCATCTCTGCAAAAATGGGTGTCAAATACGAAGTTTCATCATCCTTATAAGCGGCATATGGCGAGTGTTCAAACTCAGTGACACTCATTAGCGAAACCGCTTCCTCCTTTCGATACTGCGCCAGCGCTTTTTCAATATCCATTGCCTCTCGAAGCGGACTGGTCGCCAAAAGAATCATGATCGTATCGTAATGTTTGCCTAGCTTTTCCAAGCGATCTAAAGCATCTAGCGCAACAATTTCTACTCCCGCCGGATCAACGGCCAGTTTGTTCGGCCGAACGAATGGCACACTCGCGCCATAATTTTTCGATACCTCGGCTATTTCCCTGTCTTCAGTGGAAACGACAATATCATCAAACAAACCCGTTTCAGCAGCTGCTTCCAGGGTCCAGGCAAGCATCGGTTTGCCCATAAAATCAATTACATTTTTCCTGGGTAGTCGTACTGACTTACCCTTTGCAGGGATCAATGCCAGAACACGCTCTGAAGTCATGCGTTATACCCAACGAGGCTCAACGCTTGGCTCATCAAATTCGGGGTGACCACATTTTTCTGGTGGACGCTCTGGATTGTAATAAAGATGTTGATTTTCTTTACTCAAAGTTCGCTCACTCGTTTGTTCTACGCGTGCTCGTCGTTCATTTTCTCCTGGGTCGTGCCGATCAACCGAATCCATCACCATCCAGCTTTCGCCTTTTTTATGCCAAATAGAGGGGTCTCGCATAGGCTCAACAAATTGATAAAAACTCTGTTTGGTGATCCCTAGAAACTCACAATAATATTCAAGTGCTTTAGGCTCATTTGAGTCATAGCGCTTGACCATCTCAATGCCCTCCTCACGCGTCATTCGACCATGACGAATTTCCATACTGGCATCATCCGTCGCACGGCCATAGCCAAATTTCAGATACTTTAAGTAGTCATGAACTTCATTGGCATGGTCTTCGATTTTTCCATACAAATTAAAACTACGCTCACGTTCAAAGGTAATACCACGAAAACCCCACGTTTTCATCATCAACTCGCCATGCGCTTTGGCATCCCAATTGACAAAGTTACTTAGATAAATACCACGAACTTCAGTTTTTTCCAATTCTTCGTCGCTGGGATAAACATA
>Ga0316207_10005035_pt1 | contig 11142 bp, 10 predicted proteins | sample 6weekpyrite_MG_FD_204943 | JGI IMG/M metagenome (GOLD analysis project Ga0316207, IMG submission 204943) | Microbial mat bacterial communities from mineral coupon in-situ incubated in ocean water Damariscotta River, Maine, United States -... | ecosystem: Environmental > Aquatic > Marine >...
AAAATGTCCAAAGCTTTTGAGATTCCCGTTTGACAGTGACTCACCACTTCGAAAGCAGTCATATACGACAACATTAGCTTCAGGATGGTTGTTTTGGAAGTAAAAGGCCAGGTTTGAGCCTATAAAGCCTGCTCCGCCTGTTATTAAGATTGTCTTTCCGCTGAGATCTTTGTCGGTATACTTCATATATTCACCTTGTGATAATCATCTGTTATTAGTTAATACGCGATTTTAGCAAAAATGCCTTGATAAAAAAGTAAATATTGTATTATCTCTACTCCATGCAGATGTATCCCTATTACTTTTTAGTACGGTATTCTTTTTTTCTACGTTCTTTTTCAGCAGCTTCATTCAGGGCATCTTCTCCATCATCAAGAACGGAACTCATCATCTTGTCTTTATCATCAAACTGACCGTTCTTAATAGCCCACATCACCCCGATAAGTGCTATAGCACCTAAAAGTAAAGAGATACCGATCATCATGATTACTATGCCATTATCCATTATCTGTTCCATTTGTATTTTATACGCATTGAGTTTCCTACAACAAGTAAAGAACTCAATGACATCGAGGCCGCCGCGATGAGAGGAATAACAAATCCTGCCATTGCCAGAGGAATAGTAATCATATTATATACCAAAGAGATGGCTAGGTTTTGTTTCACAAGTCTAAAAGTCCGCTTTGAGATCAAAAAGGCTTCTTTGAGGCTTTTAATCGAATCATTTAAGAGAACAACATCACTCACATCAATTGAGATATCTGAACCTGAGCCCATAGCAATCCCGATATTTGCATGTGCAAGTGCAAGGACATCATTCACTCCGTCACCTACCATTACACTAACCTTGTCATTATGCTCTTGAACAAAATCAGCCTTATCTTCAGGTGAAAGGTCACTGTAATATTCTTCAATACCAAGCTCATCTGCAAGACTTTGAGCGGATGCTTTATGATCACCCGTAAGCATCACCACTTTTATCTTATTATCTGCACATATTTGCAAGAGTTCGTCTACACCCTCTTTGGGTTTATCACGTAGTTCAAAGCAAGCCATGAGCTGATCTTCAACAGCAAAAAAGAAAAGTGAATATTCTGACCCAACCTGAACATCTATTCCATTCTCTCTCATAAACTGAGCATTTCCACCCAATACTTTTTTTCCTTCATAAACAGCTGCTATCCCGCGTGAAGGAACCTGTTTTGAAGAAAGAAGGGTATAGGTCTCGTATTTCTCATATTGGGTTTTAGCATAAGCATAGACGGCTTGCGATATGGGATGTAAAGAAGAAGCACACAGAGCTAATAGCAAAGACGCATCAAAACCTTCAAATGTCTCTGTTTTGATAACCTTTGGTTTTCCCTCCGTCAATGTTCCTGTCTTATCAAGTATTAGTATCTCTGTCTTTGCCATAGTCTCCAACTGAGAGGCTTCTTTAAAAAGTATGCCTCTTTTTCCGCCAAGACCAAGACCGATCAGTGTTGCTACGGGTGTTGCCAAGGCAAGGGCACAGGGACAGGCTATAACAATAACAGAGATACCTACCATAAAAGAGCGGTCAAAAGAGTGTGGCCAAAACCACCAAATAGAGAAGGTGATAATGGCCAGAAATAAGATAAGCGTTGAAAAGTGACCGGAAATCCTATTTGCCAGCATCTCTATTCGCGGTTTTTTTGACATGGCATTTTCAAGCATGGAAACAAGATTAGACAAGGTTGAATGGGAAAAGTCTCTTGCCACCTTGTAACGAAACAAGCTGTCAATACAGATTGTCCCGCTAATAATCTTATCATGCTCTTTTTTAAAGATAGGGTGACTCTCTCCACTGAGACTGGCCTCATCAAAATACCCTTCACCCTGTATGACCTCACCATCTAAAGCTACTTTTTCCCCGGGCTTGATCTCTATAACATCACCAACGTAAACCTCATGAACAGAGACTCTTTCCAACATTTCGTTTCTAAGAATATTAACCTCATTAGGCACATGTCTGCTCACGACATCAAGTGTATCAGCAGCCGACTTTTTACTGAGTACTTCTAAAAATTTTCCCAATAAGACGAAGGTAATTATCATCGCCACCGAATCAAAATAGGCTTCACCCTCTTGTAAAATTGTAATGTATATAGAATAGATATAGGTGAGCGAAGCTCCCGTGGCCACAAGAATGTCCATATTGACAACCTTGTTCTTAATGCCGAAATAAGCCCCTTTGAAGAATACCCAGCCACTGTAAAAAAGCACCGGTGTTGCCAAAAGCCACTCACCCACATTGAGTATGGTCTTCATCTCTCGATCCATCCCAGAAAAGTAACCGGCGTACTGGGCGATAGCTATCCACATGATATTCATTGAGCCAAACAAAGCTACGACTATGCGAAGGTAGAAGTCTTTTCGCTCTTTATTTGCCTTCTCTTCTTGTACAGAAGGGTCATAAGGGTAAGCGTTATAACCGATAGAGCGAATCATCTCGATAATAGAAGAGAGTTTTATTATATTATCAGCCCAGGTTATCTTGGCCTTATTGTTGGCATAACTGATACTAACATCAATGACACCTTCAAGTTTATGAAGCGCTTTTTCATTGAGCCACACACACGCTGAACAGTGAATACCTTCGATGACTAAAGAGACCTCTTCAAAATCCTCATCATTTTTTCGTACAAACTGTTCATAAAAGCCAGGCGTATCAAATGAAGAGCTCTCTTCAAAGGTATGCGTAGGTGCTGAAAGCTTTTTAGAACCTAACTTGTCATAAAACCCATCCAGACCAGAGTCAGAAAGAAGATGAAACACACCCTGACAACCTGTACAGCAAAAATAATGCTCCTCATCCTTGATCATTACCTCTTCGTCAAAATCAAGTTGACAATGTGTACATTCAAGTTTGGACAAGTTCAAACTTCCCTAATTTCTTATTTTTTACAATCTCATTATGTTTAACAATCGTACCCTGCATGCAGATGTAGACACCCGGTCTCTTCTCACCCTTTGCAAATCCCAAGGCCATAGCCAAATTGGCAGTTGCTTCAATAGGATCGATTTCAAAAGGCACCATAGCTCCGGTAAAAACAATAACCTTATCATCCAAGACCTCATCCAAAAAAAGAGCACTAATATCCATGGTATCTGTTCCATGAATAACAATAAAGTGCGTATCTTCTGAAGCAGATATGATCTTTGCCATCATTTTTCTATCATCCAGGTCCATATCAAGACTGTCTTTATAAATAAGACCTGCCATCTCAACATCATAGGTAAAAGTTGAAAGGATTTTTTCAAGGGCTAAATTGTCAAAAGGAACTTCCATCTCCCCATTTAAAGGATTGTAGCGTTTATTAAATGTCCCGCCTGTGTTAAGTATCAGCATATCAAACTGCTTAGTGCGTGTATATTCTTTGTCGCCTTCGTCTCTTTAAGACCTTCAGAAAAAAGATAGGTCTCTTTCAAGCCAGCATTATAGGCTGCTTCAATATCTCTTTCGCTGTCACCGACTAAAATGGAGTTTTCCAAGTCAACATTGAAATCCTCAGCCGCTTGTATAAGCATACCCGGACGCGGTTTTCTACATTCACATTCACCCGAAATATTAGGATGATGTGGACAGTGATACACCTGTGCTATCTCAATACCTTTTTCGGAAAATTCATCTATCATCCACAAGGTCAGATTAGAAAAATCAATTTCTGAATAATAAGCTCTGGCAATACCGGATTGATTGGTCACCACAATGATCAGGTAACCCCTGTCTTGATAAAATCGACATAGCTCAAAGATTCCCTCAATAAACTCGAAGTCCTCTTTTTTATGCAAGTAGTTTTTTTCGACATTGATCACCCCGTCGCGATCTAAAAAAAGTGCAGGCTTTCTATCAATAAAAGAGAGTGACATCGTTACGCTTCACTCACTCCATTACCAAAAAGCTCTTTTTCAATAATATCGCAGATCATGTGTCCTATTAAGATATGAGATTCTTGGATACGAGGCGTATCGTTTGAAGGGACGATAATTGCATAATCAGCCAACTTAGCCATTTCACCGCCGTCACGTCCGACAAGAGCTACCGTCTTTACACCCTTGTCTTTGGCCGCATTGATAGCATTGACAATGTTCACAGAGTTTCCTGAAGTTGAGATCCCTATAAACAGATCACCTTCGCTTCCCATACCTTCCATCTGACGTGAAAAGACCTTATCATAACCATAGTCGTTTCCAATGGCTGTAAGGTTTGAAGTATCTGTCGTCAAGGCGATGGAAGGGATAGAGGGACGATCAAAACCGTATCGGCCTACAAGTTCTGCTGCGATATGCTGGGCATCTGCTGCAGATCCGCCATTTCCTGCCAGTAGAGTCTTTTTGCTATTTTTATATAGAGCGACGCATTCACGTCCGACTTCTGCTATAGTCTGCATTAAAGCATCATCATTTAAAATATTTTGTTTGGTATCAATTGATGCTTGAATCTGGTTTTTAATATAGTTAATCATTTTAAATCCTCTATAGATAATGCGCAATTATAACATTGAATTACTTACTGAAGATGAAATTCGATTTAGGTCCTCTCTTTTAACAAAAAAGAGGTTTTTTTCTAGAATTAAACAAAAAAAGTGGGTAGAAAAGCTATTCCTAAGCTAAAGAAGAGTGCTTAGACTCCGATCTGAAAATATTCAAACCCGAGTGTTTGCATACGTTCTTTATCAAACTGATTACGTCCGTCAAAAAAGATTGAAGATTTAAGAAGTTTTTGTACTTCATCAAAATCCGGACTTCTAAACTCTTGCCACTCTGTAACAAGGATAATCGCATCTGCATCTTTAAGTGCTTCATATTTACTGTCAACGTAAGAGACCGCTTGATTATCTTTTAAATAATAAGTTTCTGCTTCATGACGTGCTTTTGGGTCATAAGCGACAATCTTTGCCCCCTGAGCTGTCAATTCATTGATAATCGTAATCGAAGAAGCCTCACGCATATCATCTGTCTCAGGTTTAAATGCCAAGCCCCAAACAGCGAAGGTCTTGCCACTTAGATCTTTTCCAAAACGCTTGATTACCTTAGCTGAGACCACACTCTTTTGATCATAATTCACAGCTTCTACCGCATCTAAAATACGAGGGACATAACCATGATCTTTAGATGTCTTGGCCAAGGCCTGTACATCTTTAGGAAAACATGAGCCCCCATATCCACACCCCGGATAGATAAAACTGTAACCTATACGGCTGTCAGAACCGATTCCGTTACGTACCTTATTGATATCCGCACCAACGCGTTCACAAATATTAGAAATCTCATTCATAAAAGAGATCTTTGTTGCGAGCATAGCATTGGCCGTGTATTTTGTCATCTCTGCAGACTTGATATCCATTCCGATAAAACGGTCATGGTTTTTCATAAACGGAGCATACAGATCATGCATCGTCTGCATGGCTGTTTCAGAGTCCGCTCCTATTACAACACGGTCAGGGTGCATAAAGTCTTTTATTGCCGCCCCCTCTTTTAAAAACTCAGGATTTGAGACAACATCAAAGTTCAAACTACTTCCGCGTTTGTCAAGTTCTTCCTGAATAGTCGCTGTCACCTTCTCCGCTGTACCAACGGGAACAGTTGATTTATCAACGACAACGATATAGTCCTGCATATGTTCACCTATACTTTTTGCAACCGCAAGCACATACTGAAGGTCAGCCGATCCATCCTCGCCCATAGGTGTTCCTACGGCAATAAAAGAGATAGAAGAGTTGGTAACGGCCTCTTTAATATCAGTCGTAAAGTCCAAAGTACCTTTTTTGTAGTTCTCTAGAACCATCTCTTCTAGACCAGGTTCATAGATGGGGACATTACCCTGCTTTAAAGATTCGATTTTTTTCTCATCGATATCTACACAGGTTACACTGTTTCCCATCTGCGCAAAACATGTTCCTGAGACCAAACCAACGTAACCTGTACCTATAACTGATATTTTCATTTGTCACCTTTATAAAAGAGTTTTAAACGTTTCCACTGCATCCAATTTCTCCCATGGATAATCACTTTGACCAACCTGCCCACGTGCTGCGACATCTGCATACAAAAAAGTCTCTTCAGAAGGTTTATCCAAACTGAACTTTTCTGTGATCCAACGCGGTGTTAAAGCAAAGGTTCCCAAAACAAATTCAGAAAGCTTCCCATCATCCATAACCCCTGTTCCCATCGTATCAACAGAGACAGAAACAGGTTTAGCAACACCGATAGCATACGACAGTTGTACATTGGCTTTTTTGGCCAAGCCTGCCGCTACGATATTTTTAGCGATCCATCGTCCTGCATACAGACCCGATCTATCTACCTTCGTATAATCCTTAGATGATTGTGCACCTCCACCAATAGGAGCATATCCGCCAAAGCTGTCAACAATCAATTTACGTCCGGTCAAACCTGAATCGTGAAGAGAAGAGTGCGATACATATTTCCCTGTTGGATTAATATGTATAATACAGTTTTCCGGATCAAAAAGGTTTGTCGGAAGTGCCGTATCCAAGATTAGACCCATAATCAATTCACGTACTTCATCAATGTTCATACTGTTCACACAAGGAGCAGAGACAACGATGGTATGAATAGACTGAGGCTGACAATTCTCAAAATTATCTTTTGTTCCATAATCAATAGTAACCTGGGTCTTAATATCAACCCCAAGTTTATGATTATGCTCTAGTGCGTAGTGATATACTTTTTCCATCAGCATACGCGCATAGGTGATTGCCGAAGGCATATAATCAGCACTTTCAATATCGGCATATCCAAACATAATTCCCTGATCACCTGCACCGATCTCACCATCTTCTTGATCAACACCCTGGTTAATCTCAGGAGACTGGCGATTTAAAAGAACTTGTACCTGAACATCATCGGGATGTAAACATTCCTCTTTTGTAAAGGCAGCCTTTCCGTTGTACCCGATCTTAGCCAAGGCATCCAAAACAATTTTTTTATACCCTGCCTCATCAACTTTTGCATTGGTCGTGACTTCACCGCCAATAATAACATGCTTACCTGCAACAAAGACCTCAGAAGCAACACGAGATGCCGGGTCTTCCATAATAAGTCTATCAACGATACTGTCTGCGATAATATCTGCACATTTATCCGGATGTCCTGGACTAACAACCTCAGATGTAAATAAGTACATTAGTTTTTTCCTATAAAAATTTTATTTGTTATTTTTTGTAATCTCATCTTATACTTGTTTCTTCTTTAGAAAGCAGTTAAAACAATATAGCTTAAAAAGAAAGCTAGTAAATATGTGGCATATGGAAGCAATAGCACATCTATTTTTAAGAAATACCCTATCAACTTCCCATTTTTTCTTTTAAAATTATTTTTCCAAGTTCGACACCGGGTTGGTCATATGCATTAATGTCAAGCATCTGTGCGACAAGAGCTGTTAAAAGTTCATAATAGTAGATAAGTTCGCCTATGGTCTGTTCATTCACTCTCTCTATCTCGATCACATCCAAGGGAATAAACTCTAATGCTTCCAAGGACTCTATCATCGCATCTGCTTGCATATTGATAAGTTCAGAAAAGCCATACCCATTAAGAATATCCAATTTTTCAAGAGAAGGCAGGCTTACTTCAGGAATCTTAATACTGTTCTCAAAATCCTTGATCTTGATCACTGTAACCGTCTTGTCTCTTTTACCGTCAACGATCAACTGTAAAAAAGAGTGCTGATCTGTAGGTCCGATAAGTCCAACGGGTGTTAGCCCTACATGCAGTTGAGAGTGACGTTGCTGTTTACCCAGACTCTCCCCCCACAACTGTACATACCAGGCATTCAACTCTCTAAAAGCTTCCGAGTAGGAAAAAAGACAGTTGATATTATAAGAATTACTCTTTTGTGCATAGTAGGTCGCCTTTGTTAAAAGTTTTTCACAGTACCCATGGTTTTGGAAAAAAGAGTCTTTTACATTTTTTGCCCCTTCTAAAAGAGCATCGATATCAACCCCAATAATAGCCAAAGGAACAAGACCTACCGCAGATAAGACAGAAAAACGTCCACCGACATCAGCAGGAATATTAAATACCTTCAATTCATAAGACGAAGCAAACTTTTCCAATGCCGAATCTGGATCTGTGATAACAGCATAATTCTCTTTGGAAATGGGGACAAAGCTTTGCAAATATTTTAAAGCCGCAATGGTTTCAACAGTAGAACCAGATTTAGAGACAATAAGAAAAAGAGCGTCTTCCAGATTTATCTGATCAATCTTTTGCTTAAGTACCAAGGGATCTGTAGTATCTATAAAATGCAAGTTCTTTTCAAAGTTTTGTCCAAGTCCCAAAAAGTGATAAATAGCCAGGGTACCTAAAGCAGAACCCCCGATACCCACAACCACAATATCTTTTTGAGCAACACTCTTGGCATAAACCTTATAGGCATCCGTATTAGCATCAGGAAGATGATAGAACCCTATGTGCTCACTCTCTTTTGAAAGCACAGTAGAAAATTCTTCATTGATCTTGGTATTAAAAAACAGTTTATTATTCATATCACTAATCCATTTATATTTGTGAAATTCTATCATATGCGACCTAAGCTAAGGCTAATAAGACACTTCACTTTTTCTTATAAACTTGACATGTAGCCTAACTTAGTATAAAATACGATTATAAATTTTAAATCTTCCACTAGCGTAGACGCTGACACTTCACAACAAGAGGAACCTTCGGTTTACCGATATTTCTTAAATACATAAGACAAACTCCCAAACGAGGCATTAATGAGCGAAAACTCAAACAAGAAAAAGAATAACAACAGAACCCACGTACCCGTTGAAGGCTATAACATTGATGACCTTCGTGCTAAACCTCTCGATGACCTAATCAATATTGCTGATGAGCTCAAAGTTGAACATCCTAATGAGCTTAAACGTCAAGACCTCCTTTTTGAGATCTTAAAAGCACAGACAAACAAGGGTGGTTTCATTCTTTTTACAGGTATCTTGGAAATTATGCAAGACGGTTATGGTTTCTTACGCGGTACAGATACTAACTTTTCTGACTCCGTTAATGATGCCTATGTTTCTAGTACACAGATCAAACGTTTTGCTCTGAGAAACGGTGATGTTGTAACCGGCCAGGTTCGTCCTCCAAAAGAGCAAGAACGCTATTATGCCCTGCTTAAGATCGAAGCCATCAACTACCTTCCTCCCGAAGAGAGTAAAAAACGTCCTCTGTTTGAAAACCTTACTCCGCTATACGCGATGGATCAAATCAAACTTGAGTACAACCAAGACAGACTGACAGGCCGTATGTTAGACATGTTCTCGCCTATCGGTAAAGGACAGCGTGGCCTTATCGTTGCACCTCCGCGTTCTGGTAAAACAGAGCTGATGAAAGAGCTTGCTCATGGTATTACACACAACCATGCCGAAATCGACTTGATGGTTCTTCTTGTCGATGAACGCCCCGAAGAAGTTACAGATATGGAACGTTCCGTCAAAGGAGAAGTGTACAACTCGACCTTCGATCAGCCCGCTAAAAACCACGTTAAAGTTGCCGAGATGGTAATCGAACGTGCAAAGCGTAAGGTTGAGATGGGTAAAGACGTTGTTATCTTGCTTGATTCTATTACCAGACTTGCCCGCGCCTACAATACAGCGACCCCTTCATCTGGAAAAGTTCTTTCCGGTGGTGTGGATGCCAATGCATTGCACAAACCAAAACGTTTCTTCGGTGCTGCCCGTAACATCGAAAACGGCGGTAGTCTTACGATCATTGCAACAGCTCTGATCGAAACAGGAAGCCGTATGGACGAAGTTATCTTTGAAGAGTTCAAAGGTACAGGTAACTCTGAAGTCGTACTTAGCCGTCACATTGCAGAACGCCGTATCTACCCGGCTATGGATCTTCTTAAGTCAGGTACACGTAAAGAAGAACTTCTTATCGGTGATGAAAACCTTAAAAAGATTTTTGTTCTGCGTTCAATGCTGCATAAACAAGAAAACGAGACAAAAGCACTTCAGTTCATCTTTGGTCAGCTAAAGAAGACAAAAGACAATGAAGAGTTCTTCGCTATGATGAACGAAGGTTCTTAATTTCACTTTTAAAAAACTACACGCCGTTGTTTTATGAAACTAAAAAGGGAAAAGAATGAATTGTATGTCAGAAAAAGTGCGGTTCATCTGCACGCGGGTACTCTGCCAAAGAGAACTCAGCGTTAGCGTAATAAAGGGGAGCTCTGCTCGCCGAAATGTATCCAAATAATGAAAGTCGGTGTATTTGACAGCGGTGTCGGCGGTTTAACTGTGGTTAAGAGCCTGCTTGATCATCAGCTTTTTGAAGAGATAATCTATTTTGGCGACACGGCCAGAGTCCCCTACGGTGTTAAAGATAAAAATACTATTATCCGCTACTCACTTGAAGCTCTTGAGTTTTTTAAAAACTTTGAGATCGACCTTCTTATTACTGCTTGTAACACGGTAAGTGCTTATGCATTAGATGAACTCAAAGAGAATGCACCCTTTGATGTGGTCGGTGTTGTCGAACCCGGTATCCTTGCTTTGGAAAACACCATAGAAGATAAAAATGCCAATATCCTTATCATAGGAACTAAAGCTACCGTCACATCAAGAGCCTACGAAAAACCTCTTCAATCTAATCAATATTGTAATATCTCAGCCTGTGCGACGGGTCTCTTCGTCCCCATCGTAGAGGAAGGTCTCTACAGTGGTGACGTTCTGGAAAGTACGATGGATCACTACTTCAAAGAAGTCGAGCACCCCGATGCCATCATATTGGGATGTACCCATTTTCCTCTGATTGCGAATTCTATCTCCGAATACTTCAAGGGAAATACCGAGCTCATTCACTCCGGTGAAGCCATAGTCGAATACCTAGAACACCACTACGATTTTAGTACTAACTTTCCAAATACGGATCTTAAACTTTTTGCTTCAGAAAATCCCGAAGCCCTCAGAGCTGTTGCTAAAAAGTGGTTGAATTTATAATACGAACTGAGTCAACAAACATACATTAACCCCTCCTTTAATCTTCTTATGATAATATAAAACCAATTTATCTACGAGGCATAAAGTGAAGCAGCATTCCGAAGTCTTAGCATTAAAATACCGTCCTACGCGTTTTGAAGACCTTATT
>Ga0316207_10005036_pt1 | contig 11142 bp, 8 predicted proteins | sample 6weekpyrite_MG_FD_204943 | JGI IMG/M metagenome (GOLD analysis project Ga0316207, IMG submission 204943) | Microbial mat bacterial communities from mineral coupon in-situ incubated in ocean water Damariscotta River, Maine, United States -... | ecosystem: Environmental > Aquatic > Marine >...
CCACCATCTTCCCACCACACGAAATTACATTAATATGACAACTCGTCACATACTTATCATGAATAAGCACACTCGAAGCTTCAGTGGAAAAAATAGTCTCAACGTAACTTACACCGGCAGGTTACGCGGGCTTTATTTTCCAATTTTCTCGCTAGCACTTGAGCTAACTAATCGTTTCAGACCAGATATCAAGCCAAACATTCTTCCCACCACATAAAACACATCAACCAGATATACGCTAAAAATATCACTACCGGCTGAAATACCTTTATAACGAAGAACTCGTTTTATCGAAAAAACAAGTGGGATCAACACCAAAAGCAACAGAGAAAGGGAGATCAACATCTTATTCATCAATACCAGGGCTATCATAAGCATTATCAGACTCATGGAAAACATCACCACCAGAAACATTGTTTTATCTTTAACAATGGAATGCAGATGTTTAGCATAATCAGCAGAATGCCACTTCTGCCGATTGATAAAATCGCTAATGGTTACCGGGTAACCTAAGTGAACAACATTGAGTTTTGGGTTTATAGCTATCTTATAACCACTATTTTTTAACGTTTCGGTAAGCGCGCTATCTTCAGCAGAATTCAAATGAATATCAAAACCACCAACCGCATCAAAGACATTTCGTTTAACAAAAATACAAGCGCCAGAAAAGGTGTTTTGATACTTATAATCTCTTGAACTCTTCAGAATCCAATTTCTTTCAATCCAGGATGGCTCGTCACGTAACATTACAAGGCCGCCAACAGCATCAAAATTTTCGAGCTCTTTAACCCCGTCTGTTAACCACTCCTTATAGGCAACACAATCAGAATCGATGAAGACAACTATCTCACCATGCGATTTAGCAACTCCAAAGTTCCTGACTTCCCCCACCTTCACATTGGGTAAACTAAATAGCGCAACATCAAATCCACGTACAATGTCACAAGAACAATCAGTCGAGCCGTTATCGATAACTATAATTTCATATTTATCTCGAGGATAATCCTGTGCTTTCAATGCCGATATACAATCTCCGACATACTGCTCCTCGTTAAACAGTGGAATAACAATTGAAACAAAGGGAACGTTATCTGACATTCAAATAGTGCTTATCTATTTAGCGGTCGTTATGCTTCACCTTTCACTAGAAAGGGCCCCAGAGCAAGATAGTGCAGGTTCCCTAATTTGAAGGCGCGAATCGCATCATAAGGCGTACATACAATCGGCTCTTCGTGCATATTGAAACTGGTATTAATCACAGAAGGAACCCCTGTAAGCCTATGATATTCCGTAAGGATCTTATAAAAACTGGCATTACTCTCTTCGGATACCAATTGAGGTCGTGCTGTTCCATCAATATGTACAGCCGCGGGGCAATTCTCCAACATAAAATCCTTACAATCAAACGTCACCGTCATAAAGCGAGAGGTGTATTCAGCTCCCTCCATATTTTTGTAACACTTATCACGCTCTTCATAAAGTGTCGCCGGAGCAAAAGGCATAAACTCAGTTCTTTGCAATTGGGTATTAAGCCATAAGTTCACAGATGGATCTTTCGCATGATAAAGAATTGAGCGGTTACCCAATGAACGAGGGCCATACTCCATACGACCATTAAAGCGGGCAACAATCTTTCCATCCGCTAGTAGCTGAGCGACACTCTTCTCGATACTCTCAGGCTTTTCGGCGGTTAAACCCTGCTTTTCAAGTTCCGCAGCCATTTCTTCTTCACTATACTCTGGCCCCAGGTAAACATCGTTCAGTGCATATGGCTGAATAGTTTCTTTCGCCGAAGCCGTCCAAAGCGCAGCACCAACACCACAGCCACCATCTGCCATTCCGGGGTGAACATAGATATTCTCAATCCCGGGAACCTCAAAAAGCCGCTGATTCATTTTCACATTCGCCACAACACCACCTGACAACACAAGATTTTTCATACCTGTTTTTTTCTGGTAGTAGGCGACATACTCACAGGCAACGCTTTCCAGTACTTTTTGGAACGCCGCAGCCACAGCAGGCTTAGAATAAACCGCGGCTAAATGACGCGTGAAAAAGATATTATGAGGTAATCGATAAAAAATATTACCGTCTTTTACCTCAAAATATGATCGTACAATATCGTAAAGAAAGTCAGGATCCTCGTAAGCAGCCAACCCCACAATTTTCCCTTCATGGCGTGAAGGTTTAAAGCCTAACGATGAGGTGACTCGCTCATAAAACTCCCCCAGGCTTCCAGGATAGGGAATACTATGAATTCGCTTTATTTTCCCGCTTTTACCGACAGAAACACTGCCTGCCATACCAGACCCGTATCCGTCTAGCGTAACGATCAGTGCCTCATCGTACCCAGAAGTGTAATAAGCGTTGGAAGCATGAGAAAGATGATGGTCGACTCGATTTAACTTATCACTCAGTCCAAACTTTTCTAACCCAGTCAAAAGCTCCTTTTCATATTTTTTATGATCAGCAATTGCAATTTCCAGCCAGTTATCAAAACCTTTTTTATGGGCTGCTTTAGCAAAGGTCTCCGACTTGCTGGCAAGCGCATAGTACTTTTCCATGTACCAAGGCTTTTTCATATAAAGCTCTTCTTCAGGTAAACCCGGAATGTTATATTTTTGTGAAGGGAGTGCGGGTAAATTTCGGAATTTCTCGAATAGCTCGCAAATAGCACTTTCTCGCTCTAATTCACTATATTGAGCATATGCTTTTCGCATTAAATTGCCTTCTTTTGAGGCATCAAAAAAAGCATAAGAGACCGCATCAATGCTATCAGCTGTCAGGTTATATTCGCTAAAGAGTGCTTCTAATGCCAGATATGGAAACCCATCCTGCATTTTAACTCTGCTTAGTCGCTCTTCACCAAGAGCAGCGACAATCAGGCCGTTCTCAATCAGACAAACATTTGTGTCTTTATCTAGTGGAGAAATTCCAATGATCCGCATACAGTCCTTCCTCTAAGATTCTTTGATTCTTTTTGCTGCCTCTTCCAAGGTACAACAATGAACATCGGTATTTTCCATTAGATAATGAAAAACGGCCTCAATACTACCATAAAATGCCGCTTCATCGACTTCGTTTTTAACGTAAGGGGCCGCCCCAGGTAGCAAACTTGAGCTATGAAAATACATGTGAATCACCTGATGCCCTCCAGCCAATGCAGCCTTTACCAGTGCAATCATGCTATCGGCATCCGCAAGCTCGGGGCTTAACTGAGTTTTACGCATCACACCGAGCTTCCACAAAATACCCACCAGCCTGAGATGGCTCAATGGAGGTTTCGAGAGCGCCAAGTGCAGTCGATTCCAGAAGGGAAAATCAGGTTTGTTATAGCCAGCCGTTACGGGTACTTCATATATGTCTCGCTGCACACCGTCCTCAGTACAACACTCATAACTCGGCCAAAACGGGGTATCTGGCGCGCCATGATAAGAAAATGGTACATCAGCATAATAAGGGTGAATACTAGAATCAATCACGTAGCCTTTCTCAGCGAGAAGCTTAAGCAGCGCGCCATTTGTACCCCAACGACCAGAGCGAAAAGAGCGAGGCTTTGTGCCAAACACCTCTTCTAATTTTGAATTCAGATTTTCCAGCTTTCTTTCGACCAAATCCAGGGGCAGATTAATTGCATGAGAATTATTGACATTGCCCACATCCTCTTCGACAGGCGGATTACACCAAGGGTGAAGGTGCCCACCAATCTCGCAGTTCCCCTTGCTCAAAGGGCCTTTTAAAGCGTTAACACTATCAAGGTCATCTGCAATGGCATAATCAACAAAGTAAGTCGGTTTAATCCCCAGACGATCGCAAAACGCTTGAAATTTAGGGATATTCCTGGTGTTTTTCACTGAAAACTGATGCTCGGGAAACGGCCCAGACCAATCCCATTCTTCTTCTGTATCAACAGAAAGAACAAAGTAAACTGTTTTTTTTGACACTATGGAGACCCTCATGTACGGCACTGCTTCAAAGCAGCTGACATAATGCTATCGTAGCCGATTAGATTATTCGAAAAACCAGTAATATCGTTGATCTTATAGCCTTCAACAAGAGCAATCAGATGCGCCAGAAAAAGACAAGGGGAGCCAGTAAAATCACTTATCAATATAATATAATAATTATTAAATAAACGTCAAATAACCACCACCAGAGCAAACAAGCCAAGTACGATCGACTCCAGAAAATAAATTCAGTTACAACTCTAAAGCGTCGTTTAATTAATGTTCAAAAAAAAAATTAGGTGTAAAATCATCTCAGCTTTCACTGGCACTATAACTGGCACTATAAGCCCACCATCCACAGGATTATTTTCGCTACCATGCAACAGACTCAACAAATCTCAGATACGGTACCAGACTTCAAAATTATCGAGCATTACCTACAGGTGCCAGTCATCAACATAATTCAATCAAAAAAACTACCTGATTCAAACAGCATTGGCCTGCTTGCTCGCGTAGACCCCCATCCAAATTTGATACGTAAAACGTTTTCATTACTGCGCGCTTCGACAAGTAGCTGGCTATTAAGCATGAAACTAAAACGCCAAGGATATGAAATAGAAGGGAAATTTGGCGTATACCCTAATATTGAGCTGCCAGTAACAATTTACGAGCTCAACTCTCCTGCCGAATTGTATTGCAACAGTCAGGTCTTACCCGCACTCCCAGGTAATCTAAATGGATGGGGCCGCCGCATGATCATGAGGCTAGCCAGATGTCACCCCTCAGTCGCAGGCATTGTTCTAATAGCGAGAAAGAAATAATGCGATTCATCAAAACGCTCGTTCACCAGCTTATGCCCGAGCAGTATTCAGACAAAGATTTGAGTGTTCTCTGCATTTCAACCACGAATCCTGTTTATTTAGTCTTCACCAATCAAATGACACATCCAGAACTAGTCATTCGAGAAGCAAGCACCGAGGATGCCCGTCAAGCCCATAACATCGCTAAGGCGCTTTTCGATAAAGTTGGCAACTTAATACCTGAGCCAATTGCTATTCACCACCTTAACGGCCGTCATTTTTCAGTTCAAAGAGGTGTAAAAGGGACACCCTGGTTCCAACTGACTCAGAACATCACCACTCCTGCTCATTGGAACGAATTGCGAAACCGCGCAACAACCGCGCTAAATCAATTACACAACGGGACGATGGCAATTGAAGATTGGCGTAGCGAATGCACACCTGGGCAGGCATTACGCGACCGCCTAAAACAGTGTATTGCCTCAGGAACAAAACTGCCGCAACTGCTCAACCAACAGGTTGAAACCATGAGTCAGCAACTCGATAGCTTAGGAACACTTTCGACCTTTCCTCAACATGGTGACTATTGCCTAAACAATCTAATTATCGATACTGATGATATTCACATCATTGATTTCGAGGATTTCGGTATGACATCCATGCCACTACATGATGAGTTTTCACTAGCTCTCTCAATGTATTCAAAATCATCACAAAATATTGACACCTCACTACAATATGAGCTGAACACATGCACAAAAAAAGGCGCAGAGATACTGGATATACCTTTAGAAATGCTTTCCGGCTTCTTTATGCACCACTTATTACTGAGACTCGGAGAATGGAGCTTACCGACACGCCGAAAGCAATACCGCAAATGGTTAAGTTCGATCCTGAACGACTTCATTAATGAACCTCAATTGTTTTTCCCGCCATCACCCAACTAGAAATAATTAAAAAAACAAATCCGAATGAATGCGCTAAACGTAATGTTATCACCTGAAAATCGACGTGATTTTGTAATATTGCTCGTCTTAATGCTAACAGGCGGAATCCTCCGCTTCTACCATCTAGGCGGATTAAGCCTCTGGAATAACGAGGACTATCTGGCAATATCTGTTAAAGCCATTTTAGAAACTGGCATTCCAATCTTTCCCTCAGAGGTAGTGTACCCAAGAGCACTTGCGATGAGTTACATAACCGCTGCTTTTGTAAACTTATTTGGTTTTTCTGAATTCACCATTCGCCTTCCCAGCGCCATTTTCTCAACTTTATCTATTTTGCTTATATACATTTTTGCTCGCCAGGTAATTGGCCGGCAAACCGCCCTAATTGCCGCCACAATCATGTCTGTCTTTTTCTGGGAAATAGTGATGGCACAGATGGGCAGAATGTACGCCATGTTTTCTTTCTTAACCTTGCTAAGCTTCGTTCTCATTCACGCGGCTGAAATTGAAAACAAAAGAAATCTACGAATACCTGCACTCATAACATTAGCCTTAGCAACATCATTACATTCGATTGCCCTGACAATAATTCCAATGCTGCTAATTTTGACGCCCTATTTTATCAATAAAGGACGAAAACCCTCGATTCTGCTGTTATACATATTAGTCCTCATTCTTTCTTATATGGTAAGCAATCAATTTAGTAAAAGTGAATATCAACACTGGCATGGTCTTTCTGAACAAAAAATTGAAGTCACCGCAGATAACATAGATAAGAAAGAAAGCACGCTATCGATGGTAATAAAAAATGCAACGCCATTACTGCAAAAAAATGTGCTTACAACCGCCCATAATAAAGCGTACTGGATTGCCATCACTGCTTTGACGGTTACATTATCTTTAGCCTGTATCTTTATAGCCAACCTACGTTTGCTATTTGCATGCCTTACCTTAATGACTATTGCGCTAGCCTTTCAACAAGCAATTGCAGCTGCCTGCCTATGGCTTCTATTTCTGCTAGCCGGCAATTGGTTACGTGCAAAACACTATAAATTATCATCTCTGCTATCTTTTACATTTCTAATTACAGGCTTGTTATTATGGGTTGCATCTGAATTACACGGAAGCAGCTACACTCTTCAAAATGCAATACTGGCAATCAAAATGCTCATTGCATACCCGCCCCTATTTATACGAATAATTCTAGAAACATACCCCTGGGTAACATTAATATTAATCCTCACTAGCATTGGAATTGCTATTTCAGCCTCTAATGCCCAAAAATTCTCTCCTCCCCTCCTGATACTCATATTATTTCTTGTGCCGTTATTTGTAATGGGGATACACCCACTAGCACTTGACCGACTATATGAACGTTACGTCTATTTTTTAACCCCCTACTTATTAATTATCGTTGCTTATGGCATTTCACAGGCAAGCGATTTTTTTCTCAAGAAATGGAACGAAAACCAAAAGCTTGTTGCCTGCTCTTTTATCGTAGCCCTTATTTCACTAACAGCACTATCCGGTGGGTTTAGCCTGAGCCGCTCAATCGCAAAAGTTACTGCCGAATATGGCATGAACATGGATATATATGATCGATGGACTAGAAAGCACTACTATCATCCCGATCATAAGGGGCCTTCGCTGTTTGTCGCATCTCAATACCAGAATGGTGATCTGGTTATTGCAATGGATATTCTTGCACATTATGCGTATTTTCCCATCGCAGATTACCAATTAATTATCTCAAGAAAACGCGACGCTGAGGGGTGGATCGGTAAAACTACAATTACCAGTGCAGAGGAACTAACATCCGTATTAGATAATGCAAGCCCAGGCCGGATATGGATAATCACAGCAGGACTGCATATTCACGACAACAAAGATGAAAAGGAATTTATCTCCATAATGAACACCATCTCAGAATTTTCTGGCGAAGCAAAATACTTCGGGAAAGATGGCGACTCTAATGTGTACTGCGTAAATTGCATTAGCAACTAAAACGGTTTAACAAGAACTAAGAAGCAGATAAATTAGCCAAAATGGGGTTACAGAATTTCGTTATCAATCCATTTTAAACCAGCTTTTGTTATTTGCCTTAACTCTAAACCGGATGTAAATGATATTAATTTCAACCGTCTCATTCGATGCTCACCACAAAGATGGATGAGAAAATTGTAAGCCATCATAGCTTTAAAATATGGGGTTTCTACTATATTTTCAGGCAGACCATAGGAAGCTAAAAAACCATTAGCGGCGGATAAAAACAACGACTTCCGGTGTCTATTTGTATTCGAAATAGCCCAAAGATTACTATAAAACCTCGCCACATCATCTATATTAGCCGCGACTCTAGTATCACCGAAATCAATTATATGGCAATTATGTTGTTTATCTATGAGCATGTTATATACAATAAAGTCGCCATGAATTCGACAGAACTCAATCTTATTGTTAACGAGATAACTACTGTCTTTTAAATTGTTTATTTCATTAAAACAATATTGCTCGATCTTTTTTAATTTTGAGACAGGCAATAGATTATTATCGCTTATCTGCTTCACCTTAGAGCAAAGCGAACTCTGAAGCCATGCAACTGCTCCATCCGCATTACATACCTGATGAGATGAGGTGTGATGATACCTTGCTAACCAAGCACCCAACTCCACTAACCTTGAGCAAAGCTGAGCTGAATCAGATAACTTTTTCCCCCTCATTTTCCCGAGCAGAGACGTAGGGTTCCATAGTGTCAAGAACAACTCGTCGCCGTGAATTCTTTTAGTTGTTAAGATGTTCCTCTCTTTATCATAATCAACCAGCTCTGTTGTGAGAACATGGTCGGTTCTAATCTTTAAATCTGCGCATCGAGATAATTCATCCGCCTCATTCTCTAGCGTTAATTCTTTGCTATGCTTCCGATAAACTTCGCTTGTTATCTCTCCAGTACTCCTAGGATTAACCGCACGAACTCTACCTTCACTTTCCTGCAACATTTAACAATTCCTCTATTCGCATTAAGCCCATGTATACCCATGCACTGAAGTAAAACCATACGCATTGCTGACTAACTTTTAATAAATAATCCCCGTGCCATCTGAACAATGATAGGCCAGGCCTGATGCTTTACTAACCAAAGAGATAACAACCACATAATAATCGCATACGGAGCAATCACCATTAAGCTCAACCAGGCATTATTACTTTCAATATCATAAACTGAGACCAGAAACAGTAATGATAACCAGGATATCAGCGTGACAAATAGTGTTGGTAATAATGCAATTACTTGCTGATGAACCTTCAACCCCAACACCATTCTTACTACATAAGTATTAATAATAAATTCAACAACACCAGATATAACCATAGCCCATGCCACCGCCTCCAGACCATATGGCGCAGCACATATAATCGCCACAAGCCTTGCCATGAAAATAGCAACTTCTTTACTAAACATGACCCTCTCTTTTTTTACCGCCAGAAGCGCTTGAGATGAAAAATAATGTATAGACTGAAATATCGCCCATAACGCAAGTATTGATGCAATAGGCACAGCAAAATCCCATTGCTCACCAAACATGGCACGAATAACAGGGAATGAAACTACGTTAATAGCGGCATAAACTGGTAAACAAAACACAGACTGGAGAACAATAGCATTCAGGTATGCATCGGCCACCGAATCCCCCTCTCTATTTACCTTTGACAGATGGGGTAGCACCACCGGCTTAACAGCCAGAATTAAAACCTTATTGATAAATAATATTAGCCCCAGACCACGAGAAAATAGACCAACTTCAGTCATCGTCGTCACCTTTCCCAATACAAGATCTGGAATACTTTGCGAAAATTGCTGAAGGAGATTCCCGCCACTTACATACATTCCGAACCGAATCATGCTACGCTTTATTCCAGAAAACGAAGGAAGCCAGGGAGTACCTGCAGGGCGGTAATAGTTCATGCTTAAACACTCAACGATTGCACCTGTCAATATTCCAAGAGCTAAGCCATAGTAGCTATAACCCATTAATACATAAATAATAGAGCTACCACTTCTTGCAATACTCGCAAGAAGTCTCACAATAAATATCTCTTTGAAATGCAAATTACGCTTCAACAGCGCCGATGGTATACCAGTAAATGGAGCAAGAATAAAAACAGGCACCATAATCCAAAGAATAATTGCTAATGCTGACTGCTGATAAAAGTCGGCAACAGATAAAGCACTTACCCCAATCAAAACAGCTAGCCCCCATGACATGCAGATCATTAAGCCAGTTGCCGAACGTATTCTTGAATTATCGATCTCTTTTTCGCGAATTAAGTACTGCCCAACCCCCAAACCCCTAAGCTCGGTAGCAAGAAATGTCAGTGAACTTGCAATTGCAAACACACCTATTTCAGCTGGGGTTAGTAGGCGTGCCAAAATAGCAATAGAAATGATACTAATAAACTGTATCGAGTATTGAGACAGTATTGAATAACCTAAAGCATTACGTAATTTACTCATAACTGAGTTCCATGCCGTACACCCAGCCTATTGGGCATCGACAATTAACAGTCATGCCGTTTGCATATTACTAAATTCATTAGAGCCCGCTGTTTACAAAAATCATCGTTCATAACGCAGATTAATTTGATCCATGTAATTTATAAAAAATCATATCGTGAATAACTCAACCGTCTAACAATTAAGTTTTAGTCTGCAAGTTTCTCGTCGCTTTAAAAAGAAAAATATTCCCTGCACAAGCAGTAAACATAATGAACCAGTAGTATATTTCCGAGCGAAATTCATCAATAAATGTTCCTGCGACCATAAAACTAAGTAAAGCAGCCTCTAGCGCAATCACCAAAAAATAGTTATGCGAATCATTATTCTTAACCAGAACACGCTTTGTTCGTGCCGTTAAGCGAAAACATGATAAAAGAAGGGTTAAAAACAAGAATAAACCAACCCACCCTACTTCAGATAAACATTGAAACCATGCTGAATGAACAGCTTTAGCTTTTTGTCCTCTAAAAAAGAATTCTTCTGGGACATATTGCTGACTGAGCTTCTGAAAGCCTGCAGCACCAACACCAAATGGGTAATCGGCAACGAGATCGAATGTTGACATCCACATGTGAACACGATGAGAACCACTTTTTCCTTCATCTGACTGGACTTCCTTTAGAGTCTCCATCCGCTCCCAAAATACATCGTCAGTCAAGTACAATGCGCCACTTAAACCAGCCATGATTATAAGAATAGCGGTTAGCTTTTGATTAGCCTGTTGAAACCGACTAAACAGCATGTGAAAAATGAAATACCCGCCACCAGCAATTACCGCCAAAAATGCCCCGCGACTATTAAACAGCACTATGGCATTAAAAATAAAAACCCCTAAAACGACAACACCTACCTTAGCTAGATTCCCTCCACGCCATGCATAAAAAATCAAAAGT
>Ga0316207_10005037_pt1 | contig 11140 bp, 14 predicted proteins | sample 6weekpyrite_MG_FD_204943 | JGI IMG/M metagenome (GOLD analysis project Ga0316207, IMG submission 204943) | Microbial mat bacterial communities from mineral coupon in-situ incubated in ocean water Damariscotta River, Maine, United States -... | ecosystem: Environmental > Aquatic > Marine >...
AATGCGGCTAAAAGTATGGCGCTTACTGCACTCGACATAGGTAGATCACGATGAGCATTGAGCCAATAGCTGCGATTAATGTTGATGAGATCGCACGTGAAGTTTCAGCATCTACAGCTACCAATACCGAAACGCCAAATTTTTCAGATTGGCTTGTTGGGCAAGGCGTTGAATTAAATGAACAACTTAATTCAGTAGATGTGGAAATACGTAAATTCGCAACAGGAGAAACGACTAATATCCACCAGGTTCTACTAACAGTTGAGAAGGCTAAGCTTTCTTTTGAGCTGGTAACTCAGATTAGAAATAAAGCGCTTGAAGGTTACCAGGAAATATTAAGGATGCAGGTATAGGTGTTGCAATGTCAGTTTTTGATGAAATGATGACAAAAGAAAAAGATAATAGAGTTGCTATTTTAATCGTCGCAGCGGTGTTGATCGCTTCGGTTTTAGCTGCATCGATTTACATGCTTGGTGGAAATAAGTACGAGGTTTTATTTTCCGATGTTAGTGCTGGTGATATGCAGGCTATAACACACGAGCTGGATTCAATGGGCGTCGCTTATGAGATTGAAGAATCTTCTATTATGATTCTTAAAAGCGAAATAAGCCAAGTTAGAATGAGCCTGGCGAACAGCTCACTGTTATTAAGTAAGAATTCGGGTTTTGAAATATTTGATAACTCAGAGTTTGGTATTACAGAGTTTGCACAGCAAATTAATTACCAGAGAGCCATGCAAGGCGAATTGAGTAGAACGATAACTGCGATTAATGGAATCAAGCATGCGCGCGTACACCTGGTTATGCCAGAGGCAGGTCTGTTTCAGCAAGATCAAAAGAAGCCTAGTGCGTCAGTGACGGTATTTGTTGAGGATGGCGTAAAGCTAACCAATAAACAAATCCAGGGGATTCAGCTGCTTGTTTCATCTTCAATCGAAGGTATGGACCTTGATAGCGTTACGATAGCTGATAAATATGGTTTGACATTAAGCACGAAAGAGAAAGACGTCAAGGATGATTCTGTTTCTAGTCACTTAGCCAAAAAAATAGAAATGGAGTCATACCTGCAGAACAAGATAATTCGTACGCTTGAAAAGGCTATTGGCGATGAGTGTTGTCTTGCCAGTATCGATGTGGAGATGGATTTTAGAACGATTACTAAAACTCGAGAAGAAGTACTGCCTCAAGATACATCTAGAACAGGTATTTTAAAAGAGCGTATTCTTAAACCAGCAGGTAAAGGGAAAACGCAACGAAAGCAGATAACTACTGATATCGAGTATAAGCTAGGCAGGGAAGTTGCTCAGATCACTGAATCACCTGGGAAAATATTACGTATAGGTGTTGGTATTATCGTGCCGAGCCATATAACGTCAGAGAATCAAACGAAAATTCGTGATCTTGCTATTTCTTCATTAGGTTTGGACCTTAAAAGAGGCGATACGATCTCAGTGGTAGATCTTATAGTTGAAAAGCAAACAAATGTACTTGCTTCGGCGACCTTATTAGCACCAGTTGTTCCTGTTAAATCAGGGTTATCAAATAACAATCGCGCTACAAATATAGTCACTAACCAAGATGAGATTATATCAACCATAGAATCGACATCAGTCAGTGTTAGTAATAAAGCACCCATAGAAGAAGTAAATAATACAGTCTCAGCTGAAATAATGAAGTTGATGAAATTAAGTACTGTACAAATTAGTGCAATACTTATATTCCTTCTAATTATTACTGCCTTAGTACTTGGCAGCGCACATTTTATTTATAAAAAGAATATTCAACGCAGTAGGAAACTGTCCAGTGTCGAGAGAGAGAATCTACTTAAACAGGTAACGAACTGGATGAATATGGATTCAGTTCAATCAGCCACACGGGTAGTAAGCAAATGATTGGTGTAAAGCGCGCAGCGCTTTCTATATATGGGCTCGACAAGTCTGACAGGGAATGGATTCTCGAAAGTTTACCTGTCAATGACAAAGAGAAAGTTATTGATGCTATTAAATATATAGACAACCTTAGTATAGATACTCATGGCAGTACTATTGCCGAACTTGTTGCAGAAGAGATTGAAATTACTGAGTCAGGTGAGTCAGGTGAGTCAGAGAACGCTCTTTTTATGCAGGTGGACCTTGTTCCAGTGTCTATTGTAAGCGACGTTCTTTCAACTGAACCAAATGAGATAAAACGCATTGTTATAAACTTCAGAGATTGGAATTGGAAGAAGGAATACCTTGAAAATGAAGGTAAAAAACTCAAGGGGGTAGGCGAGGTTTCTGTCACAGATATGGCGGTTAGTTGCATAATCGACACTTTTTCAAACAAGGTTATCAATCACCATGTGGATATGAATAGTAATGACTAAAATTATTCGTACGCCCTCTATTACACTGGACAAAGTGTCAATTAGTCCAGGTGGGGCTTATTCATTCCCTGGCAGCACTGATAGTGACGGTGGTTCAAATGCTACTGAAACTGGCAAGGGTGAATCATTATCTGAGATCAGGAAAAATGAAACATATTCAGCTGAGGAATATCAGCTGGTTTTTGACGAGCTAGAGCAAACAAAGCGTGCTAATTCACAGCTTAAGGAAACATTACAAGAGATAGAAGAGGGCAAGGCAGACATATATGAATCAGCACGTGAGGCGGGGCACAAAAACGGCTATTCAGAGGGTAAAACGTCTGCTGGCCAAGAAACTAGTGATTTAAATGAACGATTAGGAAGCCTTATAAAAAATATTAGTGAAGAAAAAGCTAGTTTTCTTTCAGAGCTCGAAGACGAGGTGGTTGAGCTTGTTTTTATCACGGTTTCAAAAATTGTCGGGGAAGCGGCCACTGATGTTGAGGGTATACATAATATTGTTCAAGAGCAAATACAAAAGTTTCGTGATCAGAATGAGTTCCTCTTACTCGTTGCGCCAGATGACCTTCATGTCATAACGAGCCTTGCGGACACTAACCCCGAGTTTGAAAATATTAAGATTCTACCTGATAAAATGATTGATTGTGGTGGTTGTATCATTAAATCAGATGCTGGCAGCCTTGATGCGCGACTTGATGTTCAAATGGATTCTTTCAGGGAATCAATGTTGAACATGTATGAAGCACGAGTGCTAAATAAAGCTTGAAGTACTATGTTAAAGGACTATAAACGACAAATAATTGCAACGGAACTGCCTAAGAAAATGGGTAAGGTGACCCAGTTCCTGGGGCTTGTGATTGAATCATCAGGACCTGATGTGTTTCTTGGCGAGCATTGTGAAATTGTATCTAATAGTTATAAAAACAATAAAATAACTGCAGAAGTCGTTGGAATTAAAAATGGTAAAGTCTTACTTATGCCGTATGGTGAACCTAGAGGCATAAGACTAGGAAGTGAAGTCATCGCAACGGGTAAACCGGTAGAAGTCGGTGTAGGCCATGAACTGTTAGGTCGTGTCATAAATGCGTTTGGAGAACCATTGGATAATGAGAAGAAACCTCATACTTCAGATTCATACCCGCTTTATGGTGAACCCATTAACCCTCTTGCACGGCCTAGAATTACAGAAATACTTGAAACAGGTGTAAAAGCCGTTGATGCACTACTAACGACAGGAAAAGGCCAGCGTGTAGGTATTTTTGCAGGAAGTGGCGTTGGTAAAAGTACCCTGTTAGGTATGATTGCCAGGTATATGAGTGCGGATGTCAATGTTATTGCTTTAATTGGCGAACGTGGGCGAGAAGTGCTCGAATTTATTGAGGAAAACCTGGGCGAGGAGGGGTTGAAGCGTTCTGTCGTTATAGTTGCCACCTCAGACGAACCAGCATTAGTCAGGACGCATGCCGTACATACTGCGACAGCAATAGCGGAATACTTCCGTGACAATGGTTTAGATGTGGTTTTAACCATGGATTCAGTTACGCGTTTTGCAATGGCTCAAAGGGAAATAGGCCTTTCTATTGGTGAACCGCCAACAACTAAAGGTTATACACCCTCAGTCTTTGCTATGTTACCCAAGTTACTTGAGCGAGGTGGTACTTCAGGTAGCGGTGGAACGATTACAGCGTTTTATACAGTCCTAAATGAGGCAGATGATGTTAATGATCCTATCTCGGATTGTGTTCGCTCTATACTCGATGGAAATATTATGCTTTCGAGGGAACTGGCGAACAAAGGTCACTACCCATCAATTGATGTTCTATCAAGTACAAGCCGTTTAATTACGCAGCTTACAGATAAGAAACACATGGAGTTGGTAAACAAAACGATTAGGATTATAGACTCTTATAATGAATCAAAAGAAATGATAAAGATTGGTGCGTATAAAAAAGGTTTAAATCCAGAACTAGATCAGATTATTTCTGTAATGCCCGAGTTGGACAAGTTTTTATGTCAAACCATAGATGAAAACTTCTCTTATGCTGAGTGCACCTCACTATTATCAAGTATTGCTTCAAAAGTAGGGTTGAACAATGCTGCGTAATAAGAAATTGGACTTCTTGAGGTCGTATATTCATTTGAAGAAAGTCGAAATTGATTCAAAAAGGGAGCAAGTATTTTCTCTCAAGAGTGCTGTAGAGGAAATTGAAGAGTCAGTAGAGAAATTACGTATTTCAATTACTGATGGTGAGACAGAATTAAGAAAATCGATGGTGGCTCTTAGACCCTTGGACCTTGCTACAAGGCAACTCAGGGTGCTGGCGTTAGAGAAATGCAGAAATGAACTGGATATTGAGACGAATAGACACGAAAGTGTTAGCAGTGAACTAGAAGCGTGTATGGGCGAATTGCTGGAAAAATGTAAATACTCTGATTGCCTAAAGGATTTTGAAGAAGAATTAAAGGCTAAACTTGTGTCAGAGCATAACAAGGCAATTGAAAGAGATGTAGAGGAACTTTTTCAGGCCAGAAGGGGAAGCACTTATGATATTTTTTAATGATACTGCCGAGTTGGTATCAAGTAATGCCAATTCAAGCACTGCTACGATAGAGCTAAGTAGCAAATTAAGGTTGTTGGATGAATGGGAAAAATCACTTCGGCAACATCAAGGCTATATCAATAACAGGGGTGATCTGGAATCTCAATTGTCTACAGACAATCAGGATAAAGAAATTACTCCACGCTTTAGTGAACAACTCGATAGTCAAGTCCAAGCATCACCGAAACAATACCCGGGCGTTCAAACTACCGTTAACCAAAGTAATCATAATATCATTGTTTCACCTGTATCCAGCAGTCAGACACAGCCTGATGCCCGCCAAACTAATGACGTATTAGGTTCTTATAAGCAAGCAGTATCAGAGCAAAAAACTTACCTATACAAAAAAATTGCTGTCGAGCATACCGAGGTAAAAGGTGTCTCATATGCTCCATATGAAAAAAAGACTGATTCACAATCATTGGTCAGGGTGCATGAGAGTCCGGATGGCCTTAAAGTCTATATAAGAGATTATCGTTCACCACACGATGAACAAATGCTACTAAGGAAAAGCATACGGGCGCTGGCCAGCTATAACAATTCTCTTGTTGCAACGATAAAAATAAATGGAACTTTGGTTTTTGAATCAAAAAACCAGGACAGAAATTCGAATATTGATGAAGAACAACTAATTAATCGCTTATTTTGATTGGGGACAGATCATGGAAGTCGAAAGCATAGGTGCAGTTTTAAATAATGGTAGTGCTAACCCACAACAATTGGGTCTTGGGCAAGAGGACTTTTTACAAATTCTTCTTACTCAGCTGACATTTCAGGACCCTCTCGAGCCATTGGATAACCAGGACTTTATTGCTCAAATTGCACAATTCACAGGCCTTGAGCAAGAAAGGCAGGCAAATGAGAATATAAACAACCTTATTACAATTAACTCAGCAAACCAATCTGTTGGGTTATTAGGCAGGACTGTTGAAATTAATCAGGACACAGGCGCAACTGTTGGTCAAGTAACCACTGTAACCTTTAACCAAGGTGTGCCTTCTTTGACAGTTCAAACTACAGATGGGCAATTTCTGACAAATATCAACTTGTCACAAATTAATCTCATAAGGATATAAACCCAGACACCAGGGAGGAACAACACAAATGTTTAGTTCTGTCTATACAGGGTTGACTGGTCTGATCGCGTTTTCACGCGGTTTGGATGTCATTAGCAATAACGTTGGCAACCTAAATACAACGGGTTTTAAACGAACGGATATTCAATTCCAGGACTTACTATATCGCTATAGAGTCTCCGACGAAAATAGCGATGGGAGAACCTCATCTCAGATAGGTAATGGGGTTCAGGCACAGTCGACGACTGTCAACTTCTCTCAGGGCGATCTGCGTAACACAGGTGGAGATAGTGATGTTGCTATTGATGGAAATGGATTGTTCGTAGTAAGGAATGATGACACTACCTTCTATACTCGATCAGGACAGTTTCAATTTGACCAGCAAGGACGCCTAGTGACATCTGATGGCTCACGTGTAGCAGGTTTAGATGAATCAGGTAACTTAACAGATATTAGTATTGATAATCTACGGATTAATCCTGCACAGCAAACATCATCTATTCAACTTCGTGGAAACCTGTCTACAGGTTCTACAACGCATGATATTTCGAATGTTAATGTATTTGATGAAAGCGGCAATGTTAGTCAAATATCGATAACGTTTACTAATAACATTGCACAAACACCAGGTAGTTGGCTAGTTGATGTGACTGATCAAAATGACAATATTATTGTCGATGATGCTGAAATTCGCTTCCAGGGGAATGGCTCTCCAGAAGAGGACTTTAATTCAATCGATGTCAGTTTTACGACTCCCGGAGGAAGTGACATTGATTTGACACTCGAATTTGGTGAGCCAGGTTCATTCAATGGCGTGACATCATTTTCTGCAGGGCAGACATCTGATGCAGCCGTTGATTCACAAGATGGTTTTGGACTTGGTGCAATCGTGAGTGTTAATTTTGATTCAGATGGAAACCTGATTGTTAATTATAGTAACACTCAAACAGCAGAGGGGGGGCAGCTGGCGCTGGCCTTCTTTGAGGATGTCCAGTCATTGCAACGTGTAGGTAATGGCTTGTTCTTAGCGACAGTTAATCAAGACCCGGTTATTGATAGGGCAGGGGTAGGACCATTTGGAACAATAGCGGGTGGTTCTATTGAGTTATCGAATGTTGATCTCACTGATCAATTTACAGCTTTGATTATTGTCCAGCGTGGATTTCAGGCTTCTTCTCAAGTGCTTACTGTAGCAAATGAAATGATACAGCAACTGCTCGATGATAATAGGCAGTCATGATGGGAACTGATTACAAACCCTATACATTATATAGCTCGAGTGAGCTGGATACGATTTCAGATAGTATCAGCACTGTTCTTGCCAGTTGGGGAAAAGAATGGATGGCAAGTTTTGATGTCTCTATTGATCAAATTATTCCATATTGTGACTTTGAAGACGTTGTTGATGTAACTGAGATACACCACTATGAAGCATTTATAAACGATGAAGATTGGTGTGCAATTCAGTTTATGGATAATGATTCAGTTCATGTCGGGATGGCTATATGTGGCGTCCAAAACGAGAACATTAACCCTGGTTTTAGTGATATCTCTAAATTTGTTTTACATAGCTCAATGAAAAGTCTTGCCCAATGTTTGTTGCAATCGAATGACTCAATTCAGACATTTGATTTTGATACTAAGGTGCAAGACTATGCTCGTACTCCAGGATCGGGATGTTCGGTTATCGTCGTTAAAGTCGGTGATTTTATGTTTTATTTAATTATGTCTGAATCTGTATACAGAAGGTCTATAGGGCCCAGTAAATCAAAACGTATAGATGTTTCGGGTTTCACGGATCCACAACATGCAATTAAAAATACGCAAATTGATGTGGAAGTTGTTTTGGGAAGTGCGGTCCTCGATGTTAAATCACTTGCACATTTGAATGTGGGTGATGTGATACAAATTGATAAAAAAATATCAGATCTATGTGATGTAAAAATATGTGGTAATAGTGCAAATATTGGCGGTTACCTAGGGAATGTTGGTGGAAAGCTTTCAGTAAAGCTTGCGTCAAAGAAATATACACAGTAGGGATATAAACATGGAAAAGTCAGAAGCAGTAAAAATTAGTGAAATAGAATTTGAAGATCTCGAATCAAATGAAAACCTTGAGGCAGGGTTTCTTGACGCGGGGATAGAATTAATTAACAACGTTAAAGTTAATCTTGATGTGATTGTAGGAAAAGCAGAAATCACTGTTGCCGACATGTTTGGGTTAAAGGAAGGCGCAATTGTTTCGCTAGAGAAAGAGATTAGTTCACCTATAGAGATAATGCTTGATGGGAAAGTCATAGCATGCGGGAGCCTGGTTGCTGTAGGTGATAAATTTGGTATCAAAGTAACTCAAATTCATTCTTCGCAGTAAGCTATGCTTAGTCGTCAATATTCCACACTAATACCTGTGTGGCTTTTTCTTATGTTTGCACTGCCACAGATAGCATTTGCTGTTGAGGCAGTACAATCATCAGATCTTGAGTCTATTCAATTTAGTAATGTAGAAATACTCTCCACAGGTTTGATGTTAAAAATAATCACCGCATCACTTATTACTCTCGCTATTGGTTTCGTAGTGATATGGGGGGTTAAAAAGAAAGGTTATTTGGTTGGCGCACATCTGGCAAAAAATGAGAAAGATATCAGTGTCTTAAAATTCAGGCAGATAAACAAACAAACGAGCGTTGCCATTATTAAGGTTGATGGTAAGAAATACCTGATAGCGAATACGCATAACGCTATATCAATTGTTAACCATGACGCAGACGATGAATAAAGTAATACGAATACTCATAGTGTCAATATTGATGGGGTTCGTTTTTATGTACTCATCTAATAGCTATGCAGAAGATATTGGCCTACCTGGAATAAACCTGCAGTTTGAAGAGTCATCTTCTGAGTCTGATGAACCGCCGGTGGCAACTGCAATTAAAGTACTGTTGACCCTTACTATTTTAAGTTTGGCACCAGGTATTTTGATTGTCATGACTTCCTTTATTCGTATTATTATAGTGCTGGCGATACTTCGCCATGCATTTAGCATGCAGCAAACGCCTCCGAATACAGTGCTTATTGGGTTGGCACTGTTTCTAACAATTTTTAATATGTCACCAGTGCTGAGTGAAATAAATACTAATTCATTTCAACCGTATCTCAACAACGAAATTGATACACGTGAAGCAGCAACTGCCTCATTAGAACCACTCAGGCACTTTATGATTAAACAGACCCGCAAAGAAGACCTTGCCTTGATGGTTGGCATTGCTAAACAGGAGATGCCAAAAAAAATCAGTGATGTAAATACCTTTCACTTAATTCCTGCTTTTATGATCAGTGAATTGAAAATGGGGTTCCAGATAGGCTTCGTGATATTCTTGCCGTTTTTGCTTATTGATATTGTTGTGGCGAGTATTTTGATGTCCATGGGAATGCTAATGGTTCCACCATTAATGATTTCCCTACCATTAAAAATACTCATGTTTGTTCTGATAGATGGGTGGTATCTCGTTATACGTTCACTAATGGCTAGTTTCTATTAGGGGTTGTCGTGGCGCAGTCGAAGGAAAAGGACACCTGCGATGAGGTTTTATGGGAAAACTTCAGTAATAAGGTTGATGATGAATCTAGAGAAAAACTGGTTCTGAAATATATGCCTTACGCTGAAATTATTGCAAAACATATTTTTTCAAAAAGAGTCTATGAGGATATTGAATACAGCGAATATGTTCAGTTAGCTATGACGGGCTTAATTGAATCAATTGACCGTTATCAGCCAGGTTCTATGGCATCATTTAAAACATTCTCTAGCAAAAGAATTAAAGGTGCAATTTATAATGGCCTTGAAAAGTTAACAGAGAAACGTAGTCAAAGCTCATACATTCAACGCAAGAATAGAGAGCGCATTAAATCATTGGCATCTAGGCAAACGAGTGAAGACCTGTTTTCTGACTTTGCCGCTTTGACTGTAAATATTGCAATCGGTTTTTTGCTGGATGATTCTGGTATTTACCGTGACCCTGAAAATGACATAGTTCCAGATAATTTATATGACGATGTTGTAATCTCAACATTGAAAAATAATCTTAAAAACGCGATTGCCAAACTGCCCGCCCTAGAAAAACAAATAATTGAGTATCATTATTTTCAACAAAAAAGTTTCCAAGAGATCTCAGGGGCTATCAATCTTAGTAAAGGGCGCGTTTCACAGCTGCATAAAAAAGCAATAATAGATATACAGTCGCTGCTTGAGAATATAGCTGGTTTTGATGAGGCTTTTTAGGCCTGGTTATTGCTCTTACACTGAATGAGTTAATTAACTTTTGTCATTGTTTATGTATGTACGCCTACTGGTTATTAACAATAATGTTGTATGTTAGCTAATTTTCCTCAGGCGTGATGCCAGTATTGAAATCAGCTTTTGATGTTCTGATATAAGCGGGCTAACAGTGATTTTTAACGCGGGGTATTTCTGTGTCACGGCGTCACATATTTGCGAAATATCACCATTTTTACCAGCGTGTCGGCCAGGTAGGAAAAACATAAGCAGTACGACAATATGTTGGACATCTGCAGATGCTTTTTTCAATAGCCATTTCTCGAGTAATTCACCATTAAAGTCATATTTTTCTCCCTGCCTGCGTTCCATAACAGCCTGCTCCAGGAATGAACCACTATTCAGGCGTGATGTGAGCCTGCTCGAAATATGTTCTCGAACCTGCGTGACCTGTGGTGCGGGCGAGCCGTGGTCAACGAGCACATAGTGCATTGGTTGTGGATTTTCTGCACTTGCTGCACGGCTGTGTGCATACAAGATATCAATAAGCAGGGGTTCGCCATCAGGTAGCGGGTAGATGACATCTGCCAGCTTCAGGTCGAATTTCCCGTGTTTTTTCTCCAGCGCAGTAACAGTATCTGGAATGAAAACTGTGATGGCTTTACTTAGGCCAAAGAACAAGGGTAATACAATGTATTGCCGTGAACCCTCTGCGAGTTTTTGATCAATAAAGTCATACAAGGTATCGGCCGGAGTATTGTTGATAAGGTCATACGGAATTCGATCAGCATGTTGAAGTGAGACTGGATGTATTGTTTGTCCTGTTT
>Ga0316207_10005038_pt1 | contig 11140 bp, 3 predicted proteins | sample 6weekpyrite_MG_FD_204943 | JGI IMG/M metagenome (GOLD analysis project Ga0316207, IMG submission 204943) | Microbial mat bacterial communities from mineral coupon in-situ incubated in ocean water Damariscotta River, Maine, United States -... | ecosystem: Environmental > Aquatic > Marine >...
TGCCAGGCCGCGAGCCCATGATAACCGTGCAGGCATCAGGCCTCGCCAAGGAGGCGCTACGGGCCTATTTTCCTGAGGAAGTTGGCACGGTTACTCGCTTTAACAACATGTTTCCTGTGGTTCGCTATGAGGATAGAACGGAAAGTGAAGGGATCGTTTGGACGGACCCCGAGACAGCAGACCTATTTGATTTTAAAGTCATTGCAGGAGATATCCGCAGGGCGTTGAACGATAATGCCAGTCTTGCAATCAACCAGTCGTTTGCGACCCGCTATTTCGGGGATGCCGAACCCATCGGCAAAATTCTGACCGTAAATAATTACAATATTACGCGTGACTACCGCGTTGCCGCTGTTTTTGAGGATCTGCCGCATAGTACAGTGCTAAACTTTCAGGCGCTTGCGAAAATTGATGAGGCAGACTTTACGGACCAAGCGTGGGAGTTTAGCCAGTGGTACAGCGTGAATAATTATTTGTTTTTTGAATTAAAGGCTGGGGCGAGCATCGCGGCTCTGGAGGCACGATTGGGTGGTTTCATTGATGCATCGATCGACTTTGAGCCAAACGGAAAATTCAACAAACCGTCAGATTTTATGGATGTATCCGTCCAGAAAATGACTAACATTCAGCTGAACCCCCATGGTGGGTCTGAGATGAAGACCACGGGTAGTATGACCAATGTGATCATATTCATATCTATCGCCGCACTGATTTTGCTGATTGCCTGTATCAATTTTATGAATTTGGCGACCGCAAAGTCTACCCAGCGTGCCCGCGAAGTTGCACTCAGAAAAGTGCTGGGCGCAAACCGCAGCCAGCTTGTTGCTCAGTTTTTAGGCGAATCTATATTGCTGACCGCAATTGGTTTGATGCTCGGCATCGTGCTGGTCGAGCTGTTGGTTGGCCCTTTTGGTGATTTTGTTGGCAAGGAGCTAACGCTTAATTATGCCAGCGGCCTCAATATCAGCTTGTTCTTTGGCCTTGTCGCTGTAGTGGGAATAGTGGGGGGTGCGTATCCCGCGCTAGTGCTTTCCGGTTTTTTGCCTGCGCGTGTCCTGAAGGCAAATCAGTCGGCAGAAACCAGTGGGTCGACCTCCTTTAGGAACGTACTCGTGATTATACAGTTTGCAATTTCCATCGGCCTTATTGTTGCGACCAGCACGGTTTACGGTCAAAAACTGTATGTGACTTCTGTAGATCCCGGGTTCAACAAAGAAGACCTAATGGTGATCTGGAATCTGGACCGTACTGATATGCAAGGCAAACATGATGCCTTTCGTCAGGAAGTATTGCGCCTACCCGGTGTCAGGTCAGCGGCGTTATCCGCAGATACACCGTCTAACGGCAATGACAGTAATTCGAGCGTGAGGCGTGAAGAAGACGATCCCAGCGAAAGCTTGCTTTTCGGTCGCCAATTAGTGGGTTTTGAGTTTTTCGATACATATGAAATTGATGTGCTTGCTGGCCGGCTATATGAGAGAGCCCGCGAAACGGATGGAACGCCGAGTACATCTGACGTGCCTGAAGGTCATCAGCTGGAAGGAACGCTAGTTATCAATCAGGCGGCAGCGTATCAGCTTGGCTACGCCTCAGCGGAGGACGCGACGGGCAAACGTATAAGTTTGGGTGTCGGACAGGACCGTCAGGCCTTGATGGAAATCATTGGTGTAATCCCGGACATGAAGTTCCAGTCCCTACGCCAACCGATGCGCCCCGAGATATACACGTTAAACCGAACATTTGTTCGTGCATTAACCGTGAAATATGAAGGAAGCGGTGCAGACCTAGTCACACAAATTGAGGGTATTTGGCGCAATATGGCTCCAACTGTGCCGTTCCGGCATGAGTATTTGGACGTGCGCATGGCGTCAGAATTTGGACCGGAAGAACAACAGGCGGTTCTGCTGGCCGTCTTTGCTGGTCTGGCGATTTTTATAGCCTGCCTTGGCCTTTACGGCCTTGCGTCTTTCACGGCCGAGCGCCGCACCAAGGAAATTGGCATCAGGAAAGTTATGGGTGCCAGTGTGTTTGATATTGTGCGGCTTTTGATCTGGCAGTTTTCAAAGCCCGTGCTTATCGCCAACATCATTGCCTGGCCTATTGTGGTTTACGGCCTGATCAGCTGGCTTGAGACATTCCCATATCGAATGGAGAGCTGGTGGTTGGCTATTTTCTGCGTGGTGTCGGGCGTACTTGCCTTGTCCATCGCATGGGCAACCGTGGGCGGCAACGCCGCCAAAGTGGCGCGCGCGAACCCCATTAAAGCACTGAGATACGAATAGCCTGGAAAAAGTCCCTAACGGACTTGAGGATACAGACATGCTCCAAAATTATATAATAACGGCGCTAAGAAACCTGATTAATCACAAGCTTTATAGTGCCATCAATATTGTTGGTCTGGCTGTTGGTTTGGCGGCGTGCATATTGATACTGTTGTTTGTTCGCGACGAGCAATCTTATGATACGCAGTGGACCGATGCTGGGCGCATTCATCAGTTGAATACTGATTTTCATTTTCCTGATTCAACACCGATTATCTCAAGCCGGGTATCGGGGCGTGCCAAAGAAGCCTTAGAGGCTTATTTCCCCCAAGATATTGAACATGTGGTTCGTTTCAATAAAATGCGCACAATTATGCGTCGCGGAGAGAGTGTTTTCAATGAAACTATCCACTGGACTGATGCTGGAATCCTTGATGTTTTTGATCTAGTTCCTGTCGCTGGTGATTTGCAGACGGCGCTCCATGATAATACAAGCCTTGCTATCAACCAGAGCTTTGCTGCCAAACATTTTGGCGCCCGCAATCCAATTGGAGAAGTGCTAACAATTACGGTCTATGACTTACAGCGTGATTATCGCATTGCTGCTGTTTTTGAGGACCTGCCCCACAATACAACACTTGAATTTCAGGCGCTTGCGATGATTGACGAAGCTGATTTCGCGGGTCAGTCTTGGGAATTTGGTGACTGGTTCAGTGCAAACGGTTGGAGCTATGTTAAGTTGAAGGCTGGTGTTGATACGGTGCGTATCAACGAACAGCTTAAATCATTTGTTGATGCGAACATTGATGTGCCGTCATGGCTTGCAACCACAGCCAATGTAAAAGCTTCTGATTATCTGGGCTATATTGCACAGCCCCTTCACGAAGTGCAGCTTGATGCGGTGGGGCAGGCTTTGATGAAGCCAGTAGGCGATGCGGTTAAAATTGTAGCTTTCTCTTCGATTGCAGGGTTAATTCTATTGGTAGCCTGCATAAATTTTATCAATCTCTCTACAGCCAAAGCAACACAGCGGGCGCGGGAAGTTGCCCTTCGAAAAGTGATGGGTGCTGGCCGTAAGCAGTTGGTAGTTCAGTTCCTGGGCGAAGCTTTATTGCTTGTTACAATTGCCTTGTTGTTGGGCTTGGTGCTTGTCGAATTAATCCTGCCGTCCTTTGGCGCATTTTTTGGCAAAACTCTCGTGCTTGACTATGTGACTGGCGATATGGTTTTTGCGTTCCTTGCTGCCATCATTGCAATTGGTGTTCTTGCAGGTGGTTATCCTGCCTTGGTTCTTTCTGGGTTCTTGCCAGCGCGTGTGTTGAAAGCGAACAAGTCAGCAGACACAGTGGGTTCTTCTCGGCTGCGTTACAGCCTTGTTGTGTTTCAGTTTGCCATTTCCATCGGTTTGATTGTGGTAACAGGCGTTATTTGCGGCCAGATGTACTACGCCACCAATATGGATTTGGGCTACAACAAAGATAACCTTTTAACAGTGCTAAACGTTGGCAGCAAAGATGCCGCCCCGATCCGGCAGACGTTTCAGGATGAAGCTGCTAAAATCTCTGGTGTCACACACGTTTCGGCGACACTTAGTTGGCCTGCAGGCAACGCTGGCATCAGTCGTTCGGTACGGATACCCGACGGTGACGGCGAAAACATCTCTCTGAGCCTTCAGGAAATTGACCATCAGTTTATTGATACCTATCAGGTTGAATTGCTTGCGGGGCGCAATTACGACCGCAGTCGTTTGACAGATGGTACACCGTCTTATGATGGTGCGAATAAAGGCGCACTTTTGGAAGGTAGCATTATTGTTAATGAATTAGCTCTCACCAAGCTTGGCTACGGCACTCCAGAAGAAGCCATTGGACGTGCGGTACGCTATGACGTAGCGCGCGATGCCGACGGTAATTTAGTTAGCGCCGACCTGCGCATAATTGGTGTGATTTCAGATATGTTGTTCCATCAGCCTCGCGGTGAACGCGAAGCCGAGGCCTATTATCTGGTTGATGATAATATACGCAGCGTTGCCGTTCGTTTTAAGGGTGACCCCCAGCAACTGGTTGCCCGCATGGAAGCTATTTGGCGACAGATGGCCCCTTCAGTGCCGTTTCAGTATGAATTTGTCAGCGAAGTTGTGGCTGCGCAATTTTTGACCGAACGACATCTGGCAACACTTCTTGGTACGTTTGCGCTACTTGCGATCGCTATCGCATGCTTTGGTCTATACGGCTTGGCGTCGTTTACTGCTGAGCGGCGAACTAAAGAAATTGGCATCCGCAAAATTCTGGGAGCCACGGTGCGGGATATCGTCCAGCTTTTAGTCTGGCAATTTTCGAAGCCCGTGTTGCTCGCCAACCTGATTGCATGGCCGATCGCGGCGTGGGCGATGATGCGCTGGTTAGAGACTTTCCCTTACCGGATGGATTTTTGGTATTTGCTGCCGCTTTGCGTATTTGCAGGGATCACGACGCTTGCTGTCGCATGGGTAACCGTGGGCGGAAACGCCGCCAAAGTCGCCCGCGCAAACCCCATTAAAGCACTGAGATACGAGTAATAACAACAAAAAATGGGCGACAAAAGTACGTCCAAATAAAAACAAAATAGCGAGAAGGTTAAGGAAAATGATTTCAAATTATTTGATAAGCGCCTGGAGGAATATTTTTAAAAACAGGCTTTATGCTGTCATCAATGTGTTTGGTTTGGCGCTGGGTTTAACAGTCTATTTTTTAGGCGGTGTACTCGCCACTTATGAAAAAAGCCACGATATGATGTTCTCCAACCATGCGCGCACCTACACCATCGGTTCTTTGCTGTCCCCCAACGCGAACTTCGGCGTCAAAGAATTTGATACAACCTATACCGCGGTAGGGCCACATCTGGAAGCGGGCTTGCCAAACGTCGACGCGATGGCTCGCACTGTGCGCCGCAATTATCTCTTAACCGTTGCAGATAATTCTTTTTATGAACAACTCAGGTTCGCTGATAGCTCGCTAACGCAGATATTCGATTTCAATTACATCGCGGGCAGTGCCGCAGCACTTGAAAACCCTGACGGCTTGTTGGTAACGCGTTCGATGGCCGAAAAGCTTTTTGGGCGCATCGACGTGATCGGCGAGACTGTTGAGCTGGACCATGAGCATGTTTTGCATGTCACAGCTGTCATCGAAGACGTGCCGGCGAACAGCCATTTCAATTCGGGCATTATTGGTGGCAACCCGTTAACAGCCGTCGCACCGCTGAAAGCCCTTAACCGCATCGCTGACTATGACCTTGCGGGCAATTGGAATAATATATCCATGGGTAACCAGGTCTATGTGATGCTCGATCATCCAAGGGCACTTGAGGAGCTTGATCCGCAGCTCAATGAAATTTTCAGTGCCCATGCGTCAGAGGACACCAAAGAGATGATGGTGGGCTTGCGTGGCCGTGCTTTGCAGGAAACAAACACCGCCATATGGGATATGGTTGGCATGCCAGTGATCGAAAGTATTCAAATACTCGGGGCATTGGTTTTGTTGATCGCAATCGTGAATTACACCAATTTGGCGATGGCTCAGAGCATGCGCCGTACCCGTGAAGTTGGTATTCGGAAAACCCACGGTGCCACGCGCTATCAGCTGTTGACCCAGTTTTTGGTTGAAAGTTTTGCCATAGCAGGGATTGCCGTAGCGCTTTCGGTTGTTGCGCTGGAACTAATTGTGCCGCAATTCAATAGCGTATCAGGCAAGGTGGTGACACTTGATTATGTCGCCATGCTGCCATGGCTTCTTGGTACCACGTTTGTTGTGGGAATACTTGCGGGCCTGTATCCTAGCTATCTGATCACCAAAGTTCGCCCCATTGATACGCTGGCGGATAAATCAGGCACGAAGGCCAGCGGTGGTTTATTTCGGGCATCCATGATCGGCATTCAGTTCATGCTGGCCATATTCATGCTGGCGCTGGGAATGATCATGTATTTCCAGAACGAAAAGGTTCTGGAGAGCAGCAATATATTCCCGAAAGATGAAGTGATCGCGCTGGAACGGTTAAGTACGGGAACGATTGTAGAACGTGAGGAATTGCTTCGCACTGAGTTGTTGAAATTGACTGATGTGCGCTTTGTATCGTTTGCAACACAAATTCCGTTCGAGCAAAGCAACAATATGACCGATATCACCCTCGTCAAAGGCGATGTTGAATCAAAGTTCAGCACCAATACCCTTTCGACGGATCATGATTTTCTCAAAACTTTTGATATTCCGCTGGTGGCAGGCCGGGACTTTTCTCGCGAGATTAGTGCCGATCAACGCACAAGCGAAGAGGTAGGCAGCGCCAATGTCATTATCAACGAACTGTTGGCAACAAAACTTGGTTTCGCCTCCGCCAGTGATGCTGTTGATAAGATTTTTTGGAGCGTGGGCGGCGACAGGGAGCCTTTTCAGTACCGGGTGATCGGTGTTGTTGAAAGTCAAAATATTCTTGGTCTGCATAATGATATCAAACCCTGGATTTTCTCAATCGACCCAACCAGCCACTTTTACGGCGCTATCCGGCTGAAGGCGGGCGCGAGCGCATCGGTGATAGAAGACATTGAAGGCATTTGGAAGAAGGTCATCCCTGATTACCCGATCCAGCACCAGTTTTTGGACGGTTTGTTTGAAGGGGTTTATTCTATATATCGGATCATGAATGCGGTGCTTGCAGCGTTTGCAGGTTTTGCCTTGCTGCTTGCGTTTATCGGATTGTTTGGGTTGGCAGCTTTCATGGCAGAAATTCGGACTAAAGAAATTGGCCTACGTAAAGTGCTCGGCGCGACCTCAAGCCAGATTGTCAGGCTGTTGATCTGGCAGTTTTCCAGGCCGGTTATGTGGGCGGTATTGTTTGCATTGCCGCTTTCGTTTTTCCTGTCGCATATGTATCTGCAATTTTTCGCGGAGCGTATTTCAACGCAGGTGCCGATCATTCTAATAGCCGGTGTGATGGCAGTATCGGTGGCATGGGCTGTCATCGCTGTGCACGCGGTTACCGTGGCACGGCGCAACCCAATCACAGCCCTGCGGTACGAATAAAATTTCGGACCAATAAAAACTAACCGACAGCGAGAAAAGGGACACAAAATGTTCAAGAATTATTTGCTAACTACGTGGCGGCATATCCTGAAAAACAGGCTGTTTTCAGCAATTAATATTTTTGGTCTGGCTATTGGTATGATGAGCTGCATTCTCATTTTGCTTTATGTGAAAGACGAAGTGTCCTACGACACATGGGTGCCCGAAAGCGAAAAAATTGTGCGCTTGCATTCGGCATATTACATGCCTGGTCGGGCACCTTTTCTCACAGTCCGGTCCGCAGGACGGATGATGGAGGCATTGTCCAATTATGCCACTGCCGAAGTGGAGACGGGTGTTAGGATTTTGCGTGATCGCATGACGATTATTCAAGACGGCAATGCTTTCAATGAAGACACCTTTTTTGCTGACGCCAGTTTTTTTGATGTATTTGATTTACCATTTGTTGAGGGGGCGAAAGAAACGGCCTTCAATAAACCGCTGAATTTGGTGATCTCCGAGCGGGCGGCAATCAAATATTTTGGGCGCACTGACGTGATTGGGGAAACGCTTACTACCTGTTGTGTACGCTCGGACCCGGCTGAATACACCATCACAGGAGTGTTTAAAAATATCCCCGAAGCATCACATTTTGATGTGGACATGCTGGTTCGCATGGAGCCGTCCATGTTTGATTTCGCACCGAATATCCTCAATACATGGACCAGCGTAAACACGTTCACCTATTTCAAGTTGCGGGATGGCAAAACGGCGGCGGATCTCCAGAAAAGGCTGGTATATTGGCTGGACAATGAAAGCCCCTTCATTGAAATGGCAAGGCAAAACGGCATGCCGTCAGACCAAAAAGTTTCTGATTTCAACAAAGCAAGCGTGATGCCTCTTGAAGATCTGCACTTGCACGCTCGTTCTGCGGCAGGCAACATGGCAGATCTGTCACCCATGGGTGATATTTCCATGATCTATACATTTACGATTGTTGCGGGTTTGGTGCTATTGATTGCGTCGATCAATTTCATGAATCTGTCGACTGCAAAGGCAACAAAGCGGGCACGTGAAGTTGCCTTGCGCAAAGTTATGGGTGCCTCCAGAAAGCAAGTGGCGATGCAATTCCTTGGCGAAGCCATTGCTATTGCTGGCCTTGGCTTTTTGTTTGCCCTTGTGGGCGTTGAGCTTGTATTACCGTTATATAGTGAGGCGATCGGCCGTGAAATCGGCCTGAATTTGATTGGTGATTTACCACTCCTCTTATCACTTGTGGTCATCGCCACGGTGATTGGCTTGGTCTCAGGCAGTTACCCTGCGGCATTTCTTTCCCGGTTCCTGCCAGCGCGAATTCTGAAAGCGAACCAGTCGGCAGGAAATGAAGGCAAAAGCTCTTTCCGCGGTGCTCTCGTGATATTTCAATTCTCTATTTCTATTGGCTTGGCAGTCTGTACGGCTGTTGTTTACGGTCAGACGCTCTATGCCAAAAACATGGATGTTGGCTACAAGCATGACGGCAAATTGATTTTGGGCGGCATTAATGCGGCGAGCGGCACCGAGCAAATTGAAACGATCCGCCAGCAGCTCTCACAAATACCTGGTGTTTCCAGCGTTGTACTTTCGTCTGATGTCCCTAGCCAGGATTTTGAAAATAATACTTTTTTCAGAAAGCAGGATACGGAAGGCGGCGCGCCAGATGATCAAGGCACACTTCTGAATTATTATTCGGTCGGATTTGGATATATGGAGGCTTATGAGATAGAGCCAATTGTCGGTCGGACGTTCAATAAAAACTTTGGCTCAGATCAAATTGTACCTGTTCCCGCCGATGAAGAACGTATTGGCATTGGCGGTTTGATGATCAATGAAAGCGCAGTGCGGGCACTTGGTTACACAAGTACGGACCAAGTGATTGGTAAAACGCTACAAGCTCAAATTGGCCGTTCTGGCACACATAACTTGAGCGTCGTCGGTGTTATTCCGGATATTTATTTCCGCTCCATTAAGCACGGCATCCGGCCAAGCGCCTATTTTGTTAATCCCAACAGGTTTAGGTCTGCGACCATTAGCTATGAAGCTGCGGATGTAACTGCTGTTGTTGAAAATGTGGAACGGGTTTGGCGTGAACATCTACCCTTAACGCCGATCAACAGGCAGTTTTTAACAGACATGATGAATGCGCAATATAATGCGGAAACTACGCAAGCAAAACTGTTTGCAGCTTTTGCCGCTCTTGCCATTATTGTTGCTAGCCTCGGCTTGTACGGGCTCGCATCTTTCACTGCTGAGCAGCGCACAAAGGAAATTGGCATCCGCAAGGTGCTGGGGGCAACGGTGCTTGATATTATCCGCCTTTTGGTTTGGCAATTCTCGCGGCCTGTGCTGATCGCCAATATCATTGCCTGGCCAATTGCCTGGTACATTATGTCTGGGTGGCTGGAAGGCTTCCAATACAGACTGGACAACAGCTTCTTGGTGACAACCTCTTTGGTTGCCAGTGTGGTCGCGCTTTTGGTCGCATGGCTAACCGTTGCGAGCCGAGCATACGGGGTTGCACAGTCAAATCCGATCCATGCCTTAAGGTATGAATAGCGAAAAGCGAGCGCCGCGAAACAAATTTTCAGGTGCTGTGGCATTTGATAAACATCTCGCATGATTTGGGTGCCGACTTGGGTGCCTGGATCACTTGACTTGGGGGCGAAGGCCCCCATTTTTTTGCTGGAACAACAAGCAAGCGCAATTGGTACGAAAAGTGCATTTATTTTTCGCGACACCAATTAACTCTTTCAATGCAGAGTGTCAGCCTGGCGGATTGACTTCTGTTTGAGTTAAATTTTACCGGTTTGTTGGTAAAATCGAAATGCATAAGTGCCAAACTATGCGAATCGAGCTTGTGGTGGGGATCGTATTTTTATGGAGCCTAATGCCATGAGTATAAGTGCTGTTGATATTGTTGACGCCGCGACCCTAGAGAAGGTGGTGCTCACACAGCGCGTTGCAACATTTTTAAATGATAGTGAAGCCGGGGAGAAACGGACAGCTATAGAAAATGTTGCTCGCATGTTAGCGCAAGACATCTCATTGCAGGTTCGAGAGGCACTGGCTTTCGAGTTGCGGACATGTAGTTTTTTACCACACGATTTGGCGGCCAAGATTGCCTCTGATGTTGAAAGTGTTGCTAGTCCGTTTTTGGCGAGCACTGACGCTTTTTCAGATATTCAGCTGGCTGGTCTTGTTCCCCATTTGGAAGATCATGCCCATATTACCATCGCGCGCCGTAGTGATGTCGGGACACAGACCTGCTTGGCTATTGTTACCGTTGGTACAGACCAAAGCGTAAGTTTTTTGGTGCGAAACCAAGAAGCGCAGCTCGACGAAAATATTTGCAATACCGTTGTGAATCGGTTTGGCGTTAGTAGAGAGATGATGGACCTTCTGTCGCAACGAGTTGACTTGCCGCTCGCGATAGCTGAGGTGATCATCAGCAAAGTTTCTGAGGATTGTCGTGAATTATTGAAGTCCAAATATGGCGTAGATGCGCCGCTGGTTGATGACATAGCACGCGGCACCAAGTTTGAGGCTTTGTGGCAGCAAATAGCAAAAGCTACGCCTGCACAGATCCACGGCTATGTTGTTGATTTGCGGAAAGATGGCCGTTTGACCACAGACATGCTGCTGGAGTTCGCGGAGCGTGGATGCCTCAGTTTTTTAGAGAGCGCGCTTGCGCTAGAGGCTGAATTGACAAGGGGCGCCGTACGCGACGCACTCTATGGCTCAGATATGGGTGAATTTGTAAGGCTTATGAAAGCTGCAAATGTGAGCAAGGCAGTTGCTCAAGAATAT